>ERZ779840.3901-NODE-3901-length-11418-cov-15.862184_pt1 | contig 11418 bp, 7 predicted proteins | sample MGYA00511561_ERZ779840 | MGnify/ENA primary metagenome ERZ779840 (study PRJEB29588, sample SAMEA2162036) | human gut metagenome | biome: human gut; feature: human-associated habitat; material: faeces | place: Denmark | collected 2008/2010 ...
ATTTGGGACCTCAAAACTAATCATTAAGCTATAATCTTTCACTTAAACAATTTACTATAAAACAATTTAATGATATAATCTATCTTGAGGAGATATGTATGAATAAGAGAATAGTATTATTACCAATAATTATAATAGATATAATTTTTATTTTTATAATTCAAAAATATTTTTTTCCTCATAATTATATTAATTTTAAAGATTGGGATAAAGTAGATAATTTAATGATAGTAGCACATCCTGATGATGAAACACTTTGGGGATCATCTTACTTGATAAAAGACAAATATTTAGTAGTGTGTATAACATGTGGTAATAAAAGAGTAAGAGATAAAGAAATAGAAAGTGCTCTTAAAATAAGTGATGATAAAGTAGTATTCTTAAAAATGCCTGATAAAGTTCATGGTAAAAGAAGTGAATGGAAAAAGGAAAAGAAAAGAATTAAAAAAGAATTAGACTATATTATGCATAAAAAAGAATGGAATGATATAGTTACTCATAATAAACAGGGAGAGTATGGACACATTCATCATAAAATGACAAATAAAATAGTTACAAGTATTTATGATAATAATCCTGTAGGCAAACTAAAATATTTTGGCAAATACTACTCTAAAAAGAAAATCAAAAATAAAACTGATAATAACGGATTATTAGATGAATATACATATAATAAAAAACTAGAAATGATTGATGTATACAAGAGTCAAAAATTCATTAAGAAAGCATTTAATCAAATGTTTAAATATGAAGATATAACTGAGTACAAGAAAAAATAATATTTGTATTGACAAACTAATGTTTGGTATAATACAATGATATTGGTGAATGGTATGATATATTTAAAAAGTTTTACTTTACTTGATGATAAAGAAGAAAACAATTATGTACTTGGTAGTGATATAAGAAATATATATAATAATTATTATCCTATTGGAATATTCAGTAGTAAAAGATTAAAAGATATAAAATTTGGTTCTATTACATGCTTTTATGGTGGCAATGGTAGTGGCAAAAGTACAATATTAAATATCATATCTGAAAAGATAAACTCTAATAGAAAAACAAAAATAGATAAAGGATCATACTTTAATATATATGTAAAACATACATCATATGAAATGAGTTTTGAAACACCAATTACAATAAAAACAATAACTAGTGATGATGTATTTGATTATTTACTTGATATAAGAAGTATTAATACTCATATAAATCGTAGAAAAGAAAAATTAGCACATGATTTTTTAGAAAATAAATATAGTAATAGTGATACAATGTATTTTGATAACTTTGAGAGTATAAGAGATACATTAGATTCTAAAAGAAAGACTATGTCTAAATATATAAGAGATAGACTTGTTAATAATAATATAGTCGAGTCATCAAATGGCGAATCAGCATTAATGTTTTGGGAAAAAGAAATAGAAGAAGATAGTATTTATATATTAGATGAGCCAGAGAATAGTTTAAGTGCTGAAAATCAATTAAAACTTAAAAAATATATAGAAGATTCAGTAAGATTTTATAATTGTCAATTTATAATATCAACACATTCACCATTTTTTTTATCAATGAAGGATGCGATTATTTACGATTTAGACAGCATACCAGTTGAAACTAAGAAATGGACAGAACTTTCTAATGTAAAAATATATAAAGAGTTCTTTGATGAACATAAGAATGAGTTTAAGGAGGAATAGCATGTCAAAATATAATAAACTCGTAAGAGATAAAATACCAGAAATAATAGAAAGTAATGGTGAAAAGCCTATCACAAGAATATTAGACGATGTAGAATACAACGAAGAACTAATCAAAAAACTAAATGAAGAATATCATGAAGTAATTGAAGCAAATGAAGAAAGCATTATTGAAGAACTTGCTGATATGTTAGAAGTAATGGAATCAATTGCAGAACTACATAACAAAACACTAGAAGATATATTAGACACAAAAGAAAAAAAGAAAATCAAAAGAGGAGGATTTTCTAAAAAATTATATTTAAAAGGTGTAGAAAAATAAAAATTATGTCAACATTCTTGATATAATTTTTTTAAATATGTATAATGAAATAGGTGAAGTGAAATGAAAGATATAAGACTATTAAAATTAGCAAATACAATTAAATTAAATGAAAATTTCACTAAATATTTAGAAAATGCTGAATTAAAAGAAGTGCTTCTAAATAAGAAAACTAATAAAATGACTATAGTTATCATTAATGATTTCTTATTTCCAATAGATATGTTTCATGAATTATATGAAAAAGGTACTTCACTTGATGGTGTTGATAAAATAAGATATAAATTCATTATTAAAGAAAATAATAAATACTTTCAAGAATACTTTTTATACTACTTTGATATATTAGTTAAGTCATGTCCTATGCTTGAATGTATAAAAAAAGATAAAATTGCCTTTGATGGAAATAGTGTTAATATTGAAGTATTAAATAGTGCTGAAAAGAATAAGATAGAAGAACTTACTGATAAAATAGAAGTATTTTTAAGTGATATGGGCTTTGATGATATAAATATTAAAGCAACTATTAATGAAAAAGAAAGAGAAAAATTTAAAGAATCATTAATAGAAGTACATGATGAAGTTAAGAGTAAGAAGACAAGAACTACTATTAAAGGTAATCCTATTGCTGGAGATGCATCACAAATAAAGAATCTAATTGCAGCTGAAGACAGGGTTGTACTTATAGCGAAAGTATTTGGTGTTGACTCAAAAAGTACTCAAAGCGGTTGGTTTATAATAACTCTTAAATTAACTGATTATACTGATAGTATCATTGCCAATATTTTTACTAAAAAACAAGAGGAATTTGATTATTTACTTTCTAATATCAAGAAAGATAAATGGTATAAATTTAAAGGTACTACAAAGTATAACACAAGAAGTAACGACTATGAATTTAGTGTTAATGATATAGAGACATATGAAAAAACTGAAAATAAAATAGTAGATAATGCAGAAGTTAAAAGGGTAGAATTACATGCTCATACTATGATGAGTCAGATGGATGGACTTACTAGATTAGATTTAGGTGCTCATACATGTGAACTTGTAAGTAGAACTATTGAGATGGGTTATAGAGGAGTAGCAATTACTGATCATAGTGGTTGTCAGGCATTCCCTATCGCATATCAAATTATAAAAGGATACAATAAAGGTGTTAGAAAGAAAGTCAAAGAAACACTTGATAACTTAAAAAGTGAACTTAATGATAATTTATCTGAAGAAGAAAAAATAGAACTTAATAAAAAAATAGAAAAAGCAAAAAAAGACGTAGAAAATCCACCAATATTTAAAGGACTTTTTGGAACCGAACTTACTCTTGTTGATGATACAGTTAAGATAGTTGTAAAAGGAACTGACTTACCACTTGAAGGAACAGAATTTGTAGTATACGATACAGAAACAACTGGATTTAACGCAGCTAATGGAGATCAAATGATTGAAATAGGTGCAGTTAAAATAAAAGATGGAGTTATAACAGATAGATTTGATAAATTTATCAATCCAGGAAGACACATTCCAGATAAAATAACTGAACTTACATTTATAACAGATGAAATGGTTAAAGATGCTGATGATGAAGGTACTGTTACAAAAGAATTTTTGGATTGGGCTGGGGACGCTCCAATGGTTGCTCATAATGCTAAATTCGATATTTCATTTATTGAAATGGCTATGAAAAAATATAATCTTGGAGAATTTAACAATACAGTAATAGATACATTAGAACTATCAAGAGCACTTGATCAAGGATTTGCAAGACATAGTTTATCAGCACTTGTTAAAAGATATAATGTACCATGGGATGAAGAAAGTCACCATAGAGCAGACTACGATGCTGAAGGTACAGCACTAGTATTTCATAAAATGTTACAAAAATTAATAGGTCAAAATTATGATACAATTAATTCACTTGAAAGATTAATTCCTAAAGATGAAATACATAAATTTGGTAGAACTTTCCATTTTAATGCAATAGCCTTAAATAGAACAGGACTTAAAAATTTATTTAAAATTATTTCACTTGCGAACACTACATATTTATATAAAACACCTAGAATCTTAAGAAGTAAACTAAATGAATTAAGAGAAGGGTTACTTATTGGTAGTGGTTGTTATGAAAGCGAAGTATTTATAGAAGCAAGAAGTAAAGATGGAGAAGAACTTACAAATATAATTAATTTCTATGATTATGTAGAAGTTCAACCACCAGAAGTATATGATCATTTGATACAAACAAGTGATTTTGCTAATATATTTGAACTTAAAACACATATAAAGAAAGTGATTGATGCAACTAAGAGTGCAGGAAAGATAATTGTTGCAACAGGAGATGTACATCATTTTACAAGAGAAGATAAAATATATAGAGAAATAATTATTAATCAAAAAGTACCAGGAGGTGGAAGACATCCTCTTGCTAAAAGTAATATAACAAATATACCATCACAACACTTTAGAACTACTGAAGAAATGTTAAAAGATTTTGATTTCTTAGATAAAGATTTAGCATATGAAATAGTAGTTACTAATACAAATAAAATATGTGATATGGTAACTGAATTTGAAGTAATTATGGATACAAAAGGTATTCCATTTAGTCCAAGAGTTAAAGCTGATGATGGAAAAACATACCTTGATTGCCCAAGAGTAGTTACAGATCTTGTATTTGAAAAAGCTGCGTCTTGGTATGGAAGTCCACTTCCACATAATATTGAAGAAAGAATTTCTAAAGAATTATATGGAGATGCAGTATATAATTATTGGTATAATAGATTAAAAAGCGAAAATGAAGGAATAAGTGAAGACAAACTTATAGAAAAAACATTTGATAATTTACATGAAACACTTATTGCTGGATTTGATAAGGTTAAAGAATTAATTGGTGAAAAAGTAAAGAGTGAATGGACAGAAGAAGATGGAGAACTTAATGAAAAGAGTCTTGCTTCTAAAGTTAAAAAAGAACTTGGAGGTATCATAGGTGGAGGATTCGATCCAATATACTTAATTGCTCAAAGACTTGTTAAACACTCTAATGATGATGGATATATTGTTGGATCAAGAGGTTCTGTTGGTAGTAGTTTTGTAGCAACAATGATGGGTATTACAGAAGTAAATCCACTACCAGCACATTATAGATGTTTAAAATGTCAAACAAGTTTATTTAATGATGAAGAGGGTAATCCTCTTGGCTCTACTTATTCAAGTGGTTTTGATTTACCTGATAAGAAATGTCCTAATTGTGGAGAGTATATGAAAAAAGATGGCCAAGATATGCCATTTGCTACTTTCCTTGGATTTAATGCAGATAAAGTTCCAGATATAGACCTTAACTTCTCAGATCTAAATCAAGCATCAGCTCATGAGTATACAAAAGTACTATTTGGTGTTGATAATGTTTATAGAGCAGGTACAATTGGTACTGTTGCTGAAAAAACAGCTTATGGATTTGTAAGAGGTTACTTTGAAGATAAGGGAATCTTAGATAAAAGAAGTTGTGAAATAGAAAGACTAGCTATGGGTTGCACTGGAGTTAAAAGAACAACAGGTCAACATCCAGGTGGTATAGTAGTTGTTCCAGATTATATGGATGTAAGTGATTTTACACCATTCCAATTCCCAGCAGAAGATCCAACTTCAGCATGGAGAACAACTCACTTTGATTACCATTCAATTGAAGAAAATTTGCTTAAACTAGATATTTTAGGACACTCTGATCCAACACAGCTAAGACTTATTCAAGATTTAAGTCATACTAATGTACTTGATGTTCCACTTGATGATAAAGATACAATGAGTATATTTACAAGTACTAAAGTACTTGGAGTTACAAATGAACAAATAATGTGCCCAACTGGTACTCTTGGTATTCCTGAATTTGGTACTCCATTTACAATAGGTATGGTTGCTGAAACTAAGCCAACTACTTTCGCAGAACTTGTTAAAATATCAGGACTTTCTCATGGTACTGATGTATGGTTAGGTAATGCTAGAGACTTATGTACACCTGATGAAAATGGTAATATAAAAGTTCCATTTAAAGATGTAATTGGTTGTCGTGATGATATAATGGTATATTTAATGTATAAAGGTATGAAGCCAATAAAAGCATTCAAAATAATGGAATTTGTTCGTAAAGGAAAAGCATCTAAAGACCCAGTTACATGGGCAGAACATAGAAAGACAATGGAAGAGGCAGGTATTGAAGAATGGTACATTGATTCTTGTCAAAAGATTAAGTACATGTTCCCTAAAGCACATGCAGCAGCGTACGTAACAAGTGCGTTTAGAATTGCATGGTATAAAGTACATATGCCAGCATACTTCTATGCTTCATGGTTTAGTACAAAAGCAACAGACTTTGATATAGAATCTATGATTAATGGATATGATGCAATAAAAAATAAAATACTTGAAATTAAAAATAAAGGCTATGACGCTACTAATAAAGAAAATGGAGTTCTTGAATGTCTTAATGTAGCACTTGAAATGTCCGCAAGAAATATAAAAGTAGCACCATTTGATTTATATAAAAGTAAAGGCCTTACATTTGATGTACAAGATGATAATACAATTATTCCACCATTCATCACAATTGATGGACTAGGTGAAACAGTTGCTAAAAATATAGAATCAGAAGCAAAGAAACATCCATTTATAAGTATTGAAGACTTCCAAACAAGATGTAAAGTTTCACAAACACTTATAGATAAAATGAGAGCAATGGGTATATTTAATAGTATGCCAGAAAGCTCACAACTTAGTTTATTTGATTTTTAAGGATACTAGAAATAGTATCTTTTCTTCTATTTATATTGTATAATATCAATTATTTTGGTGATAGTATGAAAAAGAATAAAAATTTAGAAATGAAAATATATGAATTATTAGGAGTTAAAATATTTAGAAAAATAGCTTTTTCTTTAGCATCAATTATAAGTTTACCTAAAAAAAGAAAGATGACAAAAGAAGAATGGGAAAACTATAATAATAAAACTAGTAATTATAACATTGGCAAAGTTAAAGATTTAGATGATGAAAAAAATATAAAAAGCAAATGTACTTAAACACATCTATTCATACATTTGGATTATTTCTTTGCATGGTTGATTTACTTCTTGGAGGGGCTGATGTATTCTTTATTATAATGACATTAATAAATATATATTGTATTATGTTACAAAGATATAATATTATTAGATTAAATAAAGTTATCAAAAAGTTTTATCCAAAATATGAACATCAAAAAGAAGAACTAAAGAAAGAACTAATTGAAAGTGATAAACTCTTAAAAGAACATACTTATAAAATAGTTAAAGAAAATAAAAAAGAAGTAAAAGAAAGAAAAGTTACATTTGAAGAACTATTAAATAACTCATCATTAAGTGAATTAAAAGCATATAGAGAATCATTAAATTATTTTAAATGTGCTGAAACAATTGATGAAAATAGAACTGAATATGATTTTCCCATCAGTAAAACTACAAGTTTAAGATTAAAAAAAATAGCACACTAAAATAGTCAATTCGCAGCAATACATAAAAAGAACAAGTATTCGCTTGCGGGTAGTGGTAATATTTGCTATAATAATGTCATGAATAGAGTAGTTAGTTTCTTACAAAAATATTTTGCTGTTATTTCAGTACTTATTGGAATAAGTATTCTTTTAAGCATTTCTTTTTCAAACTTCATTGTTACATCAAGTAATCATAAAGCAGCAGAAATGTATATTGGAGAACTTAAATATTCAATAGAATTAAATGGAAGTAGTACTAACACTTTAACAGTACCAACAGGAGAAACAATAATAGATGTAAAAGTAAATAATTTAAATCCAGTAGACACATATTATAAGTTACTTTATTTAAAGAATACAAACATTACTGTTAAATATTATGAAACAACTAAAGATACAGACGAAGTAGTAACTACATATAATAAGCCAAATGATTCAATAACAAGTAGTAATTCAAATACAATAAAACTATTAATTACAAACAATAGTGCTTCTTCTCAAAATATAGCACTCACTATGAAAGGTGGATATATAACAAACACTATTCAAGATATAATAACACCATCCACTTATAGTGAGATAACATTAGTAGAAACACCTAGTACTAATACATATTTTTGTAAAACAAATAACACTTTAACACAAGGTTTACAATATGTAAATGGACAATATACTTATGCTTATAAGCAAGGAGGACAAAAAGCAAATTCAGGACTAGCATGGTACAATATAAGTAATAATGGTTGGGGCGTGCAACTTACTGATAAAGCAAGTACTGATGCAGTAACAAGTAAAGTTTGTACATATATAAATAATAAACCGATTGTTTCCATGTCTTATATGTTTGGCGGTAGTAAAGCTACAACATTAGATGTAAGTAATTTTGATACATCAAAAGTAACATATATGAATGGAATGTTTTCTAATAGTCAAGCCACAACCTTAGATGTAAGTAATTTTGATACATCAAACGTAACAGATATGAGTAATATGTTTGATGGTAGTAAAGCCACAACCTTAGATTTAAGTAATTTTGATACATCAAATGTAACGGATATGAGTAGTATGTTTCATAGCAGTCAAGTCACAACCTTAGATGTAAGTAATTTTAATACAAGTAATGTAACAGATATGGACTCTATGTTTTATTATAGTCAAGCCACAACCTTAGATTTAAGTAATTTTGATACATCAAAAGTAACAAATATGAAATATATGTTTCAAAGCAGTCAAGCCACAACCTTAGATGTAAGCAGCTTTGATACATCAAAAGTAACAAATATGACTAATATGTTTTTAGGTAGTCAAGCCACAACCTTAGATGTAAGTAATTTTGATACATCAAATGTTACAAATATGATTAGTATGTTTTCTTATAGTAAAGCCACAACCTTAGATGTAAGTAATTTTGATACATCAAAAGTAACAAATATGAGTTATATGTTTTATAATTTTACTAATTTAAAAACAATATATGTAAGTAATAAGTTTAATACTGATAAAGTTACTGACAGCACTAATATGTTTAGTGGCTGTACTAATCTAGTAGGTGGAGCAGGAACAAAATATAATAGTTCTTATGTAGATAAAAAATATGCTAGAATAGATGGTGGTACAAGTAACCCAGGATACTTTACTGATATTGCTGATAAGCCTAGTGAACCTAACTCATTTGCAACTGATTCATGGAAAACTATAATAAATGCAGTTAAAAATAACAATATAGGTAAATATAATGTTGGAGATACTAAAACAATAAATATGGGCACTTACGGAACTCATACTCTTAGATTAGCTAATAAATCTACACCAAGCGAATGTTCAGGAACAGGCTTTTCACAAACAGCCTGTGGATTTGTACTAGAATTTGCAGATTTAATAACTACGCATCCAATGAATGATAGTGCTACAAATACTGGTGGCTGGCCAGCAACAACAATGAGAACATTTGTAAATGATAGTATATACAATGCATTACCAAGCGATTTAAGAAATTCAATAATAAACACAACAGTGGTATCAGGAATTGGTTCTAGTGATTCCTCTGGTTCTGCCACTTGCTTTAAGTCAACCGATAAATTGTATTTATTAGCTCCAAGAGAGATATATAATAATTATGATGGTACATATGATACAGCAAATAGTTTGACAAGAACATTAGACTATTACATAACTCAAGGAGTAACAACAACTAATTATAGTGGTGCTATAAAAAGAGGTGAAAATATTAGTTATAATCAATGGTGGTGGCTTCGTAATGCAAATTCACAACTTAATTATAGTTTCAGTATGGTTTATGATAATGGTAGTTTTATCAATAACTTTGGTGCTAATCAATCTATAGGCGTATCTCCGGCATTCCGTATCGGCTAACTCTATTAAAATTAAACATCAATAATAATTGGTACTAGAAATAGTACCTTTTAAGTGATAAAATAACTTTGGTGAAGAAAATGAAAGTAGTAGTTTTAGGAAGTAGTAGTAGTGGAAACTCTACATTTGTTAATATAAATAATATAAAATTCTTAATTGATGCAGGTCTTCCTTTTGGAAAACTTAAAGATGCATTATATGAAATAGGTGAGAATCCTGAAAATTTAGACTTTATAATTGTAACACATGCTCACTCTGATCATGTAAGAAGTCTTCATTCATTTAATAGAGTATATAATACTAAAGTATATATATCAATAGAGACATTTAATGAGTATAATAAAAAAGATTATATAAAGAATTATGAATTTTTTGATGAATTTGACAATATTATGGGAATTAAATTTACTAAAATACCTATAAGTCATGATAAAAAAGGATTTGGGTTCGTATTTGAATATGATAATAAATCATTAGTATACATGACAGATACAGGCATGATACATTCTAGATATCATGAGAAACTTAAAAATAAAACAGTTTACTTACTTGAAAGTAATCATGATGTTGAAATGGAAATGAATGGTAAGAAATTTGAATATATTAAATATAGAAATATAGGAGATGAAGGACACTTAAGTAATGAAGACTGTGCAATGTATTTAAATCATTTTATAGGTCCAGATACAAAAGATATAATGTTAGTTCATATAAGTGAAAACGATAACACATATGAAAAAGCATATGAAGCAAATAGAGAAAGAATAGATCCAAACATTCCTATTTATATAGCATATAAAGATAAAATTAGTGAAGTAATTGAAGTATAGTAAAAAGTATGTTATCATTACAGTAGAAGGAGTAGAAGATATGAAAAAGAGAAATAATTCTAGTAGTGATGCATTTGTATTAGGCATTTCAATGGGTACATGTTTTGGTATAATGTTAGTTGTATTATCAAATGAAATAATGTATTTTCCATTATGTTTAGTTGCTGGACTTGCTATAGGACTTTCAGTATCAGGAGAAAAAATAGAATTTAAACTTACAAATGAAAAAAAGACTAAAATAAAGCTTGATCTAAATAAAGAATATACTATTAAAACAACACCTAAAAAAATATTATTAAATAGTATAGTATCAACACTTGTTATTGGTATAATATTATTTCTATGTTTAACTTGTTATAGAGAAGGATTTGCTAATATGTTAGCTAGCTTTGGTAATTTTGGTACAGAATATACTTTAGAATGTATACTATTGATATTACCACTTATATTTATATTTGTTGTTATAATTAAAACATTAAAACTTATAGAACAGGTTATGAAAAAGTAATAAAAATATTATTTGAGGCAGTTATGTAAATAATTTGCCTCTTTTCTTTTAAAAGTATTATTAATATGATAAAATTAGATAGGTGAAAAGAAATGTATAGAAAAACTTTTGTAGAAGTAAATATTGATTCTTTAAAAGAAAATGTATTGAATATAATAAAAAAA
>ERZ779840.3909-NODE-3909-length-11403-cov-12.803666_pt1 | contig 11403 bp, 9 predicted proteins | sample MGYA00511561_ERZ779840 | MGnify/ENA primary metagenome ERZ779840 (study PRJEB29588, sample SAMEA2162036) | human gut metagenome | biome: human gut; feature: human-associated habitat; material: faeces | place: Denmark | collected 2008/2010 ...
GCAGCCGTCGGAGCGGTGCTTAAGCCGTAAGGCGGGAATTGTGCGGTGTTGCCTTAGGTCAGAACTGATTGCACGCAAACACGCTGGCTCCGGTGGCGCGGGCGGCGGCAAGGCCGGTGGCGCTGTCCTCAAAGATCATGGTATGGGCAGCGTCCACGCCAAAGTGGGCCATGGCTTTCAGGTAGCCCTCCGGGTCCGGCTTATTGTTGACCACATCTTCCTGGGTCAGGATCAGGTCAAACCAGTCAGTGCAGTGAAAGTGGTCCAGCATTTCCGTTGCGTTCTGGCGGCTTCCTGTGGTAATCACGGCCAGGTAATGGGTGGGACGCAGGGCTTCCAAGATGACAAACAGTGCCTCGTTTTTGCGGGCTATGTCCATGTTGGCGGCGTAATACTGCTTTTTCAGGTCATGCACCCGCTCCACATCCTCGGCAGAGGGGCTGCCGCCCATCAGCGGCTGCAAAAAGGCGCGGTAATGCCTGCCGTTGCAGTAAGCGGCATAGTAATCATAATCCAACGTAAAGCCGAACGACTCCAGCGCACGGCGGTAGCTTTCAGCGTTGACGGCAACCGTATCAATCAATGTGCCGTCCAGATCAACGGCGATCAGTCCTTGCTTTTTCATCAAACTTTCCCTCGTTTTCCCATGTGTTTAGGTCGTTGGCCACCATGACAAGCCCAGCATAGAACATGGGGGCACGCTTTTTATCTTTGTTGAGCTTGTAGGGCATCAGGCGCAGCCAGTGGATGAGCTCGTGCGCCAGGATACTGTGCAGCCCTGCCGCGCCGCAGCGGGCACGCAGGTCATCGCAGACCGCTTCAAACAGCGTATCATAGGCGGCGGAGCGGGTCAGCTGGAAGTCAATATGGTTTTCCTGCACAGTGCAGCGCGGGGTCATCATCATGAACTCATAGCCGCCGTGCAGGCTTTGCAGCAGTTTGCCGTAATCCAGGTAGGGGCTGTCGTGCAAGTTGCCGGTGTTAGGGTCAATGATGTACCACGCTTTATCGGGGTTCTCCACATCGGTGCGGCAGATGATGTTTTCCACCGTCAGATCGCCGTGGATATCCGCCACGGGGTCTGCGGCAAACAGGGTACGCAGCGCATTGTGGTCAAACAGGCGGCCCAGCTCTTTCAGGTTGCGGTAGCTGCGGCCATTGATCCAGATGCGGTCATAGTTCCACAGTTCTTTCAGGATGCGGGCGTCCCGGATCTTTTCCAGATTGGCATCCATCTTTTTGTTCAGGTATTCCTCTATTTTTTCGGGATCCGCCGGGCGGGCTGTGGGGCGGTAGAGCTGTTCATCCAGTGCCCGCAGCACACTGCGCAGGATGGCTGCGCTTTTTCCCGGCGGGTTGGAATGGATATAGCGGAACAGCCCCACCGCGCTGCCGGAATAGGTCATATCATACCAGCAGTAGCCTTCGCCGGTGCCCTCGCGCAGAATTTCGCACAGCGGCAGGCGGGCGGCATTGCGGCGCAGCCAAGCCAGCTGTTCGGCCAGTTTGGCACCGTCCGCGCCAAAGGCGTATTTGCGGTAAAAGGTCGCGGCACCATCGGTACACAGCATGGTAGTTGCGTTGGAACCGGCGGAATAATCCTGCAAAATGGTAATGTTCTGGTTGATCTCAATGAACTTGGCCACATAGGCTTTGTTCTGCAGGCTGAAATACTGGTTGAGGAATGCGCCGCGGTCCCGCGGGTCCACCTGGGGCAGCAGGTTCAGGTAGTTTTCCTGCCCGGCTTCCCGGTTGGCGATCGGCTCCGCTGCACCGTTCAGGGCGGCGCGCAGATGTTCCGGCAAAAGAGGTGCCGCAAACATAACCGCCAGCGGCAGCAGGAACCAGGCGATCACCAGCCCACGGGCGGCATCGCTCAAACCGAGGGAGCCTGCCACGCCAAGGCTGGTCACATCCACGTTCTTGACGCCGAACAGCATGTTGAACACTTCCACCAAGCCAAAGCTGCCGCCAGCGCCGCCGCAGGCAATGATTGCCTGCCCCAGCACCGCGTAAGAAGCAAGGTAGGCTCCCCACATGAGAACCGTATTGAGCAGCAGCCGCCACAGGTTGACGCGGCGCAGATCCTTGAAGGTATTGATGAGACTCCAGCAGAACACAAGGCCGTCCAGCTTGATGGTATCATTGAAAATGCTGCACACGGCCAGGCAACACCGCTTGAGCAGGTCCCGCAGCAGCACCACCAGCACCAGGGCGGCGGCCAGCAGCAGCGCAAAAACCAGATAATACCGCGCTGCGCCCAAAACCGCAGCGCCGCCCAGCCCGGCCAGCCGGAACCCGCCGAACAGCAGCGCCACCACCCACACATCCAGAAAGCGATCCATGATGACAGTGGCAAAAGCAAAGCCTGTTCCGGTTTTCATTTTGCGGCCAGCCAGAGCGGCGCGCAGAAAATCGCCCACATGGAATGGCAGCAGAAAGTTGACGGCATAACCCCCGGCCATGGCGCGCAGCAGGCTGCGGCGCTGGGGGTATTCATAAATGCGGATGAACTGTTCCCACCGGAGCAGGCGGAACACATGTCCCAGCAGCACCAATGCCGCGGAGGAAAGCAGCAATAATAAAATGGTTCCGAAAGGTTGCATCGGCGGTCACCTGAATCAGTTAGTTTATTGGGGGGGATTTTACATCAGCATTTCAAATGCGGCCTTGTTGGCTTCCTGTTCCGCCTGGGCATACTCCGCCGGGGTGCCAAAGGGCAGGTGCAGATCAGTTGCAAATCCGCGCAGGTCCGCCCCGCGGGCGGCCAGCACGTTGTAAATGCCGGAAACAAAAAATTCTTTATAATCGCAGTGGTGCAGGTACTCTGCACAGGCGGAAGCATAGAGCTGCTTATTTTTGAAGTAATACGCCCCGCAGATGGCATCATGGCTGACGACCTGCTTTTCCACCGTGTGGCACACCCTGCCGTCGGCCCCATATTGCAGGTAGCTGTAGGCCGGGGAGTCGCTGGCAAAGGTCAGCAGTGCGCCGTCCGGGCCGTTGGCAAAATCGCCCGCCTTGCAAAACTCATTGAACGGCTTGCAGAGGAACAGGTGGTCGCAGTCATTAAAGAGCAGCGGCTCATCGTCCGGCAGGCTTTCCGTCCCGCGCAGGGCGGTGATGGCGGCGCCCTCCGTCACTTCGGGCAGGGCCACGATTTTGGCATCGGGGTAATAGGTTTTGATTTCCCGGTCAATGGCATGGTCGCGGATATGCTCCTCCAGCACCACAAAGGTGATATCGGCACAGTCCACAAATTTGGCAATGCTCTGGGTTGCCCAATAGAAAAACGGGCGGTCGTTGATCTCGATCAGGGGCTTGGGCATCACAAAGCCGTTTTCAAAAAAGCGGCTGCCGCGCCCGGCCATCGGCATTACAAGGTGCAGCTTTGCCATGTTATTCCCCTTTCGCATCGCGGGCAGCCAGCATGGCGCACTCGTTCTCGATCACGCGGCGCAGGCCCTCGCGGATGTCGATCTTCGGTTCCCAGCCATAGCACTCTTTGGCGTGGGTGTTATCGCACAGGGAATACTTGTTGACCTCGTGGTCCAGAATTTCCGGCTTGATGCCGTAAGCGCCGCCGTACAGCTCCGGGTACTTGGCCCAGTAATGGCTGGACGGGCAGTATTTGGCTTCGATCTGCTTGCCCATCAGCTCACAGGCCGTGGCGTACAGTTCGCGGACGGAGTAGTTCTTGTTGCTGGAAACGTTGACGGCATCAAAGCCCGGCTGATCCCACACGCGCATGGCCAGGTCGATAAGGTCATCCACATAGATATAATCGCGGCGCTGGTTGCCGTCAGAGTGGAACTCCGGCACGCGGTCATAGTACAGCTCGCGGATCATATAGCCCACAAACGGCGGCTGCTTGCGCAGGCAGTCAATGTGCGGGCCGTAAACGTTGGCAAAGCGCAGGCAGGTGATGTTCATGCCGTAGGTATCGGCAAAGCTCTGGCAGAACCGCTCGCCGCAGTATTTGGTGTTGGGATAGATCAGCGTGGGCGGGTTGAACTTGGATTCCACGGTCGGGAACTTGGTTTCATTCTCGTACATCGCGTTGGTGGATGCCTGAATGACATGCTTAACGCCGGTGCGGCGGGCGTTTTCCAGCACGTTGACAAGGCCCAGTGTGTTGACGCTGACGGCCTCCACCGGGTCGCTCTGGCAGTCCGGCAGGGGGGCAATGCCCGCAATGTTATAGACGATATCAAACTTTTCCTGCTCAAACAGGGCTTTCATGCCCTCTTTATCGCGGATATCCATCTTGATGACATCGGCGGAAAAATCATGGTCGTCAAAATGCAGGTTATCGGCGCTGCCATAGCTGTAGTTATCCACACCAATGGCGGTATGGCCGTTTTTCCACAATGCATGCATAAGCTGGCCGCCGATAAACCCGGCAGCACCCGTTACCAGAACCTTCATAATCAACATCCCCCTTTACAGATTGGAAGCAATGATGGTGCTTGTATATTCTTCGATTGGTTTTTCCCGCCATTCGCGGGTCACAAACTCGTTTTTGTTTTTCAGGTAGCGCCCGCACAGTTTGAGCAGGCTGACGCCAAAGCTGGTGAGCTTATTGTTGGATACCTGGTCTTCCTCCCGCCAGCTGATGGGGAAGAAAAGGACTTTCTGCTTGAGGTGGCAGAGGGCCAGGATCATGCAGTCATTAAAATACAACGTATCCGGAAATTTTTTATAATAACCGTTTGCCAGCGGTGGCACTGCGTACAGGTTCAGGCCGCTGCCCAGGTCGGTGATTTTGTGCCCGGCCACCAGGCTGAACAGCCAGTTAAAGCCATAGTTGCCCACCACACGCAGAGTGCTGTAGCCCTTGATGCGGCTTTCCGGCATAAAACGGGAGCCAAGGCAGCAATCATACTTACGGTGGCGGCCGCTGTGTACCAGGGGCAGCACATCGCGGATGTCACCCTGGTCGTCGCCATGCAGCACAATCAGGTAGTCGAAGTTATGCTGAACGGCGTACTGGAATGCCACTTTATGGCTGCCGCCCAGGCCATAGTTCTGGTCGTTGCGCAGCAGGCGGACCGGGGCCTGCGGGTGGGCCTGCATCCAGCTTTGCACGGCGGCCTCGGTGCCGTCGGTGGAGCGGTTATTGACCACAATGCACTCGGTGACCATAGCGGCCACCTGACTGTCCAGCAGCTGGTTCAGCACACGGGGCACCTGTTTTTCACAGTTATAGGCAGGGATAAAAACAAGAAAGCGTTCCGGCATAGGGCAAGCCTCCTGAACAAGATATTTTGATTGATTATAGAATACTATATTTGGGGCGGGGGGTCAAACGAAATCGCATGATTGCCAGGCGAATCATGCGATTTGAATGAATAATGAATAGAGAATAAAGAATAATGTTGGTGGACCGCCGCGCGGCGCGCGGCTCAAAAATAATAGTGGGGTCGTTTCCCTTGCAAATGCCCGCAAACTTTCCACATTTTTTCCTGTGCTTGTGGAAAGCTCAATCGACTACCAGCACTTGCAGGTGGGCGGTGCCGTGGGTGACGGGGTAGCGGGCGGTGATGGTAAAGTTTTCTTCGATCCAGGCATGGAACGCGGCCATATCGCGCACTTCGGCTTCATCATACAGAATCACATCGGGACGCTTCTCGGGCAGTTCCTCATAATACTGGATGAACCGCGGGTCGCTGTCGGTACCGGAGATGACGGACGCCTGACCGATGGTCAAGGTTCCTCCCGCCATCATAAAGCCAAGGCCGTGCTGCTCGCCAATAGCCTGCAGCACCTGCTTGCCCGCAAAGGGTTCCAGCGCTTCGTACAGGGCCATCTGCATATCGGCGGCTTTTTCGTCCGCCCAGGTCCCTGCGGCGGGGCCTGCGGTGATCTGCTTCAGGTTGGCTGTTGCCACATTGGCAGGCTTCCAACCCGTTACCAGAACGCACCAGAACCGGCACACCAGCAAAAATACCAGCAGCGCCGCCAGCACACACTGGCCCTGGGGCAGTTTTCCATGCTCCGGATTCTCCTGCCTGCACGCCAACATGGCAAAGCAGCCGCAGAGCGCGGGCCAGGTCAGATACATAAAGGTAGCCGAAAAGCCCAGCAGCGTAGAGCGCAGAATGAACGCATACGCCGCCATGCCCGGCAGAAAGCCCAGCCAGAACAGCGGCTCCCGCGCTGTGCCGCGCCCCTTGCGGAACGCCCAGGCCGCCGCCAGCACCAGCGCCGGCATAAAGTAGCGCTCATCGGAGCTGGAGTCCGCCACAGCGCGCACCACGCAGAGCAGAGCCGCCAGAATGGCCCAAAGGTTCAGGGCAAGGCCGATCCAATCCCGTTTTTGGCGGGTTTTGGCCCACCACAGCAGACAGAGCACCACGCTGGCGGCCAGCGGCTTTGCCAGGAATTTGGCAGTGTTCAGTGCCTGGCTTGCCAACAGGGCCAGCCGCTGGCTTGTGGTAAAATCATACTGCGGATCGTTCAGGATCAGGCTGACGCGCTGCAAAAACACGGTAAGCCCCATGCCGGGCAGCACATACGCCAGAAACGCTGCCGCGCAGGCCATACAGCCCAGCACAAACAGCACCGCGCCGCGGGGGATCTTACAGATCGTCGGCTCCTTGCCGCGGCGGCCCAGCAACACCATGCCGATAAAAATCACCGCCGCCGCCAGTGCGCTTTGCGGGAACGCCAGAAAGCTGAAGCAGGCGCACACCGCCCCCAGCACTACCAGCCATGGGCGGCGGAAACCATGGGTGTAATAATGGTAAAAGCACAAAAATGCCGCCACGGTGAAGTGGAACTGCTGGCTGATATAATCCGGCCCCAGGAACCACTTGGGGGTGTAGACAAACAGCACCACCGCGCTCAGCAGCGCCCCATGGCGGCCAATGGTCTGCTTGAAATCGCGGTAAAATACCGCGCTCATGGCCGCTTTGCAGACCAGCACCACAGCGCGCACAAACAGCAGCGCCCCGGTGGTTGTGCCTGCAATGGCGGTATACAGAGCCAGCACCAGCGCTGCCGGTAAGGCCGAAAGCTGGTGCGGCTCCCACATGGTATAAAACAGCCGGTCCCCCTTTACCAGGCGGAAGCCCAGGGAGAACGCATATTCTTCATCAATTTCCAGCCCCACAAACAGCGTTTTGGCCATGGCGAGAACCGCCAGAACCAGCAGCACCGGGGTTAAAATTTTCCACAGGCGGTCCTGTGCATTTTTTTGCGGCATAGGCCGCCCCTCCTCTATTGTTTGATTTCATGTAAGGCAAAGCGACGGGCGCACAATGTGCGCCCCTACGGGAGTTCTGCAATTTCTAATTGCTAATTAGGTTACAGGTGTTTTTGCAGCAGTTTGTCCCTTGCGCACAGCAAATACGGCAGGTAGTTTTCGCAAAAGGCTTCCCATTTGCATTGCAGCCAGCTGCGGGTGTGCTGAGAATGGTGTTTGACCGCCGCCACATCAAAGTAGCGGGATTTATTGCGCACAATGATTTTTTGCTCAAAGGGCATCTGCCAGCCTTCCGGGTACCAGTAAGTGGGGGGCAGCAGGCGGTAGCTGCCGGGGTGTTCGGCGGCATAGCGGTTCAGCTGGCTTTCGTCATGCCACAGGGGCACCACGCCGTTGCGGATATCCTGCTCTGTGCGGCGGTCCAGCTCTTTGCACATGGCCAGGAATGCCGCGGAGGTACCGCCGTTCAGCCCGCCGGAAACATAGTCCCGCCCGCAGTTGTACGGGATATAGGCCGTACATCTGGGGTTGCGGTCATAGCTGTAAAACATCGGCTTTTTGTTCCAGAACCCCGGCTGCTGGACCAGCAGCAACTGTTCCCCCTGCTGCGGACGGGGCAAAAATTCTTCCGGGGTAATGACCTCCCGGCAGGTCAGGTTGGCGTTGAAAAAGAAGAGATAATCCAGCTGTTTCAACGCCTTTTCTTGCGTCAGAAAGATGGCAAAGCGCTTCATGGTGCTCAGCGGCCAGTCATAGGCGGGCTGGTCAATGCGGTGCACAGCGGGGTCATCCTCGTGAGCGATGGACGGTGCATCGGTAAAGACAAAATATTCTTTTTTGCAGCCGGGTAAAAAGTTCCGGCTGAATGTTTCATAAAATTCCGGCCAGAACACGGTGTATTTGCCGGTGCAGATATACAGCATGCCAATGGTTGCCATGTTGTGTTTCCCCCTTAACGATGGGTAATTTTTTGCCAAAAGCGGCCAGCCTGAGTGCGCAGATAGGCGGCATCGCTGGTCCAGATATAAAACGCAAGGTTCAGCACGTTGGGCAGGATGCAGACCACAACAGCCCGCCCCAGCAGCCCCAGAATACCGCCGGACAACAGGGCGCACACGCGGTAGCTGCCTGCCATAAGCACCACAAGGGTGACAAGATGCACCGCCTGCACCCGCAGGTAGCGCCAGCCGCTGCCGCGCATATACTGGCGGCAGACCACAATGCCGCGCCCCACCCACATGATGCAGTGGGCCACAACGGTAGCCGCCACAATGCCGGTAATGCCAAACGCCGGGAAGAGTGCAAAGCTTAGAATCAGGTTTGTGGCGGCAGAGGCGACCATGAACCACTGGTCCTGCTCAAAGTGGCCCAGCACGGCGCGGTAGGAGCCGAGCATCCGGTGGTTCCAGCCCACATATTCGTTCAGGCTGAACACAATAACAAAGCCCAGCGGCAGCAGGCGGTCACTGCCCATCCACAGGCTGATAAACGGCTGGAACAGGCAGAGATATGCCGTTGCCACAAAGCTGCCGAAAAAATAGCTGAACAGATCCAGCCCCCAGAACACCTGTTTATCATGGGCGTTGGCCGTGGCGGATTTATCGTACACGATATTGCCGATGGCTGCGGCAAAGCTGTCCATGATTTTATTGCCGATGTTGGTGGCGCTGTCCGACACGGTGGTATAGTTGCCAAGGTTAGCCGTCATAGCGCTGCCCGCCATACGGCTGGTGACGATGGTATCGGACGAGCCGTAAATGGTGTTGGACAGGCGGTGAACCAGGTAATACTTGAGGTCATGGAAGATGCCAAGATCCTTGAAATCCCGCAAAGTAACCTTGACCTCGTGCAGTTCGGGGAAGTCCTTTTTATACCGTGCTGCCACCACCAGGTTGGCACCGGTGTTGAACAGGATGCTGACGCCGAAATACAAAATATAGTTTGGCAGCCACAGCGCAATGGCAATGCGGGCCAGATAGTTGGCAACATTAAAGCAGAAGTCGATGCGGGTACACAGGTACCCCTGCTGGGTGCAGGTGTACATCAGCCGCCGGGTGACAAGGAAATAGCCCGACAGCGTGGAGATGGTGTTGAGCAGGTAAACGGTATAGGCCGTCTGGATGCTGGCCACGCCGGGCATGATCCACGGCAGGGCCAGCGCCCCGATGCCAGCCAGCACGCAGATAACCACACCCACGGCGCGGTATGCCCATTTATACATGGACATATATTTGCTGATCTTCTCGGTATCCTTGGCGGCGATCTGTTCATACAAGCGGTAGCTGATGACGCTGCCAACACCGAATTCCGCGATGGAGAAAAAGTTGAACAGCTTATCCACCACCTGGGATGCGGCGGTGATATCGTTGCCAAAGTTAAATACCAGCAGCCGCCGCGTGGCAAAGCCCAGCAACATCAGCAGCAGGCTGGACCCCAGCGCATAGACCAGGTTCAAAATTGTTTTTCGTGTACGCAATCAGGTGTTCTCCTAGGTGTTTTGATAGGGTCAAGGCGCGGAAAGGCGGCGGGGTCGGGTGACCCCACCCTACGGGGCATGGAGCCGAAACCGGCATTTACGGCAGAGGTTCATGGGGCATCGGGGACGCCGCCCCCTACAGGAAATGTGTTATTTCCGTTTCAGGCTCCCGGCCGCCCAAAGGGCAAAGCGGGGGCCGAAGTGGTTGAGGAGGAAGGCAAACAGCTTCCAGTCCGGGCGGGTGTTCTCGTCCCCCAGTTTCCAGAGTGCTTTGCAGGCGGTCAGGCCGGGGGCACAGGCGGCGCGTACCTCGGCATCACGGCAGGCAGCGCCGCGGGCCTGCGGCCAGAACACATCGGCCGCCGCGTTCTCCATGACGGCATAGGTCTCGGCATCCACCGCGCCGCTGGCCGAGAGTTTTGCCAGCCGCCTCTGGGCCGCCGCCAGCCCCTTGAACCGCTTGGGCAGGTTTTTCGCATCAGTCAGCAGGCTGCCCTGCCGCCCCACGCGGTAATGGGTGAACACCACATCCAAAAAGTACAGCCGTTCGCACTTTATCAGCAATTCCAAATCAAAAGGCCAGTCCTCGGCCCAAACGCAGTCAGGCAAAAACCTCACGCCGCTTTCGGCCAAAAACGACCGCCGGATGCAGTATTTCCACACCGACCAGTGCCCCGCGCCGTACAGCGCTTTCAATCGGGCGGCGTAGTCGCTGCTGTCAAACATCCCGGGCACCAGATGCAGCCCCGCGTGTTCGGTCAGGCTGCCGTCGGGCTGCCATTCCAGATGCTTGCCGATGAACCAATCGTACTCCGGGTGGGCGGCCAGCTCGGTGCGCAGCGCCGCCAGCAGCCCGGGGGCCATGGCGTCGTCGCTGTCCAAAAACAGCACCCACTCGCCCTGGGCGTGCTTTAGTCCGGTGTTGCGGGCAGCGGCCAGGCCTCCGTTTTTCCGGTGGACGACCTGCATACCGGGGATCTCGGCGGCGAACGCGTCGCACATTGTCCCGCTCATATCGGTGGATCCATCGTCCACAAGGATGCACTCCCAATCGCGCTCCCCCGCCTGCTCCGCCACGCTCTTGACACACGCCGCGAGGTAATTCTGCACATTATACACCGGTACAATAATAGAAAATCGCGGCATAACGTTCTCCTTCTCTATGCCTTCCTCCGTCGGGGGAAGGTGGCCCCGCAGGGCCGGATGAGGGGCAGCCTTGCCCCGGCAGCCCCCTTGCCTTGTTGTAGGGGCCGATGCTCACATCGGCCCGCGCAGCACTGTCCCAACAGCGGCCAAATGCGGTTCACGCGCCCCTCATCAGTCCGCTTCGCGGCCAGCTTCCCCCAAGGGGGAAGCCTTTATAAGTTTCCACCCATCCAGATACAGCGCACTATCCTTCGTGTGCGCGTACCACCTGTCCGGGGCCCAGACCTGCTTATCCGGGGCCTCAGCCAGGTATTGCGCCCACCAGCTGTATGTGGAGTTGCTCACCACAAACCCATGGCAGAGCTGCATCAGCGCCAGGTCGTCCACCGCCGCGCCCTGGGGCATAAACACTGCGGGCAACCCCGCCGTGTCCAGATGCTCCTGCGCCCAGGCGATATCGTCCGAGAACACGAACAGCTCCGCCTCGGGGCGGGCCGCTTTCACCCGCGCCGCTGCCCGGGCGTAATACGCAGGCGTGCAGACCTGCAAGATGGCGTTCTCCGGCTTCTGGTGG
>ERZ779840.3914-NODE-3914-length-11393-cov-4.964015_pt1 | contig 11393 bp, 16 predicted proteins | sample MGYA00511561_ERZ779840 | MGnify/ENA primary metagenome ERZ779840 (study PRJEB29588, sample SAMEA2162036) | human gut metagenome | biome: human gut; feature: human-associated habitat; material: faeces | place: Denmark | collected 2008/2010 ...
CCCCGGCGAAAGCCACACCGACCTTTACGATCAGATGGATGTAATTCCGTTTGAAAAGCTGAAAGCGTTCTTTTCGGAGTATCTGAGATGAGGCGGCATATCTCGCTCGTTCTGCTGCTGGCGGTTGTGCTCTGGCTGAGTGGCTGCGCTGGCCGACCCGAACCGCCGACTTCCGCAACAGAAGACACGCCGCAGGCAGCAGAAAGCGAGAAATCTACCAAAATGACAACAGAGGAAACGACCATGCCTGGAATCGATACAACCGAGCCGATGCTGCTTTTGACCATTGACGGCACCGCTGTGGATGTTCAGTGGGAGAATAACGCTGTTGTTACTGAGCTATATGCCCTTGCACAGAACGCCATTACCGTGAACACTTCCGCCTATGGCGGCTTTGAGCAGGTCGGCAGTTTGCCGCAGAGCTTTTCCCGCAGCGATGCGCAGATGACTACGCAGCCGGGAGATATTGTTTTATATTCCGGAAATCAGCTTGTGGTGTTTTTCGGCTCGAATTCGTGGAGCTATACCAAGTTGGGACATATCAGCGGTCTGTCTGCCGATGAGCTGACCGTATTGTTGGACAAAGATCAGACGGTTATCGAACTTCAGATAAAATCCAAGTAAGCCACGGGTAGCAAGGTGACTTATCTTGGGGCAGAAAAGACCGCAGGCGGTTAAACCTGCGGCCTTTGTGTTTGTTTACAGTTCTCGATTTGAGGGGGTGCATTTATACGAAGCCGACGTAATACCTTCTTTAATAGCTCTTTCCGGCTACAGCGCTCAGCGTATCACCAATATCCATATCGATGCAAATTGACTGCCGTTCAATCCCCTGCGGGCAAACTGCCTGTCCTTGATTGATACAGACGTAGGTGGCGTCCGGGTTTTTGACGGTCATCTGCCAGAAGGGGTACTTAATGATGACGGGGGTGTTGTAACCTACGCCCAATTCAAGAAAGAGAATTTTTCCGCCTGCACGGGTGCGGAGGAAATTTTCATAACGCTCCGCTGCTCTGTGCCAGCCTTCATCCTCGACAAACTTGTTGTCGGAACGCAGGTTCATGGTCAGTGGTTTCCCACAGTGGGGGCAGACGGGTAAAAGTTCCGTCGGGATTTTCATACTCTCCTGCCGCTTGACCATTTCACGGTTCGTGGCTTCGTTATCAAAGGTTTCCTGACAGCACGGCTCACTGCACTGGAACAGACCGTAATCGCCCTGCGTGTAGAACAGCCGCTTTTTGTCAAAGCCCGCCTTCTGAAAGCAGTGGTCAACGTTGGTTGTGATAACGAAATAATCCTTGTCCCGCACCAGCTTCAAAAGGTCATCGTAGACCGGCTTAGGCGCGTCCTGATAGCGGTTGATGTAGATATACCGGCTCCAATAGGCCCAATGCTCCTCCGGCGTGGCAAAGGGATAGAAGCCGCCGCTGTACATATCCTTGATACCGTACTTTGCCGCAAAATCGGAAAAGTATTTTTCAAACCGTTCGCCGGTGTAGGTGAAACCCGCCGCCGTGGACAGACCGGAACCTGCACCAATGACCACGGCGTCACAGTCCAGCAAAGCTGCTTTCAGCCGTTCCATCGGCTCGGAGCAGCTTTTCGTAGATGGCTTTGTCCAAATCCTTGAAAACATTGAAGATCACCTTCTTGACACTGTTTTGCTTTTTGAGAAATTCTTTGACCGTCCGAACCGCGATCTCTGCCGCTAAGTCGTTGGGAAAATGAAATTCTCCCGTGGAAATGCAGCAGAATGCCACACTTTCTAAGCTATTTTCTGCCGCCAGCTCCAGACAGGAGCGGTAGCAGGAAACCAACAGTTCTTTGTTCTCTTTGGTTACTCGACCGCTGATGATGGGTCCGACAGTGTGCAGTACATACCGGCAGGGCAGATTGAACGCAGGAGTGATTTTCGCCTGACCGGTGGGTTCCGGGTAGCCCTGCTGTTCCATCAATTCCTCACAGGCAAGCCGCAGCTCCATACCCGCAAAGGTGTGAATGGCGTTATCAATGCAGCGGTGATTGGGAATATAGCAGCCGGTCATGCCGGAGTTTGCCGCATTGACAATGGCATCGCATTGGAGCGTGGTAATATCGCCCTGCCAGAGATACAGTCCCGGTTGGATGGGCGTCAGGTTTTCAATCTCGGTAATACCCTTTGCGGCGGTTTCGTTTTGCAGGTATTCGTCTTGCACTTGCAGGAACTCCGCGCCAATCGGATAAGCTCTGCGGACGTTCATCAGCCCACGGAGTAAAATCTTCTGCCGTTCGGAATCTGCCGAGATGATCTGCTTCTGACAGGAGGGACGTTCATTCAACAGCGATTGAATGAGAAAGAGCCGCTTTTCACTTTGGTTCATGGTCAAAACCTCTTTTCGATAACCTGCTTAGGACAGGTCTCCGCACACCGCCCGCAGTGGAGACAATGGTGCTGGTCAATCACCACAGGCTTCTTTGTAATGTCGATGCACTTCTGCGGACAGACCGAATAGCACAGCTTGCAGCCGATGCAGCCTTCGCCCACATAGTAACCCGGTGCTTCCTGTGCCTTTTTTCCAATGGTGAAGCTGTCCCGGACGATATGCGCCGGGTCGCTGATGTCAAAATATTCGCCGTCTGCTTCGTACAGGCAAAACACCTCTAACGCACTGCGGGTATCGCCGGGATAGATGGACTGCATATAGGTGTTCTTCTCGAAAATCTCATCCAGCTTCTCGCTGCCGATGTTTTTGATTTTACCTCTCAAGGAAATCGAGATTTTGTCTCTGGTGGCAGATAGGGCGATATAACCCTGCTCCATGAGCTGGACATAGAACGCTTTGCCCTTGGCGGTAAGAAAATACACGCCCTGCTCATCATAGAGCATCATGTCGATCACACGGGTCTGGGGATGCCCGTCTGCGCCGATGGTGGCAATGGTGGTGGAGTGGATATTTTCCACCAGTAATTCTAAATAATCTTGTTTCGTCATACCATCAACGACCTTTCAGAATCGGCGTAAGTCTTTTATATGTTAGCATGGTAAAACCGCCGATGACAAGCCCTTTCAGAATGTTGAAGGGCAAGGCATTGAACAGCACAATGTCCAGCTTTGTGTGGATGAAGGGCAGGAACGCGCCGAAGGAGGCGATCAGCTGATCCAGCGGCATGAAGCTTTCAAACAGTGGCAGCAGGATGAAGTAGTTCGCCAGTGCTGCGGCAAAGCCCATCACAAAGCTGGCGGCGACACAGGCAAGCAGAGCCGTTTTTTTGGTTTTGCGGTGTTTATAAAGAACCCCGGCAACGACTACATAGGAAGCGCCCATCAGGAAGTTGGCGACCTCCCCGATACCTCCCGTGGAAGTGGTCATTAGCTGCAAGGTGTTTTTGACAAGTTCAATGAGCAGACCGGAGATCGGTCCAAAGGCAAATGCGCCGATGAGTGCCGGGAAGTCGGATAAATCCATCTTTGCAAAGGACGGTGACAGCGGCACAGGAAATTCTACAAAGGCAAGCACATACGCCATTGCGGAAAGCAGTGCGGTCATGGTGATGGTGCGGATATTGAGGGTGGCAGCTCTTTTCGGCTGCTGCATGGTAACGGTGCGGTTCATAATGCTCCTATCTTGAGGATATGCTTGGATTTGAAACAGCCCCACAGGATGGGTTTTCCTGCGGGGCTGCTTCCTCATATCTTCTTTCATCCGGACTATACCGTCGGTTACGGAGTTTCACCGTATCGGGCGCTTTTGCGCTTCGCAGACTTTACTGCCGGTCAGGGATTTCACCTTGCCCCGAAGATGTTGAATTGAGAGTTTCTTAGAACTCGTAGGGAGGATTGCCGGAGAAGTCAGCGATAACGCCGTGGGCATTATCCAGATAGAACACCTCAAAGATGGGGTTGGTCGCCTCGCCGTACTGACCCTTCACGATGGGGTTCTGGATGCACATTTCCTTGGCAGCCATGTTGTTCTCGAACACAGCCTTGCCATGCAGACGGATCCATGCGTATTCCGGGCTGGAAACGGAAATTTCGATCTCCGGATTCTCCTGCATATCCTTGTAGACATCCTTGGTGTTGTTGGTGCAGAACCACAGCTTACCCTCCAGTTCACCGGCGAACATGAAGGGGCGGCACTTTGCCTTGCCGTCACGACCGACGGTAGCCAGATACTGCACAGGGTTGGCATTCAGAAATTCTACGACTTTATTCATGATCAATACCTCCAAAAAATTGTTGTTTTCTCTTGATGCTTTGATTGTAATGCGCTTTGTACGGTTTGTGAAGTACGCACAATATTGTGGTATGGTTACCTCCGGGTAACAATCAGAACTTGCCGTTCTGATTCTGCCAGGTGGACTGGTCTGCGATGGTCTCCATCACATCCCAATGCTCGGCGATCTTGCCGTTCTCCACCCGCCACAGGTCATAGTAGCTGGTGGGCGCACCGCCGAAGGTGCCCTCGCTGACGGCAAGGACGAAATTGCCCTGCGCCAGAACCATGTGAACTTCATCGTACACCATGGAAATGCCCTGCTCCGCCAGAGCGCCCAGCGCGGCGTTCAGACCGGACACGCCATCGGCAATGCCGCTGTTGTGCTGGATGTAGGCATCACCGTCAAAATAGTCCGGAGTCTTATCAAGGTTGTTGCCCTGCATGACATCGTAGAGGAAATTCTTGACCAACTCGCGGTTTTCCTCGGTCTTGTCCAGATCCGTGGCCTCCATTGTACCGTCCGTCTGGGTGTGACCGGAGGGATTCGGCTCAGCCAGAGCCGCCAGATTGTCCCAATGCTCAGCAATCTTGCCGTCCGCATCGAAACGGAAGATGTCAAAGGCAACCTGCTCACCGGCACCGGCAAAATTATAGATCGTCTGCAAGAACACCTTGTCGCCGTCCTCAAAAGCGCGGATGTTGTTTACAGTGGTTTTCACATCGGCGGATGCGAGATATTCCACGGAGCCGATGAAGGCGTCCGCACCGGTGCCGTATGCCAGATTGTGCTGGATGTAACCATCCGCCAACAGGCTGCGGGCGGTGTCCGTATCGCCGGTGGCAAAGGTGTTGATGAGCGCCAGCGCCTTTTCGGTCTGGCTTTGTTCCTGCTGGACAGGCGCCGTCTGCTGGGTGTTTTCAGCAGGTGTTTTGGTAGCAGCATCCTTAGAGCCGCATCCGGTCAGGATTGATCCGATCATGGCAAGAGCCAGCGTGAGAGAAAGAATTTTTTTCATTTTGAGTGACCTCCTTGGTAATTGGGCTTGCTTTCGTTTGCCTCTGGCAGTATAATAATACCGTAGCCACAATTCGTAAAGTAAGCACAATATTGTGCCGTAGTTACCAAATAGAAACTAATGGGTAGTTACCAGAAAGAAACGATTGCGCCGTTACTGGGTTTTCCGGCAATATGGCGCTTGAAAAAATTTTTATGGAGGGTTCCAAATATGAGTGAAATGACCGCAAAAGCCGATCTTCCCGCCTGCCCTGTGGAGACCACGCTGACCCTCATCGGGGACAAGTGGAAGGTTCTGATCCTGCGTGACCTGATGCCGGGAACGAAGCGGTTCGGGGAGCTGAAAAAGTCCGTAGGCAATGTGTCCCAAAAGGTCTTGACCGCCCAGCTCCGAGCAATGGAGGAAAACGGGCTTGTTCACCGTGAGGTCTACGCAGAAGTGCCGCCGAGAGTGGAATATTCGCTGACGGAACTCGGAAAAAGTCTGAAGCCCATTCTGGACTCCATGTGGACATGGGGCGAGGGGTATAAATCTTTGATGTCCGAATAAACACAGCGCCCGACAGTCAAGCAGTCTACTTGATTGTCGGGCGTTGCTCTGCTTTATACATCAATCTCTGTTCCGCCTCGGAATTTGAAGGTCATCCGTCCATCGGCCTGGGCGGTTACCGTGTCAATAATGGTCAGCCAGAGCTTTTCGTCAAACTCGGTGAGGACATCCAATTCCTGCACCTCGAACATAAAGGCTCCGATGGCTTCTGCCTGGGCTTCCCGTGCCGCCTTTGTGGTACGGAGCTGTTCAAGCTGTGCCTTGGCTTTTTCGTACCGCTCCACAAACCCATTGTACCGGGCGGCGTATTCTTCCTGGTTCTGTGCCGTCTGCGAATTCTCCGCAATACAACGCTTTGTCAGTTCGGTTACCACATCGATCTCATCAAGCAGGCTCTCGATTTCTGCGTCAATGCCCGTGCAGTCTGTCAGCGTGGTTTGCATCAGACGGCAGTCCTCAAGGATGGAGTCCTTGCTGTCGATAATGGCGTTGAGAGCAGCAACGAACCGCACTTTGATGGTTTCCTCGTCCAGATGCGGCGTTTCGCATTTGTGTTCACCCTTGAATTTGCCGTTACACTGCCAGATGACCCTGCGGTATTTCGATGTCGAATTCCATACCTTTGAACCGAAGTAGGAGCCGCAGTCCCCGCAAATGATGCGTGAGGAGAAAATGCTCTTTCCGCTGTATTGCCGACTTATCCGCTTACGCCGCGCAAGCTCCGTCTGAACTTTGTCGAACTCTTCCGGCGTAATGATCGGCTCATGACTGTGTTCCACATAATACTGCGGAACCTCGCCCTCGTTCAGCTTTTTCTTCTTCGTGAGGAAATCGACCGTGAAGCATTTCTGGCAAATGACTCTAATTTTGATAGAAACTCGTTAAGGGGGTGCAACTTCGGTTCAGAGGGGGGTGCAGCTCTCGATTTGAGGGGGTGCAGTATTATCGCAGAGCAAACTTCCGGCTTAAAACATTGCGTCAAGCGATTATTTCATTTTCACGACAACATTCCCGGCGTGGTCAACATCGCCTGCCGTGCGGATTGCCTGTTCCAATTCATTCAGCGGAAACTCATGGGTGATGATGCGTTCCAAATCCCACTTGCCGCTTGCCATGATCGCCTGCACATCCCGCACATCCTCCGGCATATAGCCACCGGAGCCGATGATGCTCTGCTGGGCATAGGTCATGTGGAGCAGGTCGATGGTGCGGGGCTTGTTGTTGACCGCAACGGATACGAAGCGGCTCTCGAGTTTACCGAGCCGCAGAAAACCGTCCAGAATGCTCTCTGCACCAGCGGCATCCAGCCAGCAATCAATACCCGCAACTGCGCCATTCAAGGACGGAGCCGTGCCGAAATAGTCAACAGCTTTTGTTTCAAAATCCTCTGCCGCCGGATTGCAGACTGCAAAGCCCAGCTCCGCTGCCAGCTTCAGACGGAACTCGGAACGGTCGCAGATCATTACTTTCTCCATGCCGAAGTGCTTGAACGCAACGGCGGCAGCGATGCCGATCATTCCACAGCCGAACACCACAGCGTTCTGTTCTGCAACATACTGTTCCTTGCCACAGGGGATCATCCCTCTGCGGGCTGCACGGCAGCCGACCGTAAACGGCTCGATGAGGCTTGCCAGCTTGTCGGAGATGCGCTCATCCACAGCGTAGAGGAAATGATTCCGCTTGGCATTGGGAATGAGAATATATTCTGAGAAGCCGCCGATGGTACCGGCTCGTTTCGTATCGTCCTTTGCATATCGTGGGTACGGGTAGACCCGTTCGCCTACGGCAAAATCAGTAACATTCTTTCCGACCTTTACCACCCGGGAAACCGTTTCATGTCCAAACTCACCGCCGACCGTAACCTTGTGACCGGTGTTCGGTCCGTGGGTGAAAACCGCCACATCCGTACCGCAGACACTGGAATAGAGGTTCTGCACCAGCACATCATTTTCTCCGACCTCCGGCAGCGGCAGTTCCCGAATTTCAACTTGTTCTTTTCCTAAATAGATACCGGCTTTCATTGTTCCTCCGTGCGGCGTTTTACGCATCGCTGAATCATATCGACTACATACTCGATCGAATCGGCACAGTCATGCTTGAGCCATTCCGAGATAATTGCCATCAACCCTTGCAGATAAAATGCCATGAGGTACGGTCTATCCTGTTTTGCCACACCGTAGCGGTCGAGAATGGGCGCAATGACATGACGAAAAAGCCCCGTGTAACTGTCCTCCAACCGCAGAGTCGCAGCCTTTTCAAGCGCAGTACGAAACAGTCGTTGGTTTTCTTTCACATAACCGAGATACGGCGTCAGATACTCCGGCGTAATGAGATATAATTCATCCAACGGACAATCCCGTAACTTTGTGACAAAGGCTTCCGAGTCCTTTTTCATGTAGGCAAGGAATTGCTCGTTCATGTGGTTGACGCTCTCCGAAAGCAAATCTGCCATCGTTTCATAATGCAGATAGAAGGTAGAGCGGTTGACGCCCGCCGCCTCACAGATTTCTTTGACAGTAATATAGGCGAAGTCCTTCTTTTCCAGAAGTGCCAAAAACGCCTCATCCATTCTGGCGGCGGTAGCGAAATACTTGCTTTCTGATTTATTCAATCAGCTCCACCTTCTTTCGAGTTTTTCTGCTGTGCAGCAGCATGATAACGGCAATCAAAATGACAATGCCGTAGACGAATCCGCCCGTGATGGCATTCATCATTTTTCGGTAACTCTCTCCGTTTTCGGAAAAGCGGGAGATCATCGCCGTCTGCAAACCGAGGATCGACATCATGGCGGCGATGAAATTCAGCACCTTGGCGGCGGATAGAATGGGGCTGCCCAGCTTGCGGAACTTCACAAGGTTCAAAACCGATGTCACCATCGTATAGAATGTATAGAGTGCTGAAAGATAGATGATACTGCCCGGATATGAGAAGCCGGAGTTTGTCCGCACCATCAGCACGATCATACCGCCCATCGGGATATTCAGCAGGAACAGCAGCCACGCCGTTGTATGATAGCATCGGCGTTCCGATTCCGGGTCACGGCGGCGGTAGCAGACGACCAGATATGCCCGCAAGCCGCCAAGCACCAGATAGTAGACCGCCATAGAGATAAACCATACCGAAGCATAGCGGATCCCGGAAACAATGCGGAATACCACATAAAAAGCATTGACCGCCATGCCCTGATAGATGCTGACATTCCCACGAAAGGCAAGGTCATTCAGATACCGTCCCGTGATTTTTGACGCAGATGCCTTCTTCATAATTCTGCTGTTTATTATAGCGGATTTTATCCTTTTGGTCAGCCTCGGAATCGCCGCTGACCATATCGTAAGAGAATACGCCGACATACAGTAGATGATGTATGCCGGCGCACTTTTGGTGTTTTGGGTTGCAAAGATAAAAATAAGTGCGGCAAAGGAAATCGGCGGCAAGAATATCAGCACCCATTTGGATGGATGCAGCAGCTTTTGAAAAATCACCTTTGCCTGTTTCATTGTTTACCTCTCAGTGATCTCTTTCGCCAGTTCCATGATCTCAAAGGCGTATTTCTGCTTGCCCTGTGCCAGCAGCTTTTTGTAGATGGGGTGATTGACACCCATACCCAGCAGACCGATGATGCCGACGATCACGCCGAGGACGAACATAGCAGTCGTACCGCTGCCGATGACTTTCATGGAAAGGCACATCCCCACACCGGCTACCAGCGCGGCGATAATACCAAAGGTGTAGGTGAAAACGGTTGCGGGGAGCTTGGCTTTCTTGTCCAGCTTGCGGAGAGCGATCACTTTCGAGGTGTCTTTGGGTGCGTATTCGTTGGCGAGTTGTTCTGCGTAAATTTTATCTGTGTTCATGGCTTGTTGCCTCCTTCATTTGATGGCTTTATTGTACCAGCAAAGAAGGAGTAACTGAACAACACAGATGGTGGTTTGTGTTGATTTCAGAAAGGCGATGCTGCCATCCTCGACAAATTCAATGTTCAGCCCGGATTTTTCATTGGCGGCAGCAACGCTTTTTCGGATCATTTCCATTGAGCTTGCACTCAGTGGTTCGCCCGTAAAATTACGCCGTGAAACTCTATTTTTGATTGCTTCTCGCATTGATTATTACCTCATTTGCTTCGTGTGATGGTCGGTTTTTAGCCGTCCAGTTTTTCGGGTTGGTATCATCCGGGGCAAGCTCCGCAAGAATAGCCTCGTAGTGTGCAACCTTGTCGTCCATATACTTTGCGGTAGCCTTGGCTTCCTCAATCCGTTTATAGGCTTCCTCTCGCTGCTTCAAAATGATTGCATACCTTGCCCGCAGATTTTCCTCCGATTCCTCCTGCAGGCAAAGGCGGCAATACTCCCGAATATCCTCTATGGAGGCTCCGCAGCCCTTCAGGCATTTGATTCCCTGCATCCAGTTGACGGATTCCTCGTTGAACACCCGGCGGTTGCCGCCGTCACGTTCACAAGGCAGCAGCCCCTCATTGGTATAAAAGCGCAGGGTATGTTCCGTTACATCAAACATCTCTGCCATCTGTTTTATGGTATAGTACATGGTGTCCTCCGGAAAATTTCAAAAAACCTCTTGACTTCGTGTTACTCGAACTTGTTACAATGATTATAGCATAGAACAGATGTCTGTGCAATATGAAAACGGAGGACGGAATCATGGATTTTTTAACTTTGAATAACGGCATCCAGATGCCGCTTGTCGGTTTCGGTACTTTTATGCTTGGCGGGGAGAGCTGCACCGAGGCCGTTGCTGCGGCAATCGAAAGCGGCTATCGCATGATCGACACGACAGAGGCTTACGGCAACGAAATGGCGGTATGCTCGTCTCCTGTTATGTATTTAACTTTTGTGAAATCAAAGTATCCTTTGGATATGTTTTGTACAGACAAAAATGGGACGCCATCCTCAACATAGTTCGGGGTCTTGTGCGTTCCGTCACTAATTATACCAAGGAGCGTTCCCAGGCGCACCCACTCCCACGAATCGGGGATGTCAAACGGTACCTCATCCGCCAGCGACCGCACTTCATCGCCGATTTTCTCATAAGGAGTATTATCGGAACTCGGCTGTATAACGATTACCTCGGTAGTTTAACGAATACTCCAGTAATTCAACGATTACCCAAGCTGTTTAACGATTACAACGACAAAAAAGCCGCAATCCCCATAAAATGCACAAAACCCCGCCGCAGAATTGCCTGCAGCGGGGTTCGCTTATGCGCCTGAACAGCCGAAAAGCCTTATTTCAAGCGGTTTTCGGGCATAGAAAAAGTCCACCGTAATTCTATCAAAATTACGGTGGACTTATGGTGGAGGCGGGGGGAGTTGAACCCCCGTCCGAAAGCAACTTGACAGGAACTTCTCCGGGTGCAGTCTGTTATTTACATTCCCTTGTCCGGGCGAGAGCAGACACCCTCCCAAACTTGGTAGCTTCATGATGCATGGTGCGGGCAAAGCTTACCGCACGCACGGTCTCCACTCAAATCACACCCTAGCCCGGCTCGTGGACCTTCCGGGGAGGATGGGCGCCTAATTAGGCAGCCAGTGCGTACTGATTGTTGTCAGTTAATTTTAAAAAGTTGCCCGTTTTATCGTGGCCAGGCGCCACGGCCCGCTATTCCAGCCTCACTACCC
>ERZ779840.3920-NODE-3920-length-11382-cov-4.152821_pt1 | contig 11382 bp, 3 predicted proteins | sample MGYA00511561_ERZ779840 | MGnify/ENA primary metagenome ERZ779840 (study PRJEB29588, sample SAMEA2162036) | human gut metagenome | biome: human gut; feature: human-associated habitat; material: faeces | place: Denmark | collected 2008/2010 ...
ATAGCAAAACAGATATTATTAATTTTAACCAATACACTCTTAGTGCCTAAAGCATTTATTGGATAGCTAGTGTCGTATATTCGATCATATGGATTATTAATATAATTAACAAAATCATCTCCCAAATTAAATGTTAAAGTTTCACCTGGATGTAATATTATATCATCTGGAAGTTTCATAAAAAATTTGTTTCTACCAATATATGGTGTAATAACACTTCTATCAATTAAACGATTCATTTTATCATTAAACGTAAATCCAACCTGTAAGTCCATTAATCTTTCTTTATATATACCTTCAGCTGATAAAGTAACTAAAGGCAATTGTTCTAATGTATATTCATTATCGATTGGCATTGTTCCAGATAAATCAAATCTATCGATAGTAACTTTATCAATAGCAGGTACTAGGCCATACGGTGCAATACTTATAAATAAAACTGACTGAGTCATATCAAGCTCATAAAAATATGAAGAATTTAATTTAACACCATTAATTACTTGGACGGTAATAATATAGTTGGTCATAATATCATTATCAGTATTATACATTACCATAGTATTTGATAGGGAATATGTTGAATTCAATATTGAACCATCTGCAAGATCAATTGATTTCACTCGATCAGGTCGATTAATAGCAATATATTTATCATTAACTTTAATTCCATATACCACATCATTCTTCATTTTAAAATTAGATAAATTAGCATAACAGAATAACTCATAATCCACTCCATCAATTAATTTTATCATATCATATCACCTCCTCTTTTATAGTGGTGTATCGTCTTGACACATTATAGTAATATGGACATCATTTTTAACTGCAGATATCACAACTTTTACTGATTGTTTATCAGAAGAGATTGTCGTATTATTACTAACATATCTTTGTCGACCAGTTTCTTCATCGTAATAATATACGTCTGTACCAGTAATTGCGTAGTTAGTGCTAGTAAGTCTTACATTCACTGCATATGACTCCCCATAATTCACATAGCTTACAAGTTCTTTATCAAAAGTCATCAACGAATTTGGTTGTAGTTGAACTTTACATTTAGGAGTAAACTCGATTAACGATGCACTAGTTAAATTAACATCTTCAGTTAATACTTTAACATCACTATTATCGTGGTTTAAAGATTTTATTATCTTTTTCCTACTACTTTCAACTGTATTCAACAATTTATTCACACTATTTAAAATTGTTTCACATTCTGTTTCATATAAATATATTTTCTTAACATCAGGTGGTATATTTGTAATTGCAAACCCTTCAATTACTTTTGGTCCATCAATACTTAACGCATGATAAACCACGTACATCTTAATATTGCTCTTTAATGTGCATTCTAAATAATATATTGTTTGTTTAGCATATATTTTTGATGACAATTTCATAAGATATTCATCTATTTCTCCATTAGTGTATTCTATTAATACTCTATGTCTATCTAATTTCTTAAAATCTTCTAAATTGTCAACTAATTCATCTTCAGAGTATTTTTCAAGATAATCGTTAGAAAGAGTCTTACTTGACATGAAATTAAAATCAGTTAGTTTTATTGAATTTACTAATAAATCACTATATTTAACAACATCATCAAATGTTTTATTAGCACCCTTAACTCCACCTACACCAGCAATATCACTAGCAGCAGGTGAAAGTAAATCCAAATATTCTGTCATTGATATAAATAAAGGATTATTAAAAAATTTCATTGAGTATATATCTATTGTGTTAGGTTTCACAAATGTTCCTTTTGCATTTGTTAGATATGGTCCACCTAATGCATAATTTTTACTGCATGCTATGACATTACTCATTTGTCTATATAGCACAACATTATCCAATCCAATTGACCCTTTATCTTCAACTTCATCATTTATTTTTAAAGATAAATAAGCCCATTCTGATAATTGGAACTCACATTTAACTTTACCAAAATTAGCATAGTCCAATGTATAGTCATATGACTGTATACATTTAGGCTCAATACCTGATGTTGTTATTTTACTATCTCTATGAAGTAATTCTATTGTAATATTTTTAGCTTTATTGGTTTCATTTGCAAAATTACTTAATTTATCAGCATCACTTTGAGTTGCTATACCTGCATTAAATTCAAAAACATATTTGCCAGGTGGTATTTTTTTAAATATAATCCTAGGTGATTCATTTATACAATATTGCATACGTGAACTATAGTCTCTAAAATTAAATAAATTACGTTTATTATAGAAATAAGCATGAATATATGAATCTATTCTACAAATCATTCTAGAATTTGCAGTAGTTACACCTACACCTAACGCAATACTTTTCATTTCAATTTCTGAAAAAGATTTATTATAAATAACACAATTATTTATTGTACCTTTCCATCCACCAGCACCAAATGTCATAGGATGTGGGACTCCATAAGCTAAACCTGAATTGGTAATTGTATTGATTTTATCTTCCAATAAATTATAGTATTTAATAGTCTTAGAACCCTTTTCTTTAGTAAACACATATATTTGACGCAATGTAGAGTTATACGGAATTTCTTTACCTGATGCATCATGCATGTATGTGTTGTCACCATAATACACTAAATATGAACCTGTTGATTTTATTTCCAATCCATACCATGGTGGTTCACCTGTAACGCCACAGAATGGTTTAACTTCTGAACCTGATATATTATTACTATCACCGGTAAAATCTATTAATAATGTAAAGGATTTATCATCATCAAACAATAAATCATGGTCACTAAATGTTGTTGCAGTACCATTACAAACACAAGGTTGTTTTAATGAATATAATATAGTCCCTTCATCTTCATCAACCACATCATATGCTTGAGTATAAAGCATTACATCTTTAGCATCTGCTGAATATAAATTTAAATTCGGTATTGTTACATTAGATATTAAATTATTATCTGATATTTCTGTTTCGGAATCTGTAACATAAGCTTTTATTTTTAATCCAGATTCCAAAGGCATGAAAGAAAATGTGTGAATTTTTCTATTTGGAAAATCATTTACGTTATACAATCTCATCATTGTTCTCTTTTCAGATAATCCATAATATAGTGGTTCATAATATTCTACGTATAAATAGAAGTCAATTATTATTAGTGATAAAATCTTACTATGCATAACTTTTGCCATATTTGCATTTGTCATATCATTAGGTTCCAATGAGAATAACACAACTTCTCCACGGTCTCCTAATGATTCTAAATTTGTGCCTGTAGTAAATTCAAAAGAACCTAAATTCATATTAAGTTGTATTGTAAACCCTCTATATCCCAATTTAGTATTACTTTTTCCTAATATAGTTGAATAATTCATTTTAAAACTGCCGTTCGAGTTGCTAATTATTTTGACTGGTACATTGGCAGGATGATTGACAGTGCAAGTATAACCATTATTATCCACTATAGATTTAACACTATCAGTTATTTTAGATGCTGTCAATAGTAATGATGAATTATATGATTCTGATTTATAAACTTCATGAGCACTTTTACCATATTTACTACCAACTGGTCCTCTTGGTCCCTCAATCCCTTGAATTCCTTTATCTCCTTCGTCTCCTCTAGGTCCTTGATCACCTTGGTCCCCTTGAGGCCCTTGTTCACCTAATGGTCCTCTTGGTCCTCGAATACCAATGTCTCCTTTAGGTCCTTTTGGTCCTTGTTTACCTTGAATTCCTTGTTTACCTTGTTCACCTTTTATACCTACTTCACCTTTTATACCTTGGTCACCTGGATCACCTTTTATACCTTGTTCTCCTTTAGGTCCTCTTGGTCCTTGAATACCAATGTCACCTTTAGGTCCTTTAGGCCCTTGTTTACCTCGAGGTCCTTGCTTACCTTGTTCACCTTTTATACCTACGTCACCTTTTAGACCTGGAATACCTTGGTCTCCTTGAGGTCCTTGGTCTCCAGTTGGTCCTCTTTCACCAATAATACCTTCATCTCCTATAGGTCCTTTAGGTCCTTGTTTACCTCGAGGTCCTTGTTCACCTTCTTCACCTTTTAGACCAACTTCACCTTTTAGTCCTGGAAGACCTTGGTCTCCTTGAGGTCCTTGCTCTCCAGTCGGTCCTCTTTCACCAATAATACCTTCATCTCCTGTAGGTCCTTTAAGCCCTTGTTTACCTTCTATACCTTGTTCTCCAGTTTCACCTTTTAGACCAATTTCACCTTTTATTCCTGGAAGACCTTGGTCTCCTTTAGCTCCTTGTTCACCTTGAGGTCCTCTCTCACCTTGAGGTCCTTGTTCACCTTGAGGTCCTTTCTCACCCTGTTTTCCTTGAGGACCTTGGTCTCCAGTTTCACCTTTTAGACCAACTGGACCTACATTACCAATAATCCCTTGGTCTCCTTGCTCACCTTTTTCACCTTTAGGTCCTGTTTTACCAACGGGTCCTTTGTCACCATCTGAACCTTTAGCTCCTTGGTCACCTTTATCTCCTTTAGGTCCACGAATTTGTCCTTGATTGACAAATTCACCATTAATATATATATAAAGACAACCATCTTCTTTAACAATGTATGCTGAACCTTCAGTTGTATCACCATGTAATTTCAATGCATCTACTGTATCCATTGAGCCTTTTATAGTTATAGATAAACCTGGGTCTCCAACTTTACCTCTATCTCCTTTAGGTCCAACTGGTCCTTCGTCACCCATATCACCTTTAATTCCTTTATCTCCTACTGCACCGACTCGTCCTTCGTCACCTTTGTCACCTTGAGGTCCTTTTTCTCCTGCTATACCTGCTATACCACGTTCGCCTTGCTCACCTTGAGGACCATCATCACCAGTAGGTCCTTGAGGTCCTTTGATTTGGCCCTTATCTATGAAATTTGCACCATCATATGTGAATATATGACCTGTTGTTTCTAATAAATAAGAATCACCTATTTGTATATCAGTTCTATTTTCTAATTCAGACAAACGACGAACTGAGCCTTTTATAATTAATGATAAACCATCTTTACCTGGAAAGCCTTGAGGTCCTTGTATACCATTATCACCAGTTTCCCCTTTAGGTCCTGTTTCACCAGTTTCTCCTTTGTCGCCTTGCTCTCCTTGTCTACCTTGGTCTCCAGTGTCACCTTTAACACCTTTATCACCAGTGTCACCTTGTTCACCTTTTTTACCAACTTTACCAATAATGTGTAAAGCCCAGTCTTCAGCACTACCTTCAAATAAGCCATTTTTAACAGCCAATTCATATGGTGTCTCACCATCTGCTCCACCTTTAGTCTCTGAAAAATATAAATCATTTATAGCCAGAACTAAATTTATTTTAGATAATGTATCTAATTTTTCTAAATATCCCATTTGTCTAACTGATGCTACTGGTATATCATACCAATAATCAGTTTGTGTTATCGAAGAAATAACTTTAATAATTTCTTCTAAGTAACTAGGAACATTACCTTTCATTCTTTTTTGTAATTCAGAATTAGGGTTTAATGACATTATCATCTCACTCCTTTCTCAATAATTAAATTATTTATTATGATGTTAAATTGGCTACTTTATCAATAAAAATAAGAAAGAGTCTTCGGACTCTTTCTTATTTATCATTCACTAACCTGCTAGTGGCATTCCTATATTACCTTTAAGTATAAAAGGTTTTGAATACAACTCCATGTTTCTACCTGTTTTAAATATAAAATATATTAGTAATGAATGTGTCTCATTCTCATCATAAGACAGCCTAGTAGATGATGTAATTGTATATCTAGACATATCCTTGTCTCCTTGTATGTCGGAACTGCCGCCATTAGTCATATCACAATAAAATTCATGCGATTCATTCGTATCTAAATCAGTAACCATACATCCACATCCAATAGTAGATGACTCACTAACGCCTATCATATCAAATTCGAAATAAAGACGTGTATATTTTGGAAAATTTGTTCCATCAACATTAATCTCTGGTTTATAATCTACAAATTCTATAGGTTTAATTGATTGGTCCATATACGCTGTAAACCTATAATCTCGATTAATAATGTCACACACTCCATTCGTTCTTTCTGAACCATCAAGAGTTATCTTATCTGTACCATAAAAATGAACTGTTATATTTCTATCAGTAATAAATACTAATCTATTACCAACTAATACCATTTTTATGAATATATCTCCGTATGGATCATAGTAAACATTCGTTGAATTATCATCTTGTAATTGATCACCATCATATGCAACAAGAGTTAAATCTTTTAAATATCTTGTCATATTATTACTATCAACAACTGTAAGATGTGATGCAGTAAATATAACTTTAGTTGGATAAAAATCAAGTTCATCCATAGTAAAGATTAATGGCTTACCCTTAGTTAAAGTCTTATTATCATAAAATTGAATGCTGTCTGATAGAACACGACCTGTACAGTTGACATTTGTGTTATGGGCTTCTGGAAATATAGTTGGTGTAACTGAAAATGCCGGATCGACAAATAAATTAGGAGCTCCCGCTTGAGTTTCTTTATCTATCAAATATGTCTTAGGAAATAGTGGTGCCTTAACATATAATTTACCACCACTTTGCGAAGGTGAAATATCACGAAGATCAATAGATTGAGGGCTTGCACTCATATATATAACTGGTTCAACTTCAATATCATTAATCAAATCACACAATGTGCTTGTATTGTACAGTCCTATAGTGAAATTTTTATTTGCTAAATCAGTCAGCTTAGTTGAATCAACCTTAACTTTAACGTTCATCATCTTATTTGTCAGATATGATGCTTTAATGCCATCTTCATAAGTATAATACGGATTCATTTCATATGGTTCTGCTTCTGAAACAGCACTAACAGCATCAGGTTCTCCAGAATCAACAACACTACTCTCTTCAGGATAATTTCCTGCTGGCGGTCCCAAATACGCAATATTGCATAAAGTATCACATTCAGATTCAATCTCTGCTTTATCATATACATTGGCAGAGCCAGTTTCTTTAACAATTCCTTTATTCACTTTCAATTTAATCGTAGGTGTATTAGTTGAAGACTGAGCATTGTTAAGCTCATCATTGGTTAATCCATATACAGTAACATCAACTTCATACGTGTTATTTGCTTGCAGTTTAGGTGCTGCAGGTGTATATGTGATATTTACATTAACACATTTATTTGCTTTTTCGCCATATCCCATAAAACCATAATCTGGACCATATGTTGTATATTCCCCAATAATAGGAATGTCTATATCATTATAAGAGAGAGAATAACCATAAAAAGGATTTATTAACGATAAGTCATCTATTAAAAAATTGCAAGATACAAATCTATCACTTGAGTCAATCTGTACATGATCATCATAATTGGTGCTATTAATTTCAAAAATAGTGTCATATGTCCCACTTCTCAATTCAAGTTCAATAGCTGGATCTCTATTTAATTTTTTAATTCTATTATTAAATAATATCGAATCGATTTCATATTCCAGTTGAATTGCTTTGCTCAAATCATTAGTCGCAACAAATGAATCTGTTAATAATCGTAAGTCTAATCTACCATATGGTAATCTAATATATTTTGAATCACCGTATTGGAAATTAAATTCAGTGTGTCCTTTCAAATCAACACCATCTAACGTAAATGTCCCGTCACTTTGTATTGGTATTGTGACCGCACCATCAGTAGATACTAACTTACTAACTCCAAAACCAACTGGAATTAAATTCTTGCCATATTTGTTGATTTTATTTAAATTTTTAAATCCTGTTGTATAGTAATAAGAACTAACTCTTCGTCTCAATCTATCGTTTAATTCATTTAAATTGTCTGCAGATTCAGATAGGTGTGTCATATCTTCAGGAACGCCGATAGCAGCTTCCATTGCAGTTATAGTACTATCGGCAGATTGAAAAACCTCGTTTATTGCAGGTATAAGTTTCTTATTTTGTGTTAATAATGTTGGGAATTCAGTTTCCATATTAAATTCACCATCATTACCCATAGGACCTGCTGGTCCTGCTACATGTAATGATTCAACCCATGCTGCCTCATTACCTTCAAAACCATTATCAACTGCCAATTGATATGCTGATAACCCATTAGGTCCTGCTGGTCCTTCTGGCCCTGCTGGTCCAGTATCACCTTGTGGTCCTACATCACCTTTAGGTCCTTGAATACCTTGAACCCCTTTTTCACCTTTAGGTCCAATATCACCTTGAGCCCCTGCAGGTCCAATATCTCCTTGGTCACCTTTTTCGCCTTGAGGTCCAACAGGTCCTTGTATACCTGGTTCACCTTGAGGTCCTTGTTCACCTTGAAGTCCTTGTGGTCCAGTATCACCTTTTTCTCCTTTAGCTCCTTGTTCGCCTTGTGGTCCTATAGGTCCTACATCTCCTTGGTCTCCCTTTTCACCTTGTGGTCCTATAGGTCCTTCAGCTCCAGTTTCACCTGGAGGTCCTTGTTCACCTTGTGGTCCTTGTATACCCGGTATACCTTGTTCACCTTTAGGTCCTTGTAAACCTTGTGGTCCAGTTTTACCTTGAGGTCCTTGTTCGCCTTTTTCACCTTGAGGTCCTATAGGTCCTTCAGCTCCAGTTTTACCTTGAGGTCCTTGTTCACCTTGAGGTCCTTGTATACCTTGTTCACCTTGTTCACCTTTAGGTCCTTGTAAGCCTTGTGGTCCAGTTTTACCTTGAGGTCCTTGGTCTCCCTTTTCACCTTGAGGTCCTTGTATACCCTGTTCACCTTTTTCACCTTTAGGTCCTTGTTCACCTTGAGGTCCTTGTATACCTTGTATACCTTGCTCACCTTTAGGTCCTTGTAGCCCTTGTATACCTGGTTCACCTTGTGCACCAGTATCACCTTTATCCCCTTGTGGTCCTACATGTCCCTCAGCTCCAGTATCACCTTTAGGTCCTTGTTCACCTTGAGGTCCAGTTTTACCTTGAGGTCCTTGGTCTCCTTTATCTCCTTTTTCACCTTGAGGTCCAGTATCACCTTTTTCTCCAGTTTCACCTTTTTCACCCTTGTCTCCAGGGTCACCTTTATCACCTTTAATTTCACCTGCATCAATAAATTCAGTGCCATTATATACATATAAATGACCATTGGCTTTTACAGTATATGAATCACCAATTTGTAATCCAGATAAATAATTTAAGTCATTAGTTGTATTAACTTGACCTTTTATAGAAACTGATGTCCCTGCAGGTCCAGTTTCACCTTTATCACCTTGTGCTCCTTGTGGCCCTTGAGGTCCAGGTTCACCCTTGTCACCTTTAGGCCCATCTGCACCTTGAGGTCCTTGACGTCCTTGTTCACCTTTATCTCCTTTTTCACCTGAAGGTCCTTGTGGTCCTTGTTCACCTTTTATTCCTCGTGGTCCTTGAAGCCCAGTATTACCTTTTTCACCTCTTAATTGACCACAATCTATAAAATCTTTTCCATCATATACATATAAGTGACCATTATCATCAGTTATATAACCACCATTAACTGTAGGACTTTTTAATTCTGATACTAATTTATCATATGTGCTAAATGTTCCTAGAATTGAAATTGATGTCCCATCTTTACCTGGGTTACCTTGAATACCTCTAGGTCCTTGTAAACCTTGGTCACCTTTTTCACCTTGTGGTCCTATATCACCTTTTTCACCAGGTACACCTTTTTCACCGCGTAAACCTTGGTCACCTTTTTCACCTTTAGGTCCTTGGTCACCTTTTTCACCTTTAGGTCCTTGTTCACCTGCAGGACCAATTAATGAAGCTAACCAATCACCAACGGAACCTACGAAACCTTGTTCACACGCTATTTCATAAGCTGATTTACCTTTTTCACCAGCAGCTCCACCACCAGTGTCATATATTTCATTTATTGCATCAACTAATGATTCTTTATTTACAGTTTTAAGTGTAGATAAATCACCTATTTTTTTAATACTATTTATAGCTAAATCATACCAGTTATCGTTACCAGTAATTGATTTAAGAATATTACATATTTCTTCTAAATAACTTCTTACATCATCAGTAACTCCTGGTTTCGGTTGTAATGCCATGAAATTCACTCCTTTCATTAATTCCATATTTACTACTTTGTTATTTTCAAGGATTCTGATGAAAAATATAAAAAAAAATAAAGTAGGACCTTATATGAAGGTCCTACTCCAATAATAATTATCTAACAAATTGTCTAACTTTTTTACCCCCATCATTAGATTGATTTTGTATTCTTTCTTTAAATAACTTATCAATACTTGGATTATTCATAATATTGATATTATCATTTAATAACTCACCACCATGAGTTTCGAATTTACATACTGTATCGAATAAGTTATATGCATCTCTCATACTTCTATTTTCAACACAGAAATTGTCACTCAATATTTCAAATACTTTTTTAGCATATGGTTTTGGGATATTAAATTTATTTATGAAATATGTTAATAATAACTCATCAACATAAACTTTATCTTCCCCAAATTCATTGAGCAATTTATTAATTTCATTACTTATTGAATTAACTAATGATATTAGTTCAAAAGGCACAAGATTAACTTGTGGCTCTCTTTGGTCTAATTCATTTAAAACTGCTATAGTACGTTTTACACGTAATAATTCATCAACACCTGTTACATCAATATCTTTAGCTGCATTGTGAATCACATCTTTTACAACTCCTTCAAGTATAATTGGTGTTGCAGATTTAACAATATTACCTAAACCATGTAGTGTATTTTTATATGCTACCTTTCCTACCACATTATTTAATGCCCCTATTGTGACGCTAGCAACTTTTTCAAATAATCCCATTTTAATTACCTCCAAATTCATTTATTTTATTCAAAAAATTTAAAATTCTAAGTGTGTAAATTCATACACAAAAAATTCAAAACAATTGAATACTAAAAATAAATATGTTAAAATGGAGGCGATAAATGAGTAATTTAAAACCAACAAACGACTTTGTCTTCAAAAAATTATTTGGAGAGGAAAAAAATGTTGATATTTTAAAAGATTTAATACAATCAATATTACCAGAGCTAAAAATAGCAAAAGTAGTGGTAAATAAAGATGTAAGTTTAGAGCGAAAATTAATAACAGATAAACTAGGAATATTAGACGTGATGGCAACATTAAATGACAATACTAAAATAAATATCGAGATGCAAGTAGAAGATTTGCACAACACAGTAGAAAGGTCGATATTTTATCAATCTGGAGTATACCACGAAAGTTTAGCAAAAGGAGTATCATACATAAATGCATTTAAAACAATAGGAATATGGATAACAAATTATGATGTATTCAAAGAAGGACCATTTCACGAAATAGCGCGATTAAAAAGAGATTATGAAAACATAATATTAACAGATAAGTATGAAC
>ERZ779840.3927-NODE-3927-length-11374-cov-4.251082_pt1 | contig 11374 bp, 8 predicted proteins | sample MGYA00511561_ERZ779840 | MGnify/ENA primary metagenome ERZ779840 (study PRJEB29588, sample SAMEA2162036) | human gut metagenome | biome: human gut; feature: human-associated habitat; material: faeces | place: Denmark | collected 2008/2010 ...
CTGCATGGTCATCCGGCCGTCGCATTGCAGGGCCGAGACCACTTTCAGGTCGCGTGCTGTGATGGTGATGCGTTGTTCGTTCTGGAACATTGGCCTGCCTCAGAACTGCCACAGCATCAGCCAGATGCTGCCTGCCGTCGCGGCGACGGTGACCGCAAGGATGATCCAATCGGAGAGTCTCATCTTCAGCTGTATGCGGTAGGTGCGTCTCACGCCTTGGAGGTTGAGCCCGCGCGATTCCATAGCCCAGCCGACGCTTTGGCTCATTTTGTAGGCGCGGATCAGCACCGCGATGATGATGGGCAGATACGATTTGAACCGGTCCACCAAGCGTACGAATACGTTGCGTTTCTTGCCGGTGGCGTCTTTCTTGCCGCTCAGGTCGAGTCCGCGGGCCCGTTGCGCGGCCGATACGGATTGGAAGATGGAGAAGAACACCGGAATGTAGCGCAGCGCGGTGGCGAGCGTGAGTCCGGCCTTGTACGGCATGCCCAGGGAGGTGAGCCCTCGGATCAGCTTGGTCTGGCTGGTGGTGAACAACGTGAGGAAGCACGCGAATCCGAGCGCCGGAATGCGCAATCCCATCACCGCGGCCATGACGAGGTTCTCTCGCGTGAGTTTCAGCCATCCCCACTGCCACAGCACGTGCGTGCCGGATGGGTCGAAAATCGGCCAGAGCACCACGATGAACACGATGATCACGGCGAGGATCTTCCACACCCAGCCGATGCGTTTCAGCGGCACGCCGTCGGTGATGAGCATGAGATGTTCGATGATCAGAACGTCAAGTATGAACGCCCAGTTGCGCCATACCAGGCACAACACCAACATGACCACGGTGATGAGGAATTTCACACGGGGGTCGGCGCGATGCAGCCAGCCGTCGCCCGGTACATACAAATCGGCGTCCATCAGTGTCGTCCTTCCTCATGCTTGGTGACTTTCAGCAGCACATGCGTCGCCGAAACGGGCCCATTGGATTTACGCGGTTTGCGGATGGTCCGAGACTGCTTCTGCGCCGCTTCGGACCTGTCGATCGGCCCATACTGCACGACTTTTCCGTCCTCCAATTCCAGCACATGCGTGCAGTACCGGTATACCGCGCGCATGTCGTGGCTGATCATGACGATGGTGACGCCGCGCTGGTTGAGTTTCTCGATGGTGCCGAGGAAGCGTGCTGCGAGACGGTGGTCGAGACCGGCCGTAGGCTCGTCGAGCACGAGGATCGGCGTGCGCATTGCAAGCACGGATGACAGCGCCACCGCACGACGTTCGCCGTAGCCGAGCGTGGCCGGCGAGACGTCTTCATAACGGTGCAGGTCGAACAGCGTCAGCATCTCGTCGACACGTTTGAACACGGTGGCTCCGTCCAGTCCAAGCGCGGTAGGACCGAATGCGATTTCCTCCTTGGTGGTGGAGCAGAAGATCTGATGGTCGGGATTCTGGAAGACGAATCCGACGTGGGCCGCCATTTCGCCGACGCTGTGTTTGGAGGCGTCGAGCCCATCCACCGTCACCGTGCCCTGCGTGGGTCGGATCAGTCCGTTCAGATGTTTGGCGAGTGTGGTCTTGCCGGAGCCGTTACGTCCGATGAGTCCGATGAATGAGCCACGTTCGATGTCGAACGTCACGTCGTCCAGAGCTTTCGATGCATTGCCGCCGCGCTCATATTGGTAGGAGACATGGTCCAGGCTGATGACCACGTCCTTGGACCGTTCCGGCTGATTCTTTTTGTCCTTCTTATGCTTTTTGCCCTGCTGTACGGCCTTGACCTGCGGCAGCGGATCGTCCGCGACCTGCACGCCGGAGGATTCCAGCAGTCCTTTTTCACGGACGAACAGGCTGGCGTCGCCGTTGCGCACCAATTCCCCATTGACCATGAACAGCACTTGGTCGGCCCAATAGGCGATATGCTCCGTGTCCTGTTCCGCCATGATCACCGTCATGGAACGGGTCTGCCGGATGCGTTCAAGCACATCGAAGACTTCCTGCTTGCCTTCCGGATCGAGCGCCGCAGTCGGTTCGTCAAGGATGAGCACGTCGGGTTCCGCCGCCAATGCCGCCGCGATGGCCACACGCTGCATCTGCCCGCCCGACACCTCGCCGATGGGGCTGCGGGCCGTGTCGGCGATTCCCGATGCCGCAAGCAGTTCCATCGCTCTGGCACGGTCCTCCTTCGTGTAGCGGGAGCTGAATCCGCGGCGGCCCTGCAATCCCGACAGCACGACTTCGAGCACCGAGATCGGAAACTCCCGGTCGAAATCCGACAACTGCGGCATATAGCCGATCAGCCGCTCCTTGCCCCGGAACAACTCCGGCGCCAAACATATTTCGCCCGTATGGGGCACGGTTCCGAGTATGGCTTTCACGAGCGTCGTCTTTCCGCCGCCGTTGGGACCTATGACACCCAGGAAATCGTCGTCGCCGATTTCCAGATCGACATGTTGAATGGCTTCGTATCCGTCGTATGCGACGCTTACGTCGCGCATCGTTACCAGATTCATTTTGCGGTGATTAAGTCGGTTATCGTGTCGATGTTCGCTATGGCGTCCCGGTCCAGCGGATCAATCGCCACGTATTCGGCGTCGATGTCTCGGGCTATGACCTCCACGGTCGATGCCGGGAATTGCTTTTGGTAGAATATCCGGCGGACTCCATCCTCCCGGGCTTGCCGGATGATCGCCGTCAACTGCCTGGCCGAGGGCTCCTTACCGTCTGCTTCGATGGCGACTTGCCGCAGCCCGTAGTCGCGGGCATAATAGGTGAGGGCGGGGTGGTAGACGATGAAATATTCGATGCCGCTCCGTGCGATTTTCTCCGCCGTGCGAGCGTCCAATGCTTGTAACTCTTTCTGCAACCGGTTATAATTGGTTTCGTATTTCACCGAATCGGGATAGGCTTTGCGAATGGCTTCGAAAGCGTTTGCCGCCATCTTCTGCAACGCCTTCGGGGAGGTCCAGACATGGGGATCGACACCGTGCGTATGATTGTGTCCGTGGCTGCTGTGCGAACAAGAGCCTTCGATCAGGTCGATTCCGCGGCTCAGGTCGATGACTTTCTCCTGTTGTTCGATTTTGCCCAACAGCGAGGTTTCGAAGTCGATAAGTCCCACATTGAAAATAAGTTGCGCTTCGTTTAGCTCCACAAATTGTCTGGGCGTAGGTTCGAACGTCTCGGGACTGGCTCCGGCGGGCACGAGTACTTCGACTTCGAAATCTCCGCCGACAATGCTGTCCACAAGACTTTGCAGCGGTTGTATCGAAACGTATAAAATTCTGTTATTCTGCCGGTTATTCGTTATGCAGGCCGTCAGCAGCATGATTGCTGACAGATATGTCGCAATTTTACGCATGATTGATAATCAATGTTTTTTAGTAACTATTCAGCGGTAGGTGCATGTCAAGGTTTCAGACCTCAAACAAGGCTTGAATGGCACTAAAAGAAGTATGGTTGTGCTTCTTGGCAGTCTCAATGACGGAATGAAGTTCGAGGAATGTGTCTGCCCTAAATCGGAGCGGAATGTGCAAGAATTCTTCAACTTGATGGGATCGTAAAATAAACTGTGTCAGAGGTTGTATTCGGGACGATTTTGGGATCACGGCAAATCCCGAAATCGTTCCGTAAAGGTAATGTTATTTTTTTGTTCTTTGGCATCACTACTGTCGGTCGCGAACTCCTCGAATATGCGGTAGTTGCGCTGCTCGTTAGCCTTGTTAAGATTGCTTCTGGTCACGGATTTGCCGATGCCGAGGTGATAAAGTTTTCCGGCATGCGCTTCCATCGCAACAATGAGATCCCGCAGGCTCTCTCGATTTGACAGCTGTCCGAACATCATCGTAAGTAGTTGATTCCAACAAGTATAACTCTTTATATACTTGTCGCCTTCATACTTCTTTACAATGCGGAGGAACTTAAAATTGTCCAGGAAGCCGACTAATTGGGCGAAAACATATTTGTCTTTATTCATAACAGCCTGATTCAGACTGCAAAAGTAATTTCAAATCGTTGCGCCTCAAAATCTGCTATAACAATTTGAATTTCAATAATTTCAAAGAACTCTTATGATTTTTTAGTGGACACTAATGAACCGTAGTAATAAACTCCTTGTGATGCACAATATCCAAACGAAGGAGCTTTTTCTATTTCATTTTTGCCCATGGAACATCGCTTGGCACAGGCAGGACGACAGATTTCTATCGGTTTTGAATCTATACAGAAGTAGTCTTCACCACCATCAATAGCTGCTGCCATCTTTTCTCGAATGGCAGCACAAAGAGAAGCCGTGAACTTTCGTCTGCCATTGTATTACTGACGAGATATTAAATGAGGAATCTCAGATTTATATTCTCTCAGTTTAACGAATAAAAGGGATTCGCTGTCAATACCAATGGATTCAGAAGCCATATTGAGAGCAACCACTTCCAAGTCGGAAAATCTGGGAACGACACCACATCGAGGTATATTCTTCGTTGATCAAGTTCCCTGCAAACTGCTTGCAGATGTCGCGAAATTTTGCGAATATTGCATATAGGTTGTGCATATATGAATTAGCTATTAATTGATCGGAAACCATTAATGTGTTAATAATTAGTATTATGCATAACTTTTTATGCATAAATCTTTTGTAATTTTAATTCCGCCAACGGGTTTATATAATTTTACTCAAAGAACTACGGAGAAACAAACTTAACTATGTTTGAACCAAAACTTTTTATCAGATACCGGAGCAAATCACTCCGGAACTTGACATTGGTAAAGGCTGTCCCGAAATTTGCCCGGTCGGAAAATTTTTCGTATCTTCCAGTAGGGTATTTGAAATGCGGTATTTTCGTGCAATTAACTGAAAATAAACCGTTGCCTTTTCGTTACCTATTATCCTATACAAAAATGTAACGACCCGATAAATCAAGTCGTTACATCATTATAATCCCACACCTTGCAAGGTTCCCGTTTTTGTTTTCCGGCCTGTCGCCGGCTCTCTTTTGTTTATAGGCCGTGCGGAAAACGGGGATGTCCGTACGGACATCCCCGTTGCATGTGTTGTGTCTCTTCATTCTTCTGTTTTTCGGCAATAATGTTTTGCGGAAATAAAATTTCTGCGAATGGCCTTTCATGGTTGTTATGTGATTTTGCCAAGTGTCGGCTTGATGGGTGTGATATTTTCGGGTAATTCTGCCATTTGGATAAATATGTTTATTTATTTTATTCAAAATTGAATAATTGATAAAAATAATTACTATGTTTGTGTGTCAAAGGTGTTGCATTTTTATTTCAAAATGAATAAATGTTGTTTTGAGGACATCGAAAGATGTAGCGCCGTTGTCAATGAAAAAACTTATAGCAAAAGGGGACCTGAAACTACATACTATTAAAACATCAAACCTCCTGTAACCTAAAAACCTTTAATTATGAAAAGACATTTTAGTCTGATGACTTTATTGCTCGGCCTCCTGGTAGGGGGAGGGCTCGCTTCGTGTTCGGATAAGGACGACGGTGAGGGCGATTCGAAAGAGATTGCCAATCCGATTGCGTCTGTCGTGGCGGTCGACGGCTCTAAAACAGCCAATGCCGTGATTTCCGATGCCGACAAAACCATCAAATTCGCATTCGAGGAGTTGTCCGACCTGACCAGTGTGTCGGTTACGATCAACATGACCAAGGGTGCGCTCCTGAAAACCCCGGGCAAAGCCACTTCGACGCTCAATCTATCGGCTCCTTATTCGGTCGTACTGCACAACGGCGTGAAAGAGGTGACCTATACGATGACGGCAACGCCCAAAGAGATCCTCCAGCCGGTTGTTGGGGCCAAGGTCGGCGACACCGACGCGGTGGTCGAAGGTCAGCTCATCACGATCGGCTACAAACCCGAGATGGAGATCAACGCCATGACGTTCGACTTCAGCCTGTTGAGCGGCGCCACCGTCAAGTCGCCCGCCGACAAGACGTTCAACCTCGAACTCGAGGACGGTAAATTGGTGGTTACCTATCAGGGTGAAGACTACAACTATACCGTCAAGGTGAAAGATTATGTAGATCCGCTGCTGAGCAAGGGCTGGACGAACGTGACTTCGTCCTACGGCACGCTTCCCAACTACATCAAAGTTTACAAGAACGAAGACCTGCTCAACAATGCAGCCACCAAGAGCATCGGTTACATCGCAATCATGTCGCCGGGCAAATCGACGATGGGAGCGCTCGGAGCCGGCAAGGATAACAAGAAATCGATTTATACCTTTGCTTCGGAGGAACCCTCCTGGAATGTCCTGCTGGTCGGTATCGAATCTACGGCAGAGCCGCTGATCTTCCGCGGCGGACAATTCGTGCAGGAAGGCGCGCTTTATCCTTTCGGCACGCTGGGACAGGACAGCAAGGGTGTGTACAAGATGGCCTGGTCGCAGAAATTCGACGACAAACTCTATGCGTTCCCCTACAAGCCGGGTTCGACCTATGTCGAGCGGAAAAAGGAGGAAGGAACGGTCTGGGACGCGCAGAATGCAGCTTCCGGCCTGTTGATGATCTTATGGGACGGACAAATCCAGACTGCCGACGAGATGATCTGCAATACGGGAATCAACTGGGGTTATCCCACCGATGTCAACCGGTATGCGACCTCGTCGATAGGACTTACTCCTCACGGTAAGGTGATCGCATTCTGCGGACAGCAGATCAACGGAAGCGTGGGCCTTACGATTCCGGAAACGGCGCAGGTCATGAAGGATACGGGCTGCGCTTCGGCCATCGTATTCGAACGGTCCAGCTCGCCCGATATGCTCATCAACGGTCAGAAGACCGTGGATAACTCCAAAGGGTCTGTGGAAGCGTCGAAGAAAGTGCAGGGCGCTTTTGGATTCAAGTAGCGGAGAAAACGGCGGCATATTCGCTGGCCGGGAAATTTTCTGTACCCGGGACGGCTTTTCGGCTGTCCCGGTTTTTTATCGCGATCGCACCTGCACCTGCACCTGCGCAGGCGCGGAGCGGACCGGTATCGCCGATCGGGACCGGCAAAATCGGCTGACGGAAGTCGGTATGCGCACCGGTTTTTCTTAGGATGACACGCCGAACTCCGGTTGCCGGTGCTAAACGTATTTATTTTTGCTCGATCGTGAATTTTAAAGGCAAAAGGTTGCTTCATTGTAAATAAATTAATTATATTTGCATTGTAGAGTGATAAAATTTACTTTATTTTGAGTGTGTGATAAAATTGGAACCCAATATGAAAACCTCGACCCGCAGGAATTTCCTGAAAAAAATTGCCATTACTGCCGCCTCAGCGGTTGCCGTACCTGGGCTGGTCAAGGCGTCTGAAAACCTCGGAACCGCAGAGGCCGAATCGGCGGAGGCGTTCCCGGGCCCGGGCGGTCTGATTGTCCCCAAAGGGAACGGATTACAGATTTCGGGAACATTCCTGGATGAGATTTCCCACGATATTCCCCACCAGAACTGGGGCGAGAAGGAGTGGGACGCCGACTTCCGCTACATGAAAGCCGTCGGCATCGATACCGTGATCCTGATTCGCTCGGGATACCGCAAGTTCATCACCTATCCGTCGCCCCACCTGCTCGGGCAGGGATGCTATATGCCCTCGGTCGACCTGGTCGATATGTACCTGCGTCTGGCCCAGAAATATGGTATGAAATTCTATTTCGGCCTCTACGACTCGGGCCGGTACTGGGACACGGGCGACATGTCGAGTGAAGTCGAGCATAATAAATACGTCATCGACGAGGTCTGGAGGATGTACGGTGAAAAGTATCGGAGTTTCGGCGGCTGGTATCTGAGCGGCGAGATCAGCCGCAGTACCAAAGGCGCTATCGGGGCGTTTCGTGCCATGGGCAATCAGTGCAAAGCGGTTTCCGGCGGACTGCCGACCTTCATTTCCCCGTGGATCGACGGCAAGAAAGCCGTTATGGCGAGCGGCAGCCAACTGACCAAGGAACAGGCGGTGTCGGTCGAGCAGCACGAGAAGGAGTGGAGCGAGATTTTCGACGGGATTCACGACGTGGTCGATGCCTGCGCCTTTCAGGACGGACACATCGACTACGACGAACTGGACGCTTTCTTCTCCGTCAACAAGAAGATGGCCGATAAATACGGTATGCAGTGCTGGACCAACGCCGAGTCGTTCGACCGCGATATGCCGATCAAATTCCTGCCGATCAAATTCGACAAACTGCGCATGAAACTCGAAGCGGCCAAGCGCGCCGGGTACGACAAGGCGATCACCTTCGAGTTCTCGCACTTCATGAGTCCGCAGTCGGCCTATTTGCAGGCCGGACACCTCTATGACCGTTACAAAGAGTACTTCAATATCAGGTAGCCTTACTATGAAATCACAGACAAACACAGGCTACGTTGCGTTCCTCTCGGTCGTAGCCGCTATCGGCGGAATCCTGTTCGGATACGATACCGCAGTCATTTCGGGAACCGTGACCGGGGTTTCGGCCCAATTCGGACTCGACGCCATGCAGCAGGGATGGTTCGTCGGGTGTGCGCTCGTCGGTTCGATCGGCGGCGTGGCCGTGGCCGGTGTGCTGAGCGACCGTTTCGGGCGCAAGCTGACGATGTTGCTGTCGGCCGTGCTGTTCACCGTTTCGGCTGTCGGCTGTGCCGTCAGCGCCGACTTCATCCAACTGGTCGTTTACCGCATCGTGGGCGGCGTGGGCATTGGCGTGGTGTCGATCGTTTCGCCGATGTATATTTCCGAGGTCGCCGTGGCACGCTGGCGCGGGACACTCGTGTCGCTTTACCAGCTGGCCATCACGGTCGGGTTCCTGGCGGCCTACCTCGTGAACTTCCAGATACTCAAATCGGCCGAAACGGCCGTCTACGCCTCCCCGTGGATGCAGAAGATATGGGTTACGGAGTTGTGGCGCGGCATGTTCGGTGCCGAAACGCTGCCGGCGTTGCTCTTCTTCACCGTTATATTCTTCATTCCCGAAAGCCCCCGCTGGCTCGTGCTGCGCGGCCGCGACGTGCGTGCGCATGCCGTGTTGCAGCGTATCTACCGTTCGTCGGAAGCCGCCGACGAGGAGATCGCTGCCGTTCACGGCACGGCTTCCGCTTCGTCGAAGTCCGAATGGCGCGTGCTGTTCGAGCCGGGTATCCGCAAGGCGGTCGTCATAGGCGTTTTCATCGCCATCCTGGGGCAGTTCATGGGCGTGAACGCCGTGCTGTACTACGGCCCGACGATCTTCGAAAATGCAGGGCTGTCGAGCGGCGATTCGCTCTTCTCGCAGGTGCTCGTGGGTGTGGTCAACATGCTGACCTCGGTGCTGGCGCTTGTCATCATCGACCGCGTGGGACGCAAACAACTGGTCTACTGGGGTGTGTCGGGCATGATCGTCTCGCTGCTCTGCATCGGGTTCTATTTTATGTGCGGCGCGGCGCTGGGATTGCCCAGCGTATTCCTGCTGGTGTTCTTCCTGGCCTATATTTTCTGCTGCGCCGTTTCGATCTGCGCCGTGGTGTGGGTGCTGCTCTCGGAAATGTACCCCACCCGGGTGCGCGGGCTGGCGATGTCGATCGCCGGACTTGCGCTGTGGGTGGGCACCTACCTCATCGGGCAGCTGACGCCGTGGATGCTCGAAAACCTTACACCCGCCGGCACGTTCTTCCTCTTCGCGGCGATGTGCGTCCCCTATATGTTGATTATCTGGCGTGCCGTTCCCGAAACCACGGGGCGCTCGCTTGAAGAAATAGAGAAATACTGGCAAAAAAATGAATAACACGAATAATGAATCCGGTGCTGTGCGCATTCAGGCCGGAGACCTCCGTCGTCTGGATCACCTCCGGGACATCAATTTAACAACCGACACTATGGATTTTCAGAAACTGGCCGGCGAGTATAAGTCGGAGCTGCTGGACAGCGTCCTGCCGTTTTGGCTCGAACACTCCCAGGATAAACAATACGGGGGGTATTTCACCTGCCTCGAACGCGACGGCAGCGTCTACGACACCGACAAGTTCATCTGGCTGCAAGGCCGTGAAGTGTGGCTTTTCTCGATGCTTTATAACAAGGTGGAAAAACGCCCCGAGTGGCTCGAGTGTGCTTTGCAGGGTGCGGAGTTCCTGAAGAAATACGGCCATGACGGCAATTACAACTGGTATTTCTCGCTCACGCGCGACGGCCGGCCGCTGGTCGACCCCTACAACATTTTCTCGTATACCTTCGCCACGATGGCCTTCGCGCAGCTGGCTATCGCCTCGGGCGACGCCGGGTATGCCGCCATCGCCAAAAAGACTTTCGACCGGGTGCTCGAGAAGCGTTCGAACCCCAAGGGCAAGTGGTGCAAGGCACATCCCGGGACGCGTCCGATCAAGGATTTCGCGCTGCCGATGATCCTGTGCAACCTGTCGCTGGAAATCGAGCAGCTCATCGACAGGGAACTCATCGACGAAACGATCGAAACATGCCTGCACGAGGTGATGGAGGTCTTTTACCAGAAAGACCACGGGCTTATCGTCGAGAATGTCTCGGCGGAGGACAATTCGCTGGTCGACTCCTTCGAGGGACGCTCGGTCAACCCGGGGCATTCGCTTGAGGCGATGTGGTTCATCATGGACTTGGGCAAGCGGCTCGGTCGTCCCGAACTGATCGACAAAGCCGTGAAGATTGCGCTTTCGACCATTGAATACGGCTGGGACAAACAGTACGGCGGCATATTCTATTTCATGGATCGCCTCGGGCGTCCGCAGCAGCAGCTCGAATGGGATCAGAAACTGTGGTGGGTGCATATCGAATCCGCGATTACGATGATCAAGGCCTACCAGCTGACGGGCAACAAGGAGTGCCTCGCGTGGTTCCAGAAACTGCACGACTACATGTGGACGCACTTCAAAGACCCGAAATATCCCGAGTGGTTCGGTTACCTCAACCGCCGCGGGGAGGTGCTCCTCCCGCTCAAGGGCGGCAAGTGGAAGGGGTGTTTCCATGTTCCGCGCGGACTTTACCAGATATGGCAGATCCTCGAACAATGCAAATAGGCGGCTCGTTCCCGATGCCTGATAAACGATTTGCCGGCCTCAAACGGTGCCGTGATATTTAAAAGAAACGAAACAAGCATGACACGTATAGGATTCTTACTTTCGGCGGTGTTGTCCCTCGCAATCGGGCACGTACGTCCCGTACAAGCCAAAACGATACGCCGCACGGTCGACGTGCTGGTTATCGGCGGCACGACTTCGGGCACTTCGGCGGCCATCGCCGCGGCGCGTCAGGGGGCGGCCACGCTGATCGTCGAACCCACGCCCATGCTCGGGGGGATGTTCTCGGCGCAGGGTGTCCCGGCTGCCGACGGTAACCACCACCTGCCCTCGGGGCTGTGGAACGAATTTCGCGAGGCTTTGCGCGCCCATTACGGCGGGGCCGAAGCGC
>ERZ779840.3929-NODE-3929-length-11373-cov-2.366584_pt1 | contig 11373 bp, 7 predicted proteins | sample MGYA00511561_ERZ779840 | MGnify/ENA primary metagenome ERZ779840 (study PRJEB29588, sample SAMEA2162036) | human gut metagenome | biome: human gut; feature: human-associated habitat; material: faeces | place: Denmark | collected 2008/2010 ...
TGCCCATTAGCTCCAGTTACTAGAATATTCATTATTTAATATAGACTTTCATTATAGTTAAACAACCAAGAAGCATCTTTCAATAATTCATGATGATTATCCTTCTCAGACAAAACAATCTCATTTGCCGGAACTCTCCAATCAATACCCAAATCAGGATCATCCCATGCCAAAGCCCCTTCACTTTGCGGAGCATAGAAATTATCACATTTATATTGAAAAATAACTTCATCCGTCAGCACACTGAATCCATGAGCAAAACCACGAGGAATAAAAAATTGACGATGATTATCTTCTGTCAGTTCTACAGACACATACTTTCCAAACGTTGGTGAGCCTTTGCGAATATCTACCGCAACATCCAAAACAGCACCTTTAATAACACGAACTAATTTACTTTGTGCATAAGGAGGCTTCTGAAAATGTAAACCTCGTAGCACCCCATAACTAGACTTACTCTCATTATCTTGTACAAAATTCACTTTACGAACTTTCTCGTTAAATTCCCGTTGCGAGAAAGATTCAAAGAAATAGCCACGATCATCCTTAAACAAACGAGGTTCAATAATGAACACACCTTCTATAGCTGTTTTAATAACTTCCACTGTGATTATTTTGAAAATTAAGTATTAAGTTTATTTCTGTGTTAACTCATCAATTACCTTTAACAAATATTGTCCATACTGATTCTTTAGCATAGGCTGGGCCAGTTCGCGCATTTTATCAGTAGTAATCCATCCATGACGTAAGGCAATACCTTCCAAGCATGCTACCTTCAACCCTTGACGTTTCTCAATAACTTCAATAAAAGTACTGGCTTCAGATAAAGAATCATGAGTTCCTGTATCCAGCCAAGCGAATCCACGACCTAGCAGCTGCACTTTAAGTTCCTGATCATTCAGGAATTGCTGATTCACTGTCGTAATCTCTAATTCACCACGCAATGACGGCGTGATATTTTTAGCTACTTCCACCACTTTATTCGGATAGAAATAAAGACCGACTACTGCATAATTAGATTTTGGCTGAACAGGTTTTTCTTCTATACTCAGAACATTCCCTATTTTATCAAATTCAGCAACACCATAACGTTCAGAATCGGCAACCCAGTATCCGAAAACAGTAGCTTTATTCTCTTCTTCTGCAGTATGCACAGCTTCTTTCAGCATATGGGTGAAACCCTGACCATAGAAAATATTATCACCTAGTACCAGACAAACGGAATCGTTACCGATAAATTCTTCTCCGATAATAAATGCTTGAGCCAATCCATCCGGAGAAGGTTGCTCTGCATATTCAAAACGTACACCATAATCAGAGCCATCTCCTAAAAGACGTTTAAAGCCCGGAAGATCATAAGGAGTAGAAATTATCAGAATCTCACGTATACCAGCCAACATCAATACCGAAATAGGATAATAAATCATTGGCTTATCAAAGATAGGGAGCAGTTGTTTGCTCACTCCTTTTGTGATCGGATACAAACGAGTACCTGAACCACCGGCTAAAACAATTCCTTTCATTGATTTGTTATTAGTACTCAAGATTTGAGTGGCAGGGTATATATCCTTCCACTCAAAAAAATGAATATTTTATTAAATAAATAGATTACCTTCCGAGATTAAAAAAACAGTTCTAAAGGTCAAACATGAAGTGTCCGACAACAAGGTGTTGAGCAGATGATCGTAATGTTATGATTAGTTGATTTTTTCGCAATACCACTTGGGAATATGTAGCATGACGCCGATAGTAGCTAACGTAACAACTACGTAATAGCTCTTCTTGTATTGCGTGAGTTTGCCTTCAAGTCCGGCAAACGGGCCACGGATCACCCGAACTGCTTGTCCGGGACGGGCTTCTGCTGTTACTGTATCGACATAAAGAGTTCCTTTATAATTAGGATCGCATACGGCACGGAATCCAACATCTCACAGTCTGGAATCTCATAACACCGCCGTGTACTCCGGTCACGAACAAGCAAAAAAGGTATAGTACAATCTTTTACCCTTTCTAATAGTTCTTTTTCCGTAAATTCTTTCTCGATAAACAGCAGATTGTGTACAGCTGGAGTCAGTTTCCGATGCTTTTTACCATCAAGCGTCTCATGCTCAATATATCGCATCGGAATAAAATAATTTACCCCTTTTTTTTCCAAATATTTCCCCAAATGTTCTTCTTTACAATAGAAGGTTTGTACAGCATACCATGCCTTCCTTCCCTCTGTTTGTCGTTCTTTGTCCAAATCATTCATTATCACCCATTACCCCTTGTTTTTTATTTCATCACTTACTTAAAAGACAAAAGCGCCCTGACTTTCACAAATGAAATCCATTTATGAAGCAGTAGCGCATCTCTTAAGGATTTAGCCTTTTTATCTTATCTCCATATAAGAACCAAGGTTCATAGAGAAACGGATACAGTACTAAAACGATGCAAAAGTAATACAATTTAATAAAAGAACATACTTTTACAGCTTTTATTTTGCCTGCAAAGATGTTAAACTCCTGCCTGCTTAAACAAAAATTCCTCTAAGTGTATCGCAATGAAACACTTAGAGGAATTACACATATTACAACGATATTTCTTACTTCTTAGCTTCCTGACGGCTTTCAATGATTAAGACTCCTTTTTTCAAGCCTTTACCCGTAGCTTCAAGGGTTATTTTGCCTGGCTGCTCTGTCGAAGATACAATAGCAGTCATCATACCACTGAAGACTTTCATCTTCGGACGCTGGAAAGATTCCAAGGAAGCTGCATTACCATTAGCTCCTGCACGGTAACTACCCTCTCCCTTCACTTTGAAACTGATTTCATGTGAGGCATCCGGACACAAATTACCGTCTCTATCTACCACTCGCACTGTCACAAAAGATAGATCTTTTCCATCCGCCTTGATTACATTACGATCAGCTACCAATTCAATATGATCCGGTTTACCGGCTGTATGGAGTTCTTTTTCAGCTACAGCTTTCCCGTCAGCATTATAAGCCACGACTTTCACCGTGCCTGGCTCATATTTTGTATCCATCCACATTAGGCGGTAACGGCTCTGACGTTTCAAGTTCATGATGGAAACAGAGTCAGCACTATTATCAATGGTTACGGAAAGGTCTTTGGTACGTTTCCCTTGGCTCTTTCCGTTGATGAATAATTCGGCTGAAGGATAGTTGGTATATACAAAGACAGGAGTTATCTCTCCCTCTCGTCCTTTCCAATTCCAGTGAGGAAGAATGTGAAGTGTTTCCTGTTCTTTATTCCAGTGACTGCGATAGAGATAATAACGGTCTTTGGGCAGCCCTGCTAAATCGATAATTCCAAATAGTGAAGAATGACTGGGCCAATCTGTATAATAGGGAGTCGGTTCACCCAGATAATCGAATCCTGTCCAAACAAACTCTCCTATGCAATAAGGTAAGTCCTCATGCTGAATAAAATCATCCTCAGGCAGATTGGACCATGAACAAGACTCCACATCATAAGAGGAAGACTGATGATCGTCATATTTCTTCATCCATTGCCGGGTAACAGGGAATTTATATACTCCACGCGAACTAACCGTAGAAGCAGTCTCACTACCCAAGACTATCTGTTGAGGAAGTTTTTTATAATTCTCCTGATATTTATGTGGCCTATAATTAAATCCCGCAATATCCATTACTGCCGCCATATTATTATTGACTACTGCATCGGGAGCATCCATCCCCTGAGTAACAGGACGTGTAGGATCTTCACGATGGCAGATATCCTGCAAGAAGCGTGACAGTTTCGGTCCACGGTCACCGTTCCACTGGTCGGGCACCTCATTACCGATACACCACATAACCACGCTCGGATTATTGCGATACTGATGAATCAGATTCACCAGATCTTTCTCTACCCATTCATCAAACACTTTGTGATAACCATTCTGTACTTTGGCTGCTTTCCACTCGTCAAATGACTCGGCCATTATCATCATGCCCATTTCATCACAAGCTTTAATCAATTCGGGAGCAGGCATGTTATGTGAAGTACGGATGGCATTGCAGCCCATGTCTTTCAGGATACGAATCTGACGGCGAATACCGGCATCATTGGCAATACCTCCCAACGGTCCGAGATCATGGTGATTGCACACACCTTTGAACATGGTTTTCTTTCCATTCAGGAAGAAACCTTTATTCGGAATAATCTCAATGGAACGAATACCGAATGAAGTAGTATATTCATCCTTCAGAGTATTCCCCTCATATACTTTAGAAACGGCACTATAAAGATGCGGAGTATCCGGAGTCCACAAAGCCGGAGAAGTCACTACGAAATCTTGTTCGAAAACATTGTCATCGAACGGACCTCCCTTCTTTTCGTTGGCTGCCACCACTTTACCATCCTTATCCTTCAGTTCGGTAACAATACGATATCCTTCGAATGCTTTTCCGGCTGGTACATCGAGTTTGGTTTTCAGGTTTACCTTTGCAAATTCATCTTTCACTACAGGAGTAGTCAACTGAGTACCCCAAGTAGGAATATGGGCATCTTCATTCACTACCAGATGTACATTGCGATATAATCCGGCACCCGGATACCAACGTGAAGATTCGTTCTCGTTTTCAAGCCGAACCGCCAATGTATTCTTTTCACCCGGTTTCAAATAAGGAGTGGCATCCACATAAAAACTATTGTAACCGTAAGGCCAATAACCGGCCTCTTGTCCGTTGATATAGACATGTGCGTGGCTCATGGCTCCATCGAAAACCAGAGTAGCCTTTTTGCCCTTACTGAATGAAGGAGCATCAAAATTGAGCCTATACCATCCCACACCGACAAAAGGAAGTCCCCCGGTACGTCCGGCATGCTCCATCGCCTCTTTCTGTCCATCCTGAGAAATGGCTACGTTCTGTTTATCATTATTAATACTGAATGGTCCGTAAATAGCCCAATCATGCGGAACGGTCACAGATTGCCACTTCGCATCATCATACGTAGAGTTACTAAAGTCTTTACTATCCTCACGAGTGAACTTCCATCCCTTCTCAAAGGTTTGTTCCGTACGGACTTGCGCACACGCCAACAGCGGCACAGCGAGCATCGAAGCAAATGCAATTTTGATTTTCTTGTTCATGATTGATTTGTTTTTATTTTAATATAAATTCTATCTTCCCGGCATGTACCAACTCCTCATGACTGATACGATAACCTGCATGTTTCTTTCCATTCAATTTTACCTCCTTAATCAGATCGGCATTATCTCCCGGACGAACAGCAGTAATGACCAGCTCTTTTTCTTTATAATATTTCGGATCCAACTGAATGGTTACTTTGTCAAACGTAGGTGTAGTCAGCGTATAATCAGGCATTCCCGGACAATCAGGATACAAACCGATCATACTGAAAATAGCCCATGCTGACATCGTACCGGTATCATCATTACCGGGAATACCGTCAGGCCGGTCAGTGAAATATTCGGCAAGCAAACGCTTCACCTGTTTCTGGGTACGCCATTCTTCTCCTTTGAAGTAACTGAATAAATAAGGATAGGCAATATCCGGTTCGTTGGCAGGATCATACAAGCCTTCATCAAATACTTTCTGCAGTTTATCCACAAACTTCTTCTTACCTCCCATCAATCGGGTCAAGCCTGCAATATCATGGGGAACATAAAATGTATAATTCCAGGAGTTCCCCTCATGGAAACCGGGACTCGGAGCAAAATTGGCTCCTTCCATCGGATCGAATGGAGAGTAGAATGTTCCGTCGGGTAAAATGGGACGTAATGTACCGAACTCCTTGCAGTAGTAATGTTTATATCCCAGCGAACGGTCGTAGAATAACTTCGCATCTTCTTTCTTTCCCAGCGCCTGGGCAAAACGTGAGAGCGCATAATCGGCTATATAGTATTCCAGTGCATGCGATACAGAATTATCATACTGCTCTGTCAGGGGCACATATCCTTTCGCAATGTAATCATCTATGTCGGGACGCATTAAATTATCTTTGCCAGGTGTCGTAGCAGACTTATACATAGCTTCATAGGCTGCTTGTACATCAAAGTCACGCAACCCTTTCATCCAGGTATCCACGATAACGGGAATACTCGGATCACCCTCCATGGTAAGTGTCTCACGCCCGTAAAGCTCCCATTTGGGCAACCATCCGTACTCCTTGTACATATCTACCATTGTACGAACCATATCCAACTGCCGATCGGGGAAAAGCAGTGTCATCAACTGATGTACATTACGGTAGGTATCCCAAAGTGAGAATACAGTATAACGGTGGCCTTTTGTCGTAAGAATCTCGCTACCTTCCATAGCCGGGTATTGTCCGTTCACGTCCTGCAAAATATTCGGATGAATCAACAAATGATACATGGCGGTATAGAATACTCTTTTCTGCTCTTCGGTACCACCTTCTACAAGAATCCGTGAAAGATCATTCTGCCACATGGCACGCGCTTCGGCACGAATCTGATCAAATCCCTTTCCGGCCTGCTCTTTCTCTAAATTCAGACGAGCATTGGCTATGCTGACAAACGACACTCCCATACTGACTTCGATCGTTTCACCTTCGTCGGTATCAAACGTAAACCAAGTACCGATATCATCGCCACTCATCTCTTTGGTATAAGCAGTATACAGCTTATTTTTACCGGAAGTATTATCCCACTGCGCTTCCACCGTCATCGGACGCATCTTCTTCCAATAGCCACGTGCACGAGGAGTTTTGTTAATACGCATCACAAAATAAATGGGAAATACGGCCTGCGGGTTATAACAGAATGTACCGAGCAGCTTACTCCCCTCTATCTCGGTGTCACTGACAAAACGAACGGTAGCCCCGGTTTCATTGGTCAATCCTTCACCCAGATTCAAAAGGATATTACTTTCTCCTTTGGGAAAAGTAAAACGGCTGATTCCGGTACGCAAAGTAGCCGAAACCTCATTCTTAATCCCATATTTAGTCAGAACATTTGAGTAATAACCCGGAGTGGCTTTCTCGTCTTTATAGGCACTTCCGTATTGTAAATAATCAACGTTCAATTTTCCGGTTGTGGGCATCAAAAGTAAGGAGCCCAGCTCCGGACATCCTACTCCACTCAGATTAACATGTGAGAATCCGGTGAAATAGGTATTGGTATGTTCATAAGGTGTAGACCACCACTGGCTGTCTTTATCTATTTTATTACCAACGGATTTGTCCCCCATCACATTAAAAGGAACAACCGACATCATTCCCTGCGGACAGATAGCTCCGGGATTCGTTGTTCCGTAATTCGTCGTTCCGACGAACGGATTTACATAATCTACCGGATTCTCTTGCGCAGAAGCCACTGCTATAAATAGCCAGGCAGCTGCAAATGATACAAAATAAGGTAGTTTCTTCATTCTTTCAATACTATAATTTATTAATATATACGTTTGGTTTCACCCGCTCTGTGAGGAAGGTTATTCTACAACGATTTCGTCGGTAAACACCCACCCTCCAAACTCTTCTCCGGCACGGGCCTGATAGCGGATGTATCGTCCTTTGGCTTCCCCATTCCATGCGTAGTTTTTAAAGACCACAGCATCCGACTTCACTACTTTATGTGTCTGACGACTCAATTCGGTGAAGTTCTTGCCATCCTCCGAAACAGAAATTATCACTTCGGTAGGCAAAAAGACTTCCGGACCTACTACCTGCATAAAATCTGCGCCAATCGAATGCAAAGCAGTCGACTCACCCATATCGATAGTTACATCCAAACGATCACGGGAAATAAAGCCCTGCCATGCCCCATCACTGTAAGTCCAGCTACCCCGGATTCCGTCAGTCAGGGTTTTATCGCCTTGCGCCGGATAAGACGCATTGTAAGGAGCATTATATTTAACCGTTTTGCCCAAGGCAAGATGCTGAACCGGTTTTGACGCTTCAGGCCGATTACCGATCTCCTTTTTCAAATCAAACGGATGATATCCCTTGGATTGTAGATATGCCACGGCTTTTAGAGCACGCGGGCGAAAATCAGTCCATGATTTTCGTTCGGGAGCAGACCAAGCCACTTCGGCCAACGCAAGAATACGAGGATAAATCATGTATTCACAATGCTCGTCAGTCTGGATGTATTCCGCCCAAAGGTTGGCTTGGACACCATAAATCAGCTTCGCTTCATCAGGTGTAAGTGAGCCAGGGATCGGATTATAAGAATATACTTTTTCCAAGGGCAGATATCCGCCAATAGCCTCAGGTTGGGAATAAGGTGCATCTTGATAACCATCTATATAACAATGTGACCCGGGAGTCATAATCGCCTGATGACCGGATTTTACGGCATCGATACCTCCTTGTTCACCACGCCATGACATCACAGTAGCATTGGGCGCCAGTCCTCCTTGCAAAATCTCATCCCATCCTAACAGTTTACGTCCATGAGCATTGAGAAACACTTCTACGCGATGGATCAGGTAACTCTGTAATTCATCCACATTAGCCAAATGCTCATCCTGCATGCGCTTTTGGCATTTAGGACAGGTTTTCCAGGCTACCTTACCGGCTTCGTCGCCTCCAACATGAATATACTGAGAAGGGAAAAGCTCCATGACCTCCGTCAACACATCCTCAAGAAACGTAAAGGTTTTCTCGTTTCCGACACAAAAGTCGGCATTCTTGTAAGGCTCTCCCGAACAGGACAGTTCCGGATAAGCGGTAAGAACCTCTTCTGAATGAGCCGGCATTTCGATCTCAGGAATAATGGTAACATGGCGCTCGCGTGCATAATTGACCAATTCACGAATATCATCCTGTGTATAATAGCCACCTGAAGCCCCCGGAGCATCGAAACGACAATATTTACGTCCACCTTCATTCCACCATTTTTTCCAGTTAGCTTCCGGACGCCAGGCGGCAAATTCTGTCAATAAAGGATATTTCTTAATCTCGATACGCCACCCCGCAGCATCTGTTAGGTGCAAATGTAAACGATTGAGTTTATAATAAGCTAATGCATCTATCTGCTTTTTTACAAACTCCTTGGAGCGAAAATGCCTTGAAACATCGAGCATCAGCCCCCGGTATTCAAATCGTGGTGAATCTTGAATCGTCGTAGCCTGAACTGACCAAGTATCTCCCATTGCAGGCTGTGCCATTTGCAAAAGGGTCTGTACGCCATAGAATAATCCGGCTCCGGAAGTAGCCTGCACTGTTATTTTACGGGGAGTAACTTCTAAGGTATAGCTCTCGGGAGAGGATAACTGAGAGTTATCCTTTGTTATCAGCAACGAGACTACATTCTCTTTGGCTTGTTTTTTGGAACTTTTAAAGTGAATGGGTAATGTCTCCAGATAATCCATCATCATTTTCTTCTCCTTACCCTTCAGATTGGTATACAACAGGGTTTCACCGGAAAATTGAAAAGTTCCGCTTCCTTGTTCTATCCGGAGAGGTATGGGAATGACAGACTGCGCTTTCATACCAGCTGTTGCTATCATCAAACCGGCTGCAAGCAAGAAAGTACAAATTCTCATTGTAGGTTTTATCATGATATGATTGGTTTTAGTTTTTTGTTTTCAATGCACAAATATAAGTAAAATGTCAGATTATCTGCAATTAGTCAATCATTATCTTAGCTATTTCCGGAGTACGGATCCCCGGCTTCAACTCACCATTGATGTTAAAGAAGGTCTGTCCCTGTCCTGTCAATGCAGCACCGGCACGAGCGACATCTTGGCTCCGAACAACCTCTTCCCATTTATCCCGACGTGTGTTGTAAATCAGGATACGGTCATTGAAACGATACCATTCAGCCGGATGCAACATATATGTTTTTGCTTCAGATTTCAAACTGTCTACAGCTGCCTGATTACCGCCGGTCACTGCTGCTTTCATCATCTCCTCGCGTTGCAGGGCAGACAAGAAAATATCTTTATTAACCCCACCGGTGCAAAGTATCAGACTGTCTGTCAGAGCTATACCTGCACCTCCACCTAAAGCTACAGGCACAGAATCACTCCCTATCGGAGTAGAGACGGGTTGCCATTGTTGCAAAGAGGGGGAATAATAGTATCCGTCAGTAGAAAGAGTTGCAGACCGCCCATCGAATGCTCCGGAAAAACCTCCCCACAGATATAAAAGTGTCTCATTCTCTTTACGCTGCCCCACACATACAGGCTGTACACGGGGAGCACCCGGAAAATCGGGAAGTTGTTGCCAGCCGGTCTCAGGATTTCCCAGATTGAGGCAATAAAGCCCATTCGAAGGCTTGCCATTCACATTGCCTCCGGCTACAAAAAGGGTATAATCAACAACCGAACCACTCATGTTATCCATCGTACAAGGTAAAGATGGCAGCGTATCTACAATCACAGCTTGTTTATCATCACTCAAAGAAAGGCGGTAAACGGTAGATAAGGATCCATTTTCATTCGATCCACCCACACAAACTATCCCTCGAGGAGTCGATACTGAGACTCCATAAGCAGCAGCAACGGGCAGCTGACCTACTTTTCGCCACACGAAAACTGAATCTGCAGAAGCATCAGCAGCATAAATACCTTGGTAGAATTTCTTCTTCCCTCCTTCAGCTGCCGGAGTTTCCGGAAAATTACATCCGCCGGCAATCAATAATTCTCCCTGATAGATGCCGGCATAACATGCCGATACACCCAAAGAAAAACCGGGTTCTCCTTCGGGGAATCCGGTCATTTTCTGCACGCTAATCCCTTCTTCATTAGGCGCAACTTGCCGGGAGCTGCACGAAACAGCCATCCCGGCAAGTAAACATCCAATGATAGAAAGAAAACGAATCGTTTTAGTTTCTGTCATTTCTATTTTTTCAATTCAACGTAATTTCATCTACAAATAAGAAGCCCGGATTACCTTTACCACCATGCCATGCCGGAATTGAGTGTTCCGATGTTGCAATCACTTTCACATAACGGGTTTTTACCGGATCAAAAGTCAATTTGTGCTCGTAAAGACCATTACGATCCGTCTCTTTCATTTCAGGATATGCTTCAGAAGCTACCTTTGTAAAAGTCTTATCATCATCTGATACTTCAATTGAGAAAGAACGTGCATCAAATACCCAGTCGCCCTTTTCAACACAAGTAGTGATAGCTACACTGGAGATCTCGGTAGGTTGTTGCAAGTCAATCGTTACATCCATATCATTTTTATAAAAAGCAATCCAACGACCTGTTTTATAATTGCCATTTCCTTTCAGTCCGTCTACTAATGTAGAAACACCACCAAATTCATATTGCTTGTTTACAGGCTGATTGGCTTTAATAGGTTTTGAAGTAGATTTACTGAAAGCAATCTGTTCAGTCAGCATTTTGCTGTTTCCGGTAGGACGGACAGCAACCGCTTTCAGAGTACAACTTTCCTTGATTGTAAGAATACTATCGCACACAGGAG
>ERZ779840.3938-NODE-3938-length-11355-cov-4.945310_pt1 | contig 11355 bp, 11 predicted proteins | sample MGYA00511561_ERZ779840 | MGnify/ENA primary metagenome ERZ779840 (study PRJEB29588, sample SAMEA2162036) | human gut metagenome | biome: human gut; feature: human-associated habitat; material: faeces | place: Denmark | collected 2008/2010 ...
GCCGACGATGACGGCGGCTGCGTTGGCGATGCCGTAGATGCCGGCGGTGGAGAGCTTGTCGATGCTGCCCGCCACGGTGTAGGCGGAGATCAGGTCTGTGCTGCCCGCCATGTGGCCCATGATGACGGTGTAGAGTGAGGTGCCGGTACCCCAGAGGGTCTCGTTCAGCAGCACCGGCGTGGAGAATTTCACGAAGCTGCGGAAGGTGGCCTTGCCGGGCCGGAGAATACAGGCGGGCAACAGAGGCATCTGCTTGCAGTGCAGGGCGTAGACAAGGGAAATGACAAATTCCACCACACGGGAGGAGAAGGTGGCGATGGCGGCGCCGGTGATCCCCAGTGCGGGCAGACCCAGCTTGCCGAAGATCAGAATGTAGTTGCCTACGGTGTTGCAGACGGTGGAAATGGCGAATACCGTCATGCCGAAGCGGGGATTCTCAATGCTCTGCTGCATACCGATGTAGATGGAGGAGAGGGAGTTGAGAATATAGGAGAAGCCCACGATGCGGATGTAGGAGGTGCCCAGCTCCACCAGACGGGCATTGTCGGTAATGAGCATCAGCACCTGTCGGGGGAACAGACCCATGGTCAGAGCGCAGAGGGTGGAAATGCCTCCTGCCACAAAGAAGCCGATACCCATGACCCGGTTGATGGATTCCCGATCTCCCCGACCCCAGAACTGGCTGATGAGCACGCGGGAGCCGCTTTGCAGACCGAAAACGATGAGCTGGATGATATAGATGGGTACATTGGCCACGGTGACGGCGGACATCTGCTCCTGACCGACCAGACCCACCATGAAGGTGTCCATGAAGCCAAGAGAGGTGGTGATGAGGTTCTGAAGGACCACTGGCAGAGCCAGTGTAAAGACCCGGCGGTAGAAGCCGGGTTCCCGGCGAAGATAACTGAAGTTCATAAAATGAAATTCCTCTTTGCGGCAGTTTATAGCATGGGCATCCGGTGATCGTGATGATTCCGGAGGGCCTCCGCACAGGCGTCGATCTCGGCGAAGGTGGTCTCGGGGCCAAAGCTGAGGCGGATTACCCCGGCGGCCACTCGCTTTGGCAGCTTCAGGGCTGCCACCACCTGGCTGGATTTCCCCTGATGGCAGGCGGAGCCGGCGGAGATACAGATGCCTTGGCTGCCCAGGTCGTTGACCACGTTCTGGCTGGGCCCGCCCGCCATGGAAACGGACAGGACATGGGGGGCCTTGCCGCTACCGATGATCTGGAGGTCCGGAATGGCCGTCAGCTTTTCCACGGCGTAGGCCTTGACCTCAGCCATGTGATGCAGTTTGTCCTCCAAATGGTCCCGACGCAGCTCCACCGCTTTGGCGAAACCCGCGATCTGGGCAGTGGCCTCCGTACCGGAGCGCAGGCCCATTTCCTGACCGCCGCCGGGCAGCAAGGGCCGGGGATTCCGAACCCGGGGGCCGATATAAAGAGCGCCGATGCCCTTGGGGGCGCCGACCTTGTGACCGGAGATGGCGATGAAGTCCGCTCCCAGAGCTTTGGCAGAGAAGGGGACTTTCAAAAAGCCTTGGACCGCGTCGGTGTGGAGCAGGGTTTTTTCGTTGACGGCCTTCAAACCCTTGGCGATGTCTGCAATGGGATAGATGCTGCCCAGTTCGTTGTTCACCATCATCACGGACACCAGCGCCGTGTCCGACCGCACCGCCGCCAGAACGGATTCGGCGGAAATGTCGCCGTTTTGATCCGGCAGGATGGTCGTGACCTCCCAGCCCTCCTGCTCCAGCTGCTGGCAGCAGTTGAGGACGGCGTGGTGCTCCACGGCGGTGGTGACGATGTGGCGGCCCACATGGCGGTTCTGCCAGCAGGCGGCCCGGATGGCCCAGTTGTCACCTTCGGTGCCGCAGGAGGTAAAGAAAAGCTGGTTTGCTTCGCAGCCTACGGCTTTGGCAATCACAGCCCGCCAATCCTCCACGCTGCGGCGCATTTCCTGCCCGAAGGGATATTGTGCGTTGGGGTTGGCGTACTGTTCTGTCAGCACGGTGTACATGGCGTCCGCCACAGCCTTGGGGACCGGCGTGGTGGCGGCGTGGTCCAGATAGATCATAAAAAATCCTCCTCTTGCCCTATTCCGAAAATAAACGTATAATGGGAGGGAAATCACGGGAATCCCCCCGGAAATCTCTTTCAATAGCGTAATTATTCATTATATAAGAACGATTCTGAAAACGCAAGGAGAACCTATGAAAGTTGCCATTTACACCCTTGGCTGCAAGGTAAATCAATATGAGACGCAGGCTATGGAGCAGACCCTCCGGGCAAAAGGACATCAGGTGGTGGAATTTTCCGACGAGGCCGACGCCTATGTGGTGAATACCTGCTCCGTCACTGCCGTCAGCGACCAGAAGTCCCGGCAGGTGATCCACCGGGTACAGAAGCAGCACCCGGCGGCGGTGGTGGCGGTGTGCGGCTGTTATCCCCAGACCCATCCGGAGGATGTGCGGAAGCTGGGGGTGGATCTCATCGCCGGTACCGGTGACCGGGAGGGGTTCGTTTCCCTGCTTGAGGAGGCTGCCGCCGGAAAGAAAAATCTGGAGGCCATTGACAAATCCTTTGAGCGGCGGGTGTTTGAGGTGCTGCCTGCCGGCGGCATGGAGGGCCGCACCCGCGCCATGCTGAAAATCGAGGACGGCTGCGTGAACTTCTGCACCTACTGTATCATCCCCTACGCCCGGGGACCGGTGCGCTCCCTTTCGCTGGAACAGGCGGTGGAGCAGACGCGGCAGCTGGCAGCGGAGGGCTACCGGGAGATCGTGCTGACAGGCATCGAAATCTCCTCCTGGGGCCATGACTTCAAAAACGGCCAAAGCCTTATCGACCTGCTGGAGGCCCTGTCCGCCGCGGCGCCGGAGGTGCGCCTGCGGCTGGGCAGTCTGGAGCCCCGTACGGTGACGGAGGACTTCTGCCGCCGGGCAGCGGCCCTTCCCAACCTGTGTCCCCAGTTCCACCTGTCCATGCAGAGCGGGTGCGACGCCACGCTGAAGCGGATGAACCGGAAGTACGATTCCGCCCGGTATCTGGAATCCGTGGAGCTGCTGAACCGCTGGTTTGACCGCCCCGCCGTCACCACGGACCTGATCACCGGCTTCCCGGAGGAGACGGAGGAGGAATTCAGCCAGACCCTGGCCTTTATCCGCAAGTGCGGGTTTGCCCAGATGCACATTTTCCCCTACTCCATCCGCCCCGGTACCCCGGCGGCCAAGATGAAGCAGAATCCCAAGGCCGTGAAGGAGGAGCGGGCCCACCGGGCCGCCGCGGCGGCGGAGGAGATGCACCGGGCCTATCTGGCGGGCTGCGTGGGCAAGACCTATCCCGTGCTGTTTGAGCAGCCGAAAAACGGCAGGTTTTTCGGCCATGCGCCTAACTATATGGAGGTGCTGGCGGAGGGGGAAAACCTTCACAACCAGCTGCGGAACGTGAAGATCACCGCCGTGGAGGGGGACACCCTGCTGGGCGAGATCCAGGAGGATTGAGATGAAGAGCCACTTTTTTGCGTATATCTCCCGGATGCGGTTTATCCAGCGGTGGGCGCTGATGCGGAACACCGCCCCGGAAAACGTCCAGGAGCACAGCCACCAGGTGGCGGTGCTGGCCCATGCCCTGGCCGTCATCCGCAATGAGAAGTTCGGTGGCCATGCGGACCCCGGCGCTGTGGCGGCGGCGGCGCTGTATCACGATGCCAGCGAGATTCTGACCGGCGATATGCCTACCCCCATCAAGTATGACAACCCTGCCATCCGCAAAGCCTACAAGGAGGTGGAAGCGGTGGCGGAGGAAAAGCTGCTGCATATGCTGCCGGAGGAGTTCCGGACGGTGTATGCCCCGATCCTCCGTCCGGACGGGGAGACGGAGCAGCTGGTGAAGGCGGCGGACAAGCTTTCTGCCTACATCAAGTGCGTGGAGGAGCTGAAGGCCGGGAACAACGAATTCCGGGAGGCCGCCGCCCAGACCCGGGCCGCCCTGGAGTGGTACGGCCTGCCGGAGGTGGCGTATTTTCTGGAGACTTTCATGCCCAGCTTTTCCCTCACGCTGGACCAGTTGAAATAGCGGGAAAGCTGGCGGAACGGCCCCATGGAGGCAAATTCTGTGAAGATAACGATCGATTTCGGGCATCCGTATTTTGAAGAGGAAGTCCTATTGGGACTCACGCAGGATGACCTGAATTGCTTTTATGCGGACGCAAGTGAAGTAGACCGGCTCAATCTGTTCTTTGTTTTGGAGGCGTCACTGCATAGGTTTCAAGGAGAAGAACGCATGAAAACCGCTGCCTACTGTGCGTTTTTGATGGCGTATTATCTTTTTATCGCATTGACGCCGCCTGCGTCTTTTGAGCTTGCGGAGTTCTATATAGCTAGGGCGCTGGAGTGGGATGAAACCCCGGAGTACCGCCGGTGGAAAGCGATCATAGATGAGGGAAATTGACGGAGCGAGGGCGTCCCCTCCCGCGTGGTATCCGCCTCTTGCCACAAAATTAAAAAGACCGCAAAAAGCCAAGCCGCATTCGCGGCTTGGCTTTCTTCGGTTATATGAAACTGTTTCCCTATTTTTTGGGCGGTTCCCGCCACTTTTCGGCGGGGACACGCCGCTGCTTCCGGCGATGGACCGTGAGCTGCCGCAGCAGGGCGTACAGTACGCTGCACAGGGGGATAAACACCAGCATTCCCAGAATGCCCATGAGACTGCCGCCCACCGTTACGGCTGCCAGCACCCAGATGGAGGGCAGTCCCACGGAGGAGCCCACCACATGGGGATAGATGAGGTTTCCCTCGATCTGCTGGAGCACCAGAAACAGGACAATGAACCACAGCGCCTGCCAGGGATCGTTCACCAGCATCAAAAGCGCACCCACGGCGCAGCCGATGAACGCCCCTACAATGGGGATCAGAGCGGTCAGTGCGATCAGAACGCCCACCAGCAGTGCGTAGGGGAAATGGAGCAGGGTCATGGATACAAAAAACATGGTGCCCAGGATCACGGCCTCCAGACATTGACCGGAGAGAAAGCTGGAAAAGGTCCGTTCACTGAGCCGCAGAATATTCAGAAGCTGATCCGCGGCGGCTTCCGGTAAAAAGGCGTAGCAAAGCTGACGGCCCTGCCGGGCCAGTTTTTCCTTTTGCAGCAGGATGTACAGAGAAAAGATCAGGCCGATGAAAAAGGTTGTGACGCCGCTGACGATGCCGCTGACCAGCCCACCGCCGGAGATCAGAAGGCCCTTGCCCCAGTTCTGGACCAGCCCCACGGCCTTCTGGGAAAGACTGGCCCAGTCGATAGACAGCCCTTCGATCTGGTTTGCCAGAAGGGGCAGGTATTCCTGAAAGCGGGCGGCGCTTTCCTGCAAGCGCTCAAAGGCTTCCGGTACCTGTGCCGCGATGGAGGTGACAGCGTCCCTCACGCCGGGGACGATCACCATGCCGGCCAGCGCCAGCACTGCGGATACTGCCGCAACGGTGAGCAACAGTGCCAGAGGGCGGCGCAGCGTATTGGCCTTTTTTGCGTGGGGAAACAGGCAGCGCTCCAGCGCCCGCATGGGGACATTGAGAATAAAGGCGATGGCACAGCCCAGCAGCAGTGGGGACAAAATGCCCAGCAGCCACCCGGCGGCGCCTGCCACCACATCCAGATGCAGCAGCGCCGCGGCGAAGGCGATGCCGCCGCAGACAACGCCCAACAGGGCTTTCACGGTCTGCTTGTTGAATTCCATATGTCAGGTTCCTTTCGTTGAATCAGACACCAGTCGGGTTTCCTTCCACTTGCCGCTCCGGAAACGAATCGTAAACAGCGCACCCCGGAGACATTCGTCGCAGGCCATGGCGATCCAGATGCCCACAAGACCCCAGTTCAGCGCGTGTCCCAGCAGCCAGCTTCCGCCTACGGCCACGATCCACATGCTGAAAATGCCCACGCCCACAGGGTACCAGACGTCGCCGGCGGTGGTGAGACAGCGGGTCATGACGATATTGATGGACCGCCCGATCTCCAGACCGAACTCCACATAAAGGATCTGCCGGCCCAGCGCGTGGATCACAGGATCATCGGTGAAGATGCTGTAAATGGGATCACAGAAAATGAGGATCAGCAGTGTCAGCAGCTCGGAGGCAGCCAGCGCGATGCGGATGGTGGACCAGACACGGCCGCTGACCTCGTCCAGCTTCCGGCCGCCGATCATGTAGCCCAGAATGATCTGGGTGGCCTGCCCCACGGCGATGGAGTACACATAGGCCACGTTGGCCAGCATACTGCCATAGACCTTGGCGCTGACCACCGCCGCACCCATCAGATTGATGAAACGGAGGATGAAGGTCTGGGATACGTTGTAGGACAGGGCCTCCGTACCGGAGGGCAGGGCGATGCCCAGCAGGGCGCGGAAGGTCTTTGCGGGGAAGGGGTGCAGATATTGCAGGGAAAAACGGACGGTGCATTTGCGTTTCAGCGTGATGCAGGCCAGCGTCAGGCCCACAGCCTTGGAGATCACGGTGGATACGGCGGCGCCTGCCACGCCCATTTGCGGGAAGCCGAAGAAGCCGTTGATCAGAATGGCGTTGCCTGCCACATTCAGAAGGTTCATGGAGACGGAGAGCACCACCACCTCTTTCAGCAGGGTGTAGCTCCGCAGAACGGCGCAGAGCTGGATATACAGCCCCTGAAGCAGTACCGTACCACCTACGATGCGGGTGTAAAGGCAGGCACCGTCAAAGGCGTCCTCCGGCGTCCGCAGGAGCTGAAAGACCAGTTCCGGCTCTAAAAGCAAAAACAGACCCACCAGAAAGCTGAACACGGCGCTGATCGTAACGGCCACGGTGACGATCTCGCTGCATTCCTCACCGACCCGGCCCGCGCCGATGTGCTGGGTCAGGAGAATGGTGGCGGCGGTGCTCATGGTGGTGAGCACGATGATGACCACGTTCATCACCTGATTGCCGTTGCCGATGGCGGCCACGGCTGCGGGGCCGAAGTGGGAGATCATGAATTGGTCCATATTGCCCACCAGAAGCTGCAAGAGAAGCTCTGCGAAGATGGGCAGCGAGAGGTGAAAGACCCGTCGGGTTTGAGGTGAAAACTGCAATGTCATATAAATAGCTCCTTGCTTGAGAAGTAATCGTTTAATATCGGAGCAAGTATATGCGTACAACGGTTTGGTTGCAAGCGGCAAAGCGCCGAAAGAAGTGTGAAATTCCGGGCTTCTTTCAGCGTTTTCCCTATTTTTGGCGCAAATCAGTCCTCGCGGTACCGGTCTGCCTGATGACAGTATTCCCGGGCGGATTCCCGGTTGCTCTCGATCTCGGCCTCCGTCAGGGGACGGACCACCTTGGCGGGGCTGCCCAGGATCATGGAGCCGGCGGGAGCGTCCATTTTGCCGGTGACCAGTGCCCCGGCGCCTACGATGCAGTTATCGCCGATCTTTGCGCCGTTGAGAACGGTGGCGCCCATGCCGATGAGCACATTGTCGCCCACGGTGCAGCCGTGGACAATGGCCCCGTGGCCGATGGTGCAGCCGGAACCGACCGTGGTCTCCTCGTGCAGCACTGCGCAGTCCTGAACGTTGGTGTTGTCGCCCACTTTGATGGCACCGTCATCTCCGCGGAGGACGGCATTGTACCACACGTTGACATTCTTTCCCAGGGTCACGTCCCCCACGATGGCGGCACCGGGGCAGACAAAAACGGATTCGTCAAATTTCGGTTTTGTGATCATATAATTCTCTCTTTCTTGTTAGGTCTGCCGCATCAGATGGCAAAGTTTCCGTTGATAAAGACAGGGATCTCCCGGCCGTCATGGGTGGTGCCCACGATGGAGAGGTCGGCGGTGCCAACCATGAAGTCCACATGGGTCAGCGAATAGTTCAGGCCGTGGGCCTGTACCTCCTCCCGGGTCATGGACTCGCCGCCTTCAATGCACTCGGGATATGCCTCGCCGAAGGCCAGATGGCAGGAAGCGTTTTCGTCAAACAGGGTGTTGTAGAACAGAATCTTCTGATTGGAAATGGGGCTGTCATAGGGGACCAGAGCCACTTCTCCGAAGTAGCTGGCGCCTTCGTCCACACTGATGGCGGCTTTCAGGAATTCCTCACCCTTTTCGGCGTGAGCCTCAACAATCTTGCCGTCCCGGATGATGAAGTAGAACTTGTCGATGATGTTGCCGCTGTCCACCAGGGGCATGGCAGAGTAGACCACGCCGTTAATGCCGGTTTTCAGAGGGGCGGTGAAAATCTCCTCCGTGGGCATGTTGGCCACGAACTCCACCCCGTTTTTCATCACGGAGTTGCCGGCGGCCCAGAGATGGTCCTCCGGCAGCTGGATGGTGAGGTCAGTGCCCAGAGAATTGGTGTAATGCAGGTATTTGAAGTGGTACTCGTTCAGCAGCTTTTTCCGGCGGCCCAGGGTATCCAGATGCTGACGCCAGGCGGAAACGGCGGTGCCGTCTCCCTGAATGCGGACGGAGCGGAGAATGGCATCCCATAGCTTTTCCATAGCCTGATCCTCCGGCAGCTCCGGGAACACGGTAGCGGCCCAGGAGGGAATGGGCACCGAGGCGATACACCAAGGGAAGCCGTTGCTCATCTGGAGCCGGTCAAAGGTCTTGCGGAGCACGGAACCGGATTTCTGAGACCGGACCAGCCGGTCGGGGTCCACGCCCTTCAGCGTTTCCGGATCGCTGGCGGCAATGGCCAGATAGGCGGCTCCCATTTCCGCATAGCTGGTGAAAAACTTTTCGCGCCACTCCGGCGTGTCATCGAAAACGGAGGCGTCCGCCCGGAGGAACTTCTGCCGGCTGAGATAGTCGTCACTCCAGTTCATGATGACCTCCCGGCAGCCTGCGTCATAGGCCGCGTCAGCACACAGCCGGGCGAAGGAGGCGCACTCCACCGGCGATGAAATGATGAGGGTCTGGCCCTTTTGAACATTCAAGCCTACTTCAATCAGTAATTTTGCATATTCCTGCAATTTTGTATCCATAAAACAGCTTCCTTTCCCGCAGCGAGGCCGCGGCTGAGATTTGACAGACGATTTATGCCTTGGGTACATTGGTGTCCTGCTCCAGACGGTCCTTCCGTATGCTGATGAGCACACCGTTCATCTCCGCACCCAGAATCAATGTGAATGCCGAGAGGTTCAGCCAGATCAGCACCACAATGACGGCGCCGATGGAGCCATAGAGCACAGAGTAGTGGGAGAAGTGGTTGACGTAGTAGGAATAGAGCCAGCTGAACGCCATCCACGCTGCCAGAGAGAACAGAACGCCGGGACAGATATTTTTCAGGGGCTGTATGGTATCCTGGGCCAGGGCATAGAGCAGGAACAGTGCCAGAAAGCTGACGGCCCCGGCTATGGGGAACCGCAGCGTTACCCACAGCTTCGCCAGAAATTCCGGCAGGTGAAAATGCTCCACGGTGTACCACAGCGCCCGCTCTCCGAAGGTCATCAGAGACAAGGTCAGGGCGATGGTGACAATGAGGGTCACGGTATAGAGCAGCACCTTGATCCATTGGGTGATAAAGCCCTTGGGCGGGCCTAAATGGTAGGCTGTCCGCACGGCGGCCATCAGAGAGTTGGTGGCCCGCATGGGGAAGTAGATGGAAAAGACCAGACCGAATACCATGAGTTGGGGGCTGGGATTGTCGGTGACGTAAGTGAAGTACATCCGGAGCAGGTCCACCACTTCCTCCGGCAGAAAATCCGAGAGGACGGTCATCATGCCGGTGATGTTCAAATCCAGCAGACCCAGCAGGGCGCTGATGAAAATGAGGAAGGGAAAGATCATGAACAGCAGGTAAAAGGCCAGCGCCGCGCTCTGCATGGCCACGTTATGCCGCCCGCAGCGATGGGCCATCAGTATACAGAAGCGGAGAAATCGGTTTTTCGGCAGGGTGTTGTCCCACATAGCAGTGTCTCCCTCCGGGAAGATTTTACTCCCATTTGGCCCAGACGTCCGGGCAGTAGCCCACAGTGGCTTCCTTGCCATTGCGGACAATGGGGGTGTTGAACAGCTCCGGATATTCCAGCAGCTTTTCCTCTTGGGCGTCCGGGGTGATATAGGCCATGTAAAGCTCCTCGTACGCCCGGCATTTTGTATTCACCAGCGCCTCAAAGCCAACTTTCTGCTTGACGGATTGGTACTCCCGGGGGGATAATCCCTTTGAGGGAACGTCGATATACTGATACTTGATGCGGCGCTCCTTGAACCAGCGCTCAGCCTTCTTCGTATCGAAGGATTTCGAGGAGCCGAAGATCTGAATGTTCATAGATAACTTCCTTATTATACAGACTGGAGGGGTATTTTTATGACGGATGCGGTCAGAACATTAAAGGAATGGACCGACGCGGCCCGGAAAATCGTCTTTTTCGGCGGAGCCGGAGTGTCCACGGAGTCCGGGATCCCGGATTTCCGCAGCACCGGCGGCTTATACCATCAGGAGTGGAAATACCCTCCGGAGACTATTTTAAGCCATACGTTTTATAAAAGCAATCCCGAAGAATTTTTCCGCTTTTACCGGGCGAAAATGCTTTGCCCTGACGCAAAGCCCAACGCCGCCCACAAAAAGCTGGCGGAATGGGAGCGGGAGGGGAAGCTGCTGGCAGTGGTGACCCAGAACATCGACGGACTTCATCAGGCCGCTGGCAGCAAACAGGTCTATGAGCTGCACGGCAGCGTACACAGGAATTACTGCGAAAAATGTGGAAAATTCTACGATCTGGATCACATCCTCCACACCACGGGGGTTCCCCGGTGCGATTGCGGCGGCGTCATCAAGCCGGACGTGGTGCTCTATGAGGAGGCCCTGAATGACCGGGTCATCGACGGCGCGGTGAACGCTATCGCGCAGGCGGATCTGCTGATCGTGGGCGGCACCTCCCTGAATGTGTGGCCTGCGGCGGGACTTATCAACTATTTCCGTGGGGACCGGCTGGCCCTCATCAACAAATCCCCGGTGGCCAGGGATCTGGCGGCGGGGCTGGTCATTACGGACCTCATCGGCGAGGTTTTGTCCCAGCTCTGAGACCCGGCTTTTCCGGGCGGTTTTGCCGCCCGGAAAATTTTTTTAGAAAAACCGCAAATTCTGGTTGACATTATGGATACGAATGGCTATAATAATCAAGCAGTCTTTTTTAGGCGGTATTTGTTTGCGGCTGTGCTGGAACTGGTAGACAGGCACGTTTGAGGGGCGTGTGTCGATCGACGTACGGGTTCAAGTCCCGTCACTCGCACCACCTTCTTTCAACAACCAAATATGCGGATGTGGCGGAATGGCAGACGCGCTAGCTTCAGGTGCTAGTGTTCGCAAGGACGTGGGGGTTCAAGTCCCCCCATCCGCACCAAGTTAAAGAGCT
>ERZ779840.3940-NODE-3940-length-11351-cov-3.405276_pt1 | contig 11351 bp, 8 predicted proteins | sample MGYA00511561_ERZ779840 | MGnify/ENA primary metagenome ERZ779840 (study PRJEB29588, sample SAMEA2162036) | human gut metagenome | biome: human gut; feature: human-associated habitat; material: faeces | place: Denmark | collected 2008/2010 ...
GACTGATTGATATGTTTCGTGGAGTAGCTTGTTTATATAGCAATATATATTAGGTTATTAGTTAGGCATATTGGTTTTAACTGCGATTAATATTAGCTTCATTATAATAACCTCTGAGATATATCTCAGAGGTTATTATAATTTTTATTTATTTTTATATGTCTAAATTCTTAACATATTTTGCATTTTGCTCTATAAATTCTCTTCTTGGCGCAATGTCATCACCCATTAAAACATTAAATGTTGCATCTGCTTTAATAGCATCTTCCATTGTAACTTTAACCATTATTCTTGTTTCTGGATTCATTGTTGTTTCCCATAATTGTTCAGGGTTCATTTCTCCAAGACCTTTGTATCTTTGAATATTTACATTGTCTCTTCCCATTTCAGCTAAATGTTGTGCCATTTCTTCGTCAGTATAGCAGTAAACATCTTTAAATCCTTTTTTAGATAATTTATATAAAGGTGGTTGAGCTAAATATACATTTCCATTTTCTATTAACGGTCTCATATATCTAAAGAAAAATGTTAATAATAATGTTCTAATATGTGCACCGTCAACATCGGCATCAGCCATAATTATTACTTTTCCATATCTTATTTTAGTTATATCAAAATCATTTCCAATTCCAGCTCCAACAGCTAATATAACTGGATTTAATTTATCATTACCATATATTTTATCAGCTCTTGATTTTTCAACATTTAACATTTTTCCCCAAAGAGGTAATATTGCTTGAAATTTTCTATCTCTTCCTTGTTTAGCACTTCCTCCAGCAGAATCTCCCTCAACTATATAAACTTCACATTCTTCTGGATTTTTACTACTACAATCAGCAAGTTTTCCTGGTAAAGTAGATGTTTCTAATGCATTTTTTCTTCTTACTAATTCTCTTGCCTTTCTTGCTGCTTCCCTAGCTCTTGAAGCACTTACACATTTCTCTAAAATTGCTTTTGCAACTGATGGATTTTCTTCTAAAAATGTTGCCAAAGCATCATTTACCATACTTTGTACTACTCCTGTTACTTCACTATTTCCTAATTTTGTTTTTGTTTGTCCTTCAAATTGAGGTTCTTTTACTTTTACTGAAACAACAGCAGTTATTCCTTCTCTTATATCTTCACCTTGTAAATTTTGATCTTTTTCTTTTAATATATTATGAGATCTTGCATAATCATTAAACACTTTTGTTAATGCTCTTTTAAATCCTTCTAAATGTGTACCACCTTCTATAGTATTAATATTATTTACAAATGTATAAATATTTTCACTATATGCTGTTGTATATTGTATTGCTATTTCAACTGGTACCTCTCCATCTCTTTCTATATAAATTGGAGATTTATGTAATTTTTCTTTATTTTTATTTAAGAATTCAACAAAAGAAACTAATCCACCTTCAAAACAAAAATCTGCTTTTTTTGGTGTTTCTTCTCTTTGATCTTCTAATGTTATTCTTAATCCTTTTGTTAAAAATGCCATTTCTCTAAATCTTTTTTCTAATACTTCATATTCATAATCTAATGTTTCAAAAATTGTATCATCTGCCAAAAATCTAACTTTTGTTCCTGTTTTATTTGAATCTCCTAATCTTTCAAGTTTTTTAACAGTTTTTCCTTTTTCAAAAGCCATTTGGAATATTCCGCCATCTCTTTGAATAGTAACTTCTGTCCAAGTTGATAATGCATTAACAACTGAAGATCCAACTCCATGAAGTCCACCAGAAACTTTATATCCACTGTCTCCACCAAATTTTCCTCCTGCATGTAAAACCGTATAAACAGTTTCAGCTGTAGATATTTTTGTTTTTGGATGTATTTCTACTGGAATTCCTCTACCATTATCTTCAACACTAATTATATTTCCTTTTTCTATAATTACATTTATTTCTGTACAATATCCTGCCAAAGCTTCATCAACACAGTTGTCAACTATTTCATAAACCATATGATGTAATCCTCTTACAGAAGTACTTCCAATATACATACCAGGTCTTTTTCTTACGGCCTCAAGACCTTCTAATACTTGAATTTGTTCTGCTCCATATTTATGATTATATTTTTCCATTTTTTCCTCCTAATTTTTTTCAGTAACTTTTCCTCTTGAAACATTATATAAGAAATATTTAAAATTTTCAAATGTTATTTTTTCAGTACATGTTATAATAACTTGAATATCTTTTATATTTTTTAAAAAGTTTTTCTTTCTTTTATCATCTAATTCTGACATAAAATCCTCCAAATATTAAAGATTAAGATTGTTTAACTGTTCTGTATAAGCTTCATACATTTTTTGCTGGGCAGGATTAAGAAAACTATTACTGCCATTCTGATCACGATTTAAAATGTTGAACAAATCGGACATTTTATTATAGTTTTTAAAATTGCTCAGAATATTCCGGAGATTGTCTGGACAGTAAGTAAGAATAACATTCATGATATTTTCATCTGAAAGTATATCCTGTATGGAACTGTTTAAAGAAAGGTGGGGCTTTGCAGAACATGCTGCAATACGAAGGCTTTCAGGGCGGCTGTAATAGTTCATTGTACATGAAAATTCATATGCACGGAGCAGAGGACTAAGTGTCTGCTGGGTATTAAATTACATAAAAGGAAGAATTGCTTTGGCAAGCTGTATGAATTGTGGCAGTGTCTGCATATCAAATTCTGTTATGGGAAGTTCTTTCATGTGAACTCTCGGCGGAATATTTTATTCTATATATATTAGGTTATATGTCTTAATTATGCCTGTAAGTCTTAGCAATTAATAAATAAGCCCATATAATATATAAAAAAGGAATTATGATATGGTAATTAATATGGATGTTCAGGACAATGGCAATATACTTGTTGAAGAAGAAAATACCATATATGAAATAGATGGGAAATGTATGATGGAACGTAATAATAATTAATATATAAGGGCTGCCGTTTAAGGCAGCCCCATATTAAATAATTACTGGCATCCACATCCACTATTGCATCCACATCCGCTGTTGCATCCGCAACCAAAGCCATTGAGGAAGTTAGTTCCGTTGCCACAGCCACAGCATAAGAAGAGGAGAATTATAATCCAGAAGGAATTGCAACCATTTCCACAACCATTGTTGCATCCATATCCGTTATTTCCGTCAAAGAGGAGAAGGAGAATGATAATCCATACAATAGAATTGCAGTTATCTCCACATCCGCCGCATCCTCCGCAGTTTGTTGCTGCTAAATCACTCATGTAAAAGTCCTCCAAAATTAATCTACAATACAATATTATGGCTTACAGCATGACCCTGTTACACAGTATATGAAATTTTTATTGCAATCTTTAGGGAATTATTATATTCTAAATACGGTGCGTTTAAATGGAAAAGCACTATAAATATTAGCAAAGAGTGGGATGAATATTATGAAAGTATCGGTTATTATACCGTCACTGAATCCTGATAATAAGCTTGTAGCTGTAGTTGATGCTTTACTTGAAGAAGGCTTTAAGGACATCATTATTGTTAATGATGGAAGTGATGAGGAACATATGGCTCCTTTTAAAGAAGTAGCAGCACATAGTGAATGTACAATTCTTACACATGAAGTTAACAAGGGAAAAGGAAGAGGCTTGAAGACTGCATTTGAATTCTGCCTTGAGAATAGAAAAGATATTGATGGAGTTGTGACAGTAGATGGTGATAATCAGCATCGTGCCAAAGATATTAAGAAATGCAGTGAAACAATGGTCAGTACAGGTAATGTCGTTTTAGGCGTAAGGGATTTTACTGGTGATGATGTACCGGCAAGAAGTAAATTTGGTAATAATATGACTAGTGGAGTGTTTAAGGTGCTTTGCAGATTGAATATTTCGGACACCCAGACCGGCTTAAGAGCAATACCTTACAAGTACCTTGAGACATTTGACAAGGTAGAAGGCGAACGATTTGAGTATGAGACTAATATGCTGCTTGCTTTCAAAAAGTATAATATTGGATTTCAGGAAGAATCGATAGAAACTGTGTACATAGAAGATAATTCATCATCACATTTTAATCCTGTCAAAGATTCAATTAAGATATACAAAGTGATATTTAAATATTTATTTAAAAGCACAGGCATGAAATATGTAGGAAGCTCTATTGCTTCGTGGGCTATAGATAATATAATATTTAATGTGCTTGAATTTGTACTTATAGGGCTTACAGTCAGCTTAAGAATATTCATAAGTACAGCAGCGGCAAGAGTGCTTTCATCAGTTTTCAATTTCTCGCTTAACAGAAATGCAGTATTTAAATCACAGTCCGGGCTTAAACAGACGGTGGTAAGATATTACATTTTATGGTTCTGTCAGCTTGCTTGTTCTTATGCTTTGGTGTATATTGCTACAAAGCTACTGGCATTAAGCATTGTGCTTTCAGGAATTGCCAAGATAATAATTGATCTTGCATTGTTCTTTGTCAGTTATCAGATTCAGAAAAGATGGGTTTTTAAGTAACGGTTTAGGAGGAAGTTATAGTGGCAAAAAGAAAGAATAATATTGACGATATAGATATCGTTGATGATTTTGAACTTGAAGATATTGATGATTTTGATCCGTTTGATGTTTTAGATGACAGCTATGAAGATGAAAAGTCGTATGCTAACGATAAGCCACAGGGTGGCAATACATCTAATAGAAGAAATAAAAATAAAAAGAAGAATCCAGTTCTTGTATGGGCAGGAAGAGTCGGTGCGACACTTTTGTCAACTATTCTTATTCTGGTGATATTTCTGTATGCTGTTATGGCAATGCTTGTGTATGGACCATCTAAGACAGCAAAGATTCAGTTTGTACTTTCTGTACAGGAGACAAGTGCAATAGGATTTCTTGCTAACTGGTTCTGCTCTCAGGATGAGATAGACCAGATTAAGGCCAATAACGCAATTAAAGATACAGATGAGATAACAGATGCGGGACTTGTAAATATTGATACAGCAGCCCAGGATCCGGAAACTCCTGATATTGAGATTGTGGACGTAAAGGGTGCTACATATTCTGGAAAACTCATGATTGTAAAAGATCCAAGCAGATTATTTGTGGGAACAGTTCCTGAATTTACCAATGGAAATGGAATGGTTGTTGCAGATATTGCAAAGAGATATGATGCAATCGGCGGAGTTAATGGCGGAGAATTTGTTGATGGAGAAACAACCTATACAGCAATGCCGATTGGTCTTGTAATGAAAGACGGAGAGATTCTTAATGATAATGGCGGAACATCTCATGTTACCGGAATTACATTTGATAATAAGCTTGTTCTTGGTAATATGAATGCTGCAAAGGCAAAGGAACTTAATATAAGAGACTGCGTAAGCATAAGCAATCATATTGGTCCATTTCTTATTGTTAATGGAGAGGCTCAGGATATTGTTGGTATTGCAGGGGGAACTAATCCAAGAACTGCCATAGGACAGACAGCAGATGGAAAGATTCTTCTTCTTGCAGTAGATGGAAGACAGCCTAACAGTATAGGTGCTACATTTTCAGACCTACAGGATATTATGGCACAGTATGGAGCTGTAAATGCATCTACAATGGATGGTGGAACATCAACACAGATGTATTATGATGGTGAAGTAATAAATGTACCATATTCACCAACAGGTCCAAGAAGCTGTCCGACAGCATTTTTAATTAAGTAAGGAGGAGAAAAGTAGTATGCCACGAAATAATAAAAGAAAAAAGAAGCTTTCAAATTTTAAAAAATTCTTATGTATATACTGCGGAATTCTTCTTCTGGCAGGTGTGATTACATTAATTATGCTTCATAGTCTTTTAAAGGATTATGAAGAGGGAATTCCCTCAGGAACAATGGATAAGATTGTGAATCAGTTTACTCCTGATGGGATTGGAAAACTTTTATCAGATAATGACGTGAAAGTAAATGAGTTTGAAACGAATGATACGATAGCAGCATATTTTACAGACAGGTTAAATGACGGTACAGTATCATATAAGAAAAAGGCTGGTGAATATTCTGAAAAAACTCCTGTGTATGTAGTATATGCAGGTGATACGCCGATAGCAAAGGTTGAACTTGAATCGGCAGGAAAGAATGCACATAAATTTAATAAATGGACTCTTGGAACTATTTCTTTTGGAGATTTTACAAAGGACCTTGCAGAAGTTAAAATAACAGCTCCAACAGGTGCTGATGTTTATATTAATGGAGTACAGGTTACTGATACATACAAGACAGAGTCAGAAGTTAAGTTTGCACCTTGTCTGCATGTATCAGATTATGTTACGGTACCAACTAATGATGTGTATGATGTAGGACAGCTTATAGCAAAGCCTGATATAACAGCAAAGCTTAATGGTAAAGATCTGACAGTTGATTATGACAAGAAGACAGGATATACAATTTACTATCCATCGGATGATGAATTGTATAAAAGTATGGAATCAAGGATATATACAATAGCGGAACAGTATGGAGCTTATATTATCAACAGGGGAAGTCTTTCTAAGCTTTCAAGCTATATGGTTGGTACTGCAGCTGAATATGTAAGTGACATTCCAGCTATATGGGCATACCTGTGGGGTAAGTCATATACTTATCAGTTCAACAATGAATCTATTACTAATTTCAGAAAGTATTCAGATAAATGTTTCTCATGTGATGTATATTATGACCTTTATGTTGATTACAAGACAGGTAATACAACATATAAGACATCGCTTACATATACATTTGTAAAACAGAATGGTACATGGATGCTTGCTGATTTCTTAATTAATTAATATAAAAATATAAGTCGTTCTAATCGTATGCGGTTGGAACGGCTTTTTTTAACAAAAAATTAATGGATTTTATTGTATATAAGATGTAAAATCTAATTCGAGAACAATTATTACATAAGAGTTGGAGATGAATATGTCGGAGTCTAATAAACGTAATTTTATAGTTCATGGAAGTATTCTTGCAATCGCAGGCATTCTTGTCAGGATAATAGGCATGCTTTACAGAATTCCTGTAGTTAATATTATAGGAAGTGAAGGTAATGGTATATATGGAGCTGCTTTCAACATATATAATATAATGCTTGTGTTGTCTTCGTACGGACTGCCAATGGCTGTATCAAAGCTTGTGTCAGCAAGATTTACAAAGAGAAGATATAAAAGTGCAGCTAAGGTATTAAGATGTTCTTTAATGGTTGCAGTGTGTACAGGAGGAATCGCAGCACTTCTTGTATTTTTTGGCGCTTCGTTTATAGAGAATGTTATATATGGAGGAGGACTTCCGGGACTTGCGATTCCATTAAGAATTCTTGCACCGACAATATTCCTTGTTGCAATTCTTGGAGTTATAAGAGGCTTCTTTCAGGGACAGAGCACAATGATTCCAACTGCGGTATCGCAGATACTTGAACAGATTGTTAATGCGATTGTTAGTATTGCAGCAGGATATGGAATGATGAAAGCATTTGCTTCATCACCTGATGTGGCTGCATATGGAGCGGCAGGAAGTACGCTTGGTACTGCGATGGGAGCACTTACGGCTGTTTTATTCATGGGATTTTTGTATGCGGTATATACACCGACATTTAACAGACTGAAAAGAAAAGACAGACATACAGAGAACCAGAGCACAGGGCAGATTTGTAAGATAATCATATATACAATGATACCAATTATACTTGGACAGACATTTTATCAGATAAGTGCTTTGATAGACGATGTAATGTTTAGCAATATAATGGTTGGAAGAGATATTACTAAGAGCATATCTATGGATCTTGGTAATTTCAGTTCAAGTTACAGCCTGCTTATAGGAATTCCACAGGGGGTTGCATCTGCAATGTCTGCTTCGATGCTGCCTAGCGTTGTTGCATCATTTACAGACAGGGATTATGATTCTATATATGATAAGATTACTAAGACATTAAAGACTAACATGTTTATTGCTGTTCCATCATTTGTAGGGCTGTTTGTTATAGGTCAGCCTATAATAAAGCTGTTATTTTCCCGCTATAACAGCGCTCAGGGTGGAATGATGTTAAAAATAGGTGCGATTGCGGTAGTATTCTATACACTCTCTACAGTTACAAGTACAGCACTGCAGGGAATTGACCGTGTAAATGTACCAATGATTCATTCATCTATATCACTTGCTGTTCATATTGTGCTGGTATTCGTGCTTCTTAAGTTCTCGGCACTAGGAATATATGCAGTGGTTATAGGTAATGCAACATTTCCAATATTAATATTTATACTTAATCTAAGAACCTTATATCAGGAGATTGATTATACGATGCCGTATATAAGTGTATTTGCAAAACCAGGTATATCGGCACTTATAATGGGCGTGTTCACATGGCTTTCATATAAGGGAATGTATACACTTACATCATCTAATGTTCTGGCACTGGTAATAGCCTTTATGGTTGCATTAATAACATATTTTGCTCCTTACTATGCTTTAACTAAGATGAGAGTATTTGAATAAAGCAGGAATGTGATTCCTGACTGGAAAGGAATAATATGCTTTGTGAGAATTGTCATCAGAATGAAGCTTCAATTCATTATACAGAAATAATTAACGGAGTTAAGAAGGAACACCATATATGCATGGATTGTGCAAGAAGGCTTAATTTTGCAGGAATGTCAGACAGTTCAGATGCGGAGTTTCCATTTGTAAGGCTTCTGACGGGTCTGCTGGCTGGTAATTCAGCCCAGGTGGAAGACGGACCTATGATGCATATCAGATGCCCTGGTTGTGGAATGACATTTGATGAATTTACTATGGTTGGTAAATTTGGTTGTGCTGAGTGCTATGGGGTATTCGGACCTCTTATTGAGGATAATATGAAAAGACTGCATGGAGATTCAGTTCATAGGGGAAAGATATATAAGAAATACTCAGGGCTGTCTGATGAAAATAATGAGACAGATACTCTGCCAGTCATGCAGGATGAAAATGATGATTATGAAAGTCGTATCAGGGAACTGGGGATAAAGTTAAGAGAGGCTGTTGAGATAGAGAATTATGAAGAGGCAGCCAGATTAAGGGACATGATTCACCAGTTAAAGAAAATGGATAATACGGATGATTCAACACAGGGAGGCGGTCACGATGCTTAGATGGTTTGAAGAGGGCGGCAATAACTCTGATGTTGTTATATCAAGCAGAGTAAGGCTTGCCCGTAATATTAATGGATATAATTTTTCTTACAAGATGTCAGACACAGATGCTAAAAAGCTGGTAAAAAATGTTACTGACCAGTTAAAGACAGTGTCGCCAATAAGCGGTTATAATTCATATAATTTTGACTATCTTGATGCTTATCAGAAGATGGGCATGAGGGAGAGACACGTTATAAGTCCGTATCTTGAAAAGCAGGATTACGCAGCAGGATTTGTTGCACCTGATGAAGATGTGTCAATAATGATTAATGAAGAGGATCATATAAGAATACAGGCATTTGCTGCTGGAATGAATATGCAGAAAGCGTATACACTGGCTGATAAGATGGATGATGTTATCGGAGATGTACTTGACTATTCGTATGATCAGAAGTTTGGCTATCTTACAACCCTTCCATCTAATGCAGGTACAGGAATGAGAGCAAGTTATATGCTACATTTGCCAGCACTTGCAGGAAATGATAAAATATCAGGGCTGATTCCTGAGGTTGGAAGATTCGGACTTGTGCTAAAAGCAATGGAGGGTGACAATAACAGAGCTTTAGGTGATATATACCAGCTTACTAATCTGGTAACACTTGGAAAGAGTGAAAAAGATATAATTGACAATCTGGATAATATAGCAGAACAGATTATTGCACAGGAAAGAAATTACAGGAAGCAGTATATTACAAAAAGAAAAATGACAGCACTTGATATGGTGTACAGGTCATATGGTGTGTTAAAATATGCCAGAAAGGTTACACTTAATGATGGAGAGCTGCTGCTTTCCCAGATAAGATTCGGACTTGCATCAGGGATTATTAAGGCTGATGGATTTGATGAGAGTAATATATATCAGCTTATGATTGGAATTCATCCGGCAAATCTTCTTATGATTTCTAACAAGGATATGAATGAAGAGGAACTGGAAGTGTCACGAGCTGATTTTATAAGAGAACATCTTCCAACAATACATTAACAGATATTTACGAAATCAATCATAGAAAGGGTTATAGATATGCAGAGCAGATTTACCAGCAAAGCGCAGGAGGCACTTAATTATGCGGCAGATACAGCGGCTATGTTAGGTCATGGTTATATAGGTTCAGAGCATCTTCTTATAGGACTTATCAAAGCGGAGGGCGGACTTGCATCTTCAGTTCTTCTTAGCAATGATATTACGGATGAGAAGATAATTAATCTTGTGTGCCAGCTTATAGCACCAGATAGTGTAGTTAATGTCAAAGAACCATCAGGATATACTCCAAGGGTCAGACATATACTCGATAATGCAGCAAGAGAGGCAGCAAGATTTAAGTCAGAGCTTATAGGAACAGAACACATTTTAATAGCAATAATAAAAGAAACAGACAGCGTAGCTTCAAGGCTTCTTAATACTATAGGGGTTCCTGTCAAGAAGATGTATGTTGATCTTCTTATGGCTATGGGAGAAGATGCTGGAAAAGCCAAAGAGGATTTCCAGAATGGAAGACCAAGAGGCAATGATAGAAAGAGTACTGCAACACTTGACCAGTACAGCAGGGATCTTACACAGATGGCGAGGGAGGGAAGATTAGACCCTGTTATTGGAAGAGAAGAAGAGATTCAGAGAGTTATACAGATACTTAGCAGAAGAACTAAGAATAACCCTTGCCTTATAGGTGAACCGGGTGTAGGTAAGACTGCTATAGCAGAAGGACTTGCTGCCAGAATAGTTGAAGGCAATGTGCCGGAGACAATAAAGGATAAGCGCCTTCTGACATTGGATTTGTCAGGTATGGTTGCAGGTTCTAAGTACAGAGGTGAATTTGAGGAAAGAATTAAGAAAGTAATTGCGGAAGTTAAGAATGCCGGTAATGTATTACTTTTCCTGGATGAGATTCACACAATAATAGGAGCTGGTGGGGCTGAAGGTGCTATTGATGCATCTAATATATTAAAACCATCTCTTGCAAGAGGCGAAATACAGCTTATTGGGGCAACAACTCTTGAAGAATACAGAAAGCATATTGAGAAGGATGCTGCACTTGAAAGAAGATTCCAGCCTGTTAAGGTTGAAGAACCTACAGCAGATGAGGCAATCCAGATATTAAGAGGTCTTAAGGGCAGATACGAAGAACATCATCGTGTTACAATTACAGACGAGGCTGTAGTAGCAGCTGTTAAGCTGTCTAAGAGATATATTAATGACAGATTTCTTCCT
>ERZ779840.3943-NODE-3943-length-11346-cov-3.306793_pt1 | contig 11346 bp, 9 predicted proteins | sample MGYA00511561_ERZ779840 | MGnify/ENA primary metagenome ERZ779840 (study PRJEB29588, sample SAMEA2162036) | human gut metagenome | biome: human gut; feature: human-associated habitat; material: faeces | place: Denmark | collected 2008/2010 ...
ATCAGTCATTACGGATTACAGAAAGCAAAGGTCAAGGAATTCAAAACAATTCCACTTCCATACTTCTTAGAAGGTCCTGCAAGAATGATGGGTTACATGGATGCTGATGATGCACGTAAGTTATTCAATGCAGTTAAAGAAACAGATATTTATGATAAGAAGCTTGCTATGTATAAGACTTCAGCTTCAATAGAGAAATGCTCAATGGAAAATGGTCGTTGTCGTGCATTTACACCGGGATGGCAGGAGAGAGAAAATGTATTCCTTCATATGGAATATAAATATCTTCTTGAACTTCTGCGCAGCGGTCTCTATGAAGAATTTTTCGCGGATTTCAAGAAGGCTGCGATACCGTTCCAGAACCCGGAGACTTACGGAAGAAGTATTTACGAAAATTCCTCGTTTATAGCCAGCAGCAGGAATCCAAATCCGTCCTGCCGCGGAAGAGGATTCGTGGCAAGACTCAGCGGATCAACGATCGAATTTATCAGCATGTGGAAAGAGATGATGTTCGGCGCACCTCCTTTCCGGACGGAGCAGGAGGAACTGGTCTTTTCGCTTGCACCGGCCATTCCGGCGTATCTGATTCCGGAGGATGGCAGACTTTCCGCTGCGTTTATGAGTAAGACGACCGTGTGCTATGAATTTGGCGGGCACAGGGATTATGTGCCGGGAACCTACCGGATCCGCCATATGGTGTTTTTCTATGAAAATGGCAGTCAGGCGACCGTTGAGGGGGAGAAAGTCTCCGGAAAACTGGCGGAGGATATCCGCGCCGGAAGGGTCAGAAAAATGGAGGTTGCCGTGGACTAAAAAAATGATACCTTTTTAAAATTTGGATCATTTTTTGAGGAAATGAAAGCATCTATAATGCAAGTATCAAAACAACAGAGATGTTGAAATAAAAGGAGGATATTTTTATGAATTGGAAAAAAGCAGTATCCGTCATGCTCGTTGGCATTATGGCATTATCAATGACCGCATGCGGCGATTCGGGAGAAACAAGCACAGATGCAGCTTCTGGTGGGGGAAGTACCGCAGAATCTACGGAGGGTGCAGGCACGTCCGCTTCCGGCGATGATAAGCTGGTGGTATGGACACTCTCAAACGACCTGATCGACTTTGGTGAGCGCTTTGAAGAGCAGACCGGAGTTGCCGTTGACACGGTTGTCATTGAGCCTGCAAACTATCCGACCAAGGTGCAGACAGCGCTTTTGGGCGGCGAGAGCGAACCGGATATTATCGTAGGCGAGCCGAAGATGCTGGAGGATTTTTACGACGCAGGATTTTTTGAGGATCTGAATCAGGCACCGTACAACGCACAGGACTATGCAGATCAGATCGTTGATTATGTATGGAAAGTCGGACAGGATTCCGAGGGCATCCAGAGAGCCATTTCCTATCAGATCACCCCGGCAGGTATCTATTACAGAAGAGATATTGCCAAGGAAGTATTCGGAACGGATGATCCGGATGAGGTCGGCAAATTATTTAAGGATTACCCGACTATTCTGGATACCGCGCAGAAGTTGAAGGACGCGGGATACCGTATTTTCTCCTCAGACGCAGAGATGGGCGTATTTTCCGGTGATTCCGCATGGGTGGTTGACGGTGTCTTAAATGTAGACCAGGCAAGATTTGATTACATGGATCTTTGCGTGGATCTGTATCAGAAGGATCTCACCGCATATGCCAACCAGTGGTCCACGCCGTGGTATCAGGCAATGGCGGGAGAGGTTCCGATCTTAACCGCAGATATCCAGAATTACGCAGATGATTCCGTCAATGTATGGGATGCAACAGAATTTGCAGAGGCAACCAAGGGCATGGACACCACGACGGTCTTCGCATTCGGACTGCCGTCCTGGGGCGTGCTTACCATGAGAGATAATGTCGGCGACACCTCCGGTTTGTGGGGCGTGTGCCAGGGACCTTCCTCCGGATTTGACGGCGGTACCTATATCGGTATTTCCTCCCAGTCCAACCGCAAGGATACCGCATGGGAGTTTGTAAAATTCTGTACATTAAATGAAGACACGGCAGACTGGTGGATCGATTTCTCCCAGGGTGACACCGTTTCCCTGAAATCCGCGCTTGAAAAGCACAAAGATGATGAAAACGCGATCTACGGCGGCGAGAAACTGTACCAGTTCTGGTTAGACCAGGCGAAGGAGATTGATACCTCCAAGGTAACCCGTTACGATCAGGCAATCGGCGATGCATGGGGCAATGCGATCTCTGCGGTCAAGACAGGACAGATGACCAAGGAAGAGGCAGTGAATGATTTCTATGACACGATTGAATCTACATATCCTGATATCACAGTAAACAGATAAGAGCAGGGTGACTTGGTATCCTCCCGGACGGCAGACCATAATATTCCAAATGGGATATTATGGTCTGCCGGAGGGGGAATACAAAATGAGATAGAGGGGATTTCCTATGGCAAAAACAAATCCGAAAAAAAAGACATCAAACCTCACAAAGTATAACCAGGCAGGCTACTTTTTCGTGGCTCCCTTTGTGATCGTTTTCCTGATTTTCAGTGTGTACCCGGTATTCCGCACACTCGTTTTAAGCTTTACCGACAGCAAGCTGGCAGGAATGCCGTACCATTTTGTCGGTCTGAAAAATTATACACGCGTATTTACCGATAAGTTTTTCTGGAGAGCGCTCTGGAATACAATCAGGATCTGGGGCGTTAATATCGTACTACAGTTAGGACTCGCATTTTTGCTGACCGTTGTGTTCAGTGATATTAAATATAAATTTAAGGGGCTGCCGGTGTTTCGGGCACTGTATTATCTGCCGAACCTGATTGCAGCCACCTCTGTCGCTTTTCTCTTTAAGACACTGTTAGACTGGAGATACGGTACGTTTAACCAGATCTTAAATTCCGTCTATCAGTTCTTCGGAGTGAACAAGGCGCCGGTAGACTGGCTTGGAAATTCCGGCACCGCAGGAAGCGTCATCGCAGTCATCAGTGCATGGATGTGGTTTGGCAACTCCTTCATTATGCTGATGGCAGGCGTGCAGGGAATCAACAAAGATTACTTTGAAGCCGCAGCGATTGACGGGGCAGGGCGTTGGACGACATTTGGAAAAATCACGCTGCCGCTGTTAAAGCCGATCATGCTTTACGTGGCAATCACTTCCTTGATCGGAGGACTGCAGATGTTTGACCTGCCGTTCCTTATGTCGGAGAAGACGGCGGCATCCTACAACTCGATTGAGACTGTGGTAATGTATCTGTATAAATTTGGTTTCTCGACAGGCACAACACAGACCGGATATGCATCTGCCATTGCATATGCATTGTTCTTAATCATTCTGATTGTATCTGTGCTGCAGTTAAAATTAGTCAACAAGGAGGATTAGTTATGACGACGGGTGATAAGATAAAAAAGAGCGTTATTTATATTCTGCTGGTCCTGCTTGCGGCGGCGTGCCTGTTCCCGTTTCTTCTGATGATGGTCAACGCGACCAGGGACGGTGTGGAGATTACACATTTCTTTACGCTGATACCGAGCACGCATCTGAAAGAAAACTGGGAGACCGTATTTAGTTTCTTTAATCTGTTCCGCGGAATGGCAAACAGCTTACTGGTTGCAGTTCCTGCCACACTGCTGACGGCGTATTTCTCGGCGATGACGGCATATGGACTGGCAATGTATCGATTCCGCGGCAACAAGCTGATCTTTACGGCGATCCTTGTGTTTATGATGATTCCGGGACAGCTTAGCCTGATCGGTTTTTACAATTTATGTACCAAATTAAAACTGGTAAATTCCTATATCCCGCTGATTGTGCCGGCGGTTGCGGCACCCGGAACGGTGTTTTTCTTAAGACAGTACATTTTATCGGTGATGCCGCCGGCACTGGTGGAGGCAGCCAGAATCGACGGTGCAAGCGAATTATATTCCTTCCACAGGATTGCGCTTCCGATCATGTCTCCTGGTATTGCGACGATGGCGATCATGGCATTTATCGGAAACTGGAACAATTATCTGCTTCCGATGATTATCTTAAACAAAAATGAGAAGTTTACATTGCCGGTCATGATGGCGACGTTAAAAGCATCGACGGACATTCAGAGAAATCAGGGCGCTATTTATCTGGCGGTGGCAATCTCTGTCATACCGATCCTGATTGTGTTCTGCTTCTGCTCGAAATACATTATCAGCAGTATTTCGGCGGGCAGCGTCAAAGAATAAAATGCCAGCAGGTTTCAAAACTTTATTTTCATAGTTCTCCTCTTAGAAAGAGGCACTTTCCGGAAACGGAAGGTGCTTCTTTGTGTGCGTTATGCTGGCGAAGGAGCGTGGGAAACGGCTTTTCCTGCTGGAAATATGCCGGGAAATATTATATGATAGAGACAGGAAAATCTTTGATTTTACGGAGAAAAACGGGGGATTGGAATGGGTGGCAAATATAAAAAACAATGGGCGTGTGTAACGCTTTTTTCTCTTATAACAGCGGCGCTGTGCGGTGCATGCGGGAATGTTATGACCGGCGCTTCCGGAAATGTGCCGGAAACGGAAGCAGCCGGACAAGTGCAGCCGGACGGGGATCTTCCGGCATGGCAGACGTACGCAGACGATCCGGTGACGCTGGACTGGTATATCAACTACTCCTGGTTTTCGACGCCGTGGGGCGAGAATCTGGTGTCGCAGACGATCACGGAGGAGACGGGCGTGGATATTCATTTTATCACGCCGCTCGGAAATGAATCCGAAAAACTGAACGCCCTGATTGCGTCCGACTCGCTGCCGGATTTAATCACGCTCGGATGGTGGGAACCGCAGGTGAGCGAGATGACAGAAAACGGCATGGTCTATGCGCTCAATGAGCTTGCGGACAGCTATGATCCGTATTTCTGGGAGGTCTCGGACCCGGTGGCCGTGAACTGGTATACCACGGACGACGGCAATATTTACGCCTACCCGAACTCCTCCATCACGCCGCAGGATGTAGAGCAGTGCGAGGATTTAAGCAGCAATCAGACCTTTCTGGTGCGCAAGGATATCTACGAGGCGATCGGAAGCCCGGATATGACAACACCGGAAGGCTTTTGCGCAGCGGTAAAGAAGGCAGCGGAGATGTTTCCGGAAGTAGACGGGGAGCCTCTGATCCCGATCGGTGCGCACGTGTTCGACAACGAGGGAAATGTCTCCTTTGACAAATACCTGATGAATTTTCTTGCCATTCCGTGGGAGAAAGACGGCGTCTACTATGACCGCTATACCGATCCGGAATATTTTCGCTGGCTGAAAGTATTCAGACAGCTGGGAGAGGAAGGTTATCTTGCGAATGATATTTTTGTGGACACCCGGACACAGATGGAGGAAAAAGTGGCGCAGGGCCGCTACTTCTGCATGCTGTATCAATATTCGGATATGCTGACACAGCAGAAAATTTTATATGCCAATGATCCGGACAGCATTTATATGGCGGTGGAAGGTCCGAGAAATGCAAATGGGGACGATCCGCTGCGCCCGACAACCACGATCAACGGGTGGACGGTGACGCTGATTTCCAAGAACTGCAAACACCCGGAGCGCGCGATTGCGTTTCTGGATTATCTGATGAGCGAGCATGGGCAGCTTCTCACCTATCTGGGCGTCGAGGGTGTGACTTACGATATAAAGGACGGAAAGCCGGTGCTCCGCGATAACATCAAGCAGATTCTGGACACGGACCGCGCAGCTTACGACAGGGAATACGGGGCGGACGATGCCTACTGGATGCTGCAGGACAATGTGATGCAGCTTCAGTGGAAACAGGAACCATCGCCTGCAACGGCACAGCTGGAGGAATGGGGAAGAAAATATGTCGTATACAACGGTCAGTATGATGTGGTATTTGACTCCGGCTCCAAGGAGGCATCGGAGGAGGACAAGATTACAAAGCTCTGGAGCCAGACGCTTCCGGCGCTTCTTATGGCACCATCGGAGGAGGAGTTTGACACCCTTTTTGAAGAATTTATTGAGAAGCGGGATGAGCTGGGCTATACGGATGTCATGGAGAAGAAGACGGCATATATGAACAGCGCCAAAGAGAAGCTTGGCATCCAGTAAAGAGACGGAGAGTGTTACATGAATTGGAAAAAACGGTTTGTCAGCCAGAAACTGAATGTAAAGTTTACCCTTGTGATTATTCTGTTTATGGTGATTCCCATCGGCATTCTTGCCGGCATCCTTTTTTACAATATGGAGAAAAACGTCGTATCGGAGAATACCGGATATATGGAGTACACCATGGAGCGCAACAAAGATGCCGTTGCAACCAAGATCAATTCCATCAACATGTCCACACAGTTTTTCCTGAGCGATGAGCCGCTTTTGGAAATGCTCAAAAGAACGAAGGACGGGGAGACTTTTTCGGCGGAGGAATGGTACAGCTTTAAGAACAGCGATATTGTATCCCTCGAGCGTCTGGTAAACAACAACCCGCTTCTCTACGGCGTGCGTGTGTATGCGTCAAACGACCGGGTACAGGAGATGATGCCGATTCTCTATGCAGCCTCCCGCATGGAAAAGCAGCCCTGGCAGTCGGAGGAGACTGTTACCGGCTGGCATTACGACTTTAACGATCAGATTTTTAATTCTTACACGATGAGACAGAACCGCAAGATCTTATCGTTCGTGACGGAGATAAAGGACAGCGATTCCGGGACGCTCGGAATGATCGAGGCGGCTATGACGATGGAAAACATGTTTCCCAGTCTCTACGAGAACATTGAGGACGAGTGGAGCTGTTTTCTGACAGAGGACGGCGGGTGTTATTTTGGAGAAGGTGACGGGGAGGACGAAAACACAGGACGGCAGGAACTGCTCGCCGAGATCATGGCACAGTATACGGCGGACGAGGAAATACAGACCTGCTATCTGAAGCTGCAGGGACAGCATCTGATTGTATCCTACCTTCCCTTGCAGGAATTAAACGGGACCCTGCTCTGCGTGAAAAATATTACGTCCAACATTCATCACGTATACCGCATGCGCAACACGTTTGTGGCGGTCATGCTCGTGTTTTTGGTTGTTCTGACATTTTTTATCAATGCGATCGTAAAACATCTGTTAAAACAGTTGTACGAGATTTTGCGCGCCATCCGGCGCGTGCAGGGCGGAGATCTGGACGTGGTGATCGAGCACTGCGGACCGGATGAGATGGGAGAGCTGGGAACACAGATCAACAAGATGTTAACGAGGATCAAGCAGCTCATGGACGACAATCTAAAGCGCGAAATGCTGGTAAAAAATTCAGAGATCCGTGCGCTGCAGAATCAGATTAACGCGCATTTTATCTATAATGTCTTGGAGTCCATCAAGATGATGGCGGAGATCGACGAGGAGTACGATATTTCGGATGCGGTCACATCCCTCGGGAAGCTCTTACGCTACAGCATGAAGTGGGTATCAGGCAATGTCCTGGTGGAGCAGGAACTGGAATATATCAAGAATTATATGGCGTTAATCAATCTGCGGTTTGATTACGAGATCTATTTATCACTCAATCTGCCGGAGATTATTTTACAGCAGGAGATTCCCAAAATGTCGCTGCAGCCGATCGTGGAAAATGCCATCTATCACGGAATCGAGCAGATGGCGGAAGATACCAACATCTACATCAAGGGGCGCGTGGAAGAAAACGACTGCGTGATTGAAATTACGGATGCCGGGCGCGGCATGACCGAGGAAGAGATGGCACAGCTTCGTCAGAAGATTGCAGGGGAACTGGATTCGAGCGGGGGTTCCGGAAACGGAATCGGCTTAAAAAACGTGCAGGACCGGATCCAGATTGCATTTGGCGGGGCGTATGGCATAGAAGTGGCGTCGCAGATCGGATGCTATACCAAAATTATCGTCCGCATTCCGATGACGCACAGGGGAGAAGCAGAATGAAGACTGTATTGATTGTTGAGGATGAAAAATTGATCCGGCAGGGACTCCGCAAGATGATTCAGCGGAGCGGTGTCCCGGTGGAAGTGATTATGGAATGTAACAACGGTGAGACGGCGCTTGAGATTTTAAAAGAGCAGTCCATCGATGTCATGTTTACGGATATCCGTATGCCAAAGATGGACGGAATCGAGCTGGTGGAGCGCATGCAGGAATGTGAACACATACCGCTCACCGTTGCGATCAGCGGTTACGATGACTTTAACTATGCGGTGGCGATGATGCACAACGGGGTGCGGGAATATCTGTTAAAACCGATCGAGCGCGAAAAAATCTGCGACATACTTGCCAGGCTGAATCAGGAGATTGAGGAGGGCAGGGAGCAGGAGAAAACGCGCCAGAAGCTCGGACAGCAGCAGATCCGTCATCTGATGCTTCTGGCAGAGATGCCGGAAGAGGAGCTTACCATGTTGGAGACCCAGTATGACCAGCATTTTATTTTAGATCTGAGCGGAAAGCCGTATGTGGTCTGCTGCAGGAACCGGAAAAAAGAGGAGGAATCCTGCCCGAAGGACTGCCTGTTCCTGGGCGATGTCGAGGAAAATGATCTCTTTTTAATCGAGGCGGAAGCACTTTCGGACCGTCCGGGGGAATATCCTTTTTTGCAGGAATATACCGGAATCAGCCGGCCGCATCAGGGAATCCGCGAACTGCGCGAGGCATATCTGGAGGCGCGGGAAATGCGCAGGTGCGCGTTTTGCACGAACCGCAGTCAGATGCGCTATGGGCAGGAGATGCCGCGTGTCCCACAGAAGCTGGTGCAGGAGGCGTCAAAGCTGGTTGCAGACGAGATGAAACTGCAGCGGGTGCAGTTACTTGGAACCGACCGCACCGAGGAACTGCAGCACGTCTGGACGCAATTTTTTTACGAGGTAAAGCATGGCCGCATCGGTGTCCGGGACTTTGAGGAGTGCATGACGGATTTCCTTACGGAGACGTCAAAAACGTACCGGAATGTGCTGGAGGAAAAAGAAAACTGCGGGGAGATCAAAGAGATTACAGACCCATTCGGGGAGGATGCAATCGACTGCTACGAACAGAAGGTGCTGGCCTTTGTGACCGGTCTGCAGGCGCAGATTTTAAGCCAGTTTGACACAAACGGGAATCAGCAGAAAATGAAGCAGGCGGTCGCCTACATTGAAGAACACTATGCCAGTGATCTGAATATGGCGGTTGTCTCTAATTATCTGTCCATGAATTATTCCCTGTTTTCTTATTCGTTTAAGCAGTATACCGGAAGTAATTTTGTCAATTACTTAAGAGATATCCGCATGAAGGAGGCAAAGCGGCTGCTCGCAGGAACCGATATGCGCATCGCGGAGATCTCCCAGGCCGTCGGCTATGAGAACGAGAAGCACTTTATGAAACTGTTTAAGGGCTGCTGCGGTGTTTCGCCGAGCGAATACCGGAGAAATATGGGATTCACCGGAGATGAAAGTTGAACTGGACTGGTCAAAAATAGTAAAACTGGACATATTCATTCATCCAGAAATGGGGTATCATGGCTCTAACAAAAAAGAAAGAGAGAAAGAGTCATGTCAGAAACCAAAACTATGAGTAGCACAAAAACAACCAGCACAGAGCAGGTGCGTTTTCTCACCGTCACGGCGATCGGAATCGCACTGGTATATGTATTTACCTGGCTGATTAACATTCGTCTGCCGTTTGCACCGCAGGGTGGATTGATTCATCTTGGAAATGTCCCACTGTTTATTTTCGCAATCCTGTTTGGCAAAAAGACGGGAGCCATTGCCGGCGGAGTCGGCATGGGACTGTTTGATCTGTTGTCCGGCTGGACGGCATGGGCACCGTTTACCTTTGTGATCGTCGGATGCATGGGATTTGTGATGGGATGGATTACAGAGAAGAAGCAGGGCTTTCAGTGGTATGTTGTGGCAATGCTTGCTGCCTGCGCGATCAAGATCGGTGGATATTACATCGCAGAGGGAATTATTTACGGCAACTGGATCACACCGGTGACATCGATTCCGGGCAACCTGCTTCAGATCGGAACAGCAGCTGTGATCGTTCTTATCATCATTGCACCGTTAAAGAAAGTAGCTGCAAAACTGTGGAACTAAGGAGGCGTTTCCATGTATAAGATTATGACACCGGGACCTACGCAGGTCAAAGAGAATGTCCGCATGGCGCGCAGTTTTCCCTGCACCAATCCGGATCTGGATGAAACTTTCGTAGATTTTTATAAGGAGACCTGTGAACTGATCAGCCGCCTGCTGCACACCGGGAATGAGACCCTGATTTTAGGCGGAGAGGGAATTCTGGGGCTTGAGGCTGCCTGTGCCTCCCTGACGGAACCGGGCGATCCGGTACTGGTGCTGGATAACGGCGTATACGGCAGAGGGTTTGCTGATTTCGTTTCCATGTATGGCGGAAAGCCGGTTCTGTATTCCGTGGATGAGAAAAATCCGATTGATCCGGCCGCCCTGGAAGAATATTTAAAGGAACATCACGATTACAAATATGCAACGCTCGTGCACTGCGATACCCCGAGCGGCATGTTAAATGACATCTCTGCGCTTTGTCCGCTTCTGAAAAAATACGGGATACTCACGGTGGTGGATTCCGTCTCCGGCATGTTCGGCGAGGATGTGCGCCTGGATGATTTTCAGATTGATCTCCTCTGCGGCGGTTCCCAGAAAGCCGTTTCGGCGCCTCCGGGACTGACGTTTGTGACGGTGAGTGATGCGGCATGGGCAGCCATCGATGGCAGAAGTGTACCGATTGCCTCTTTTTATGCAAACCTTAAGGTGTTTGAGGGATATTACGAGAAAAAATGGTTTCCGTACACCATGCCGATCAGTGATATCTACGGACTGCGCGCCGCGTTCGACAATATCGCGGGCGATCCGGATATGCTGGCGCGTCATGCACGGATCGGTGAGGCATGCAGGGCGGCAGTCCGCGCAGTGGGACTGAACTTACACCTTGCATCCGGTTTCTCCAATACCGTCACGGTGTTTGACGTCCCGAAAGAGACGACCGCGGATGCCATTTTACAGACCATGCGTCAGAAGCACGGTATCATGCTGGCAGGATCGTTTGACTCCCTAGCGGGGCAGGTGATCCGTATCGGACACATGGGTAGCAATGCGAACGTGGTGGACATGATCGAGACGTTAGATGCATTGGATGACACCCTGAGGGAACTGAATGTTCCGCTGAAAGGGCAGCTTCGCATGATCTTTCAGGAGGAAGTGTCCAAAAAGGGGCTGGTACTTTAGAGGGCAGTGAATTTTGAAGCGATAAGTAATATGATAGACAGCTTATCTGTTGATTTCAGCTGGAATGCATAGGATACATTCTGTTCAAAAAATGCGGCATTTCTAACCAGCCGGGATTTGCATCTGCGATGATCCGTGTCTTT
>ERZ779840.3954-NODE-3954-length-11329-cov-3.082934_pt1 | contig 11329 bp, 9 predicted proteins | sample MGYA00511561_ERZ779840 | MGnify/ENA primary metagenome ERZ779840 (study PRJEB29588, sample SAMEA2162036) | human gut metagenome | biome: human gut; feature: human-associated habitat; material: faeces | place: Denmark | collected 2008/2010 ...
AAAGAACGCCGGTCCTTCTGCATGGATATGCACCACATCGTATTTTCCAAATGCACTATAAAGTGCCGCAAATCCGGAGGAACTCACTGCCGCAAGTCCCTTTGCGTCGATGGTAGGGACCGTTTTCTGACGGATTCCCTCGTACTCCATTTTACCAGCATCGTCATACTCTGCGCCGCTTACATGATGGCCGCCACGGTTGAAGCAGGTCACTTCATATCCGTCTCGTGCCATTCGAGTACAAAGCTCTTTGACGACGATCTCTACGCCGCCCTCTCTCGATAATCGCTTCTGTCCGAACATTGCAACTGCAAGTTTTTTGTCCATACTGTTTCCTCACAACCCCCACACATGATTGGCTCTACGGTCAATCTCTCGAAACATCTATCCCAGATAACACAAATAGCGGATAGGTTCTTACACCTGTCCGCTGCTCGTTACCTTACCACCTCAGCCCAGTGTTCTGTTCTGAGGTAAGACAATATAAACTTCGGGTCATAGAGCCATTTACTTTACAGCAATCTTCCTTCAGTTGACTGCAGTGTATCATGATGCTATGTTTCCTATCTTCTTATTGTTTGCAACAGGCACCCGATCACATCAACTCCATCTGGACAACCTGCCGCCTGAATGTCCTTTCGTATCTGGAGCTCACTCTCCGAACCCCAGCAGGCACACCTTGAAGGTCTTAAAGATGATCTTCCAGTCCACCCAGAAGCTGCGCTCCTTAACATATTTCACGTCCAGGTCCATCCACTCCTCAAAAGAGAGCTCATTCCGATGGGGTGCGATCTGCCAATAGCAGCTGAGGCCCGGCGTCACATACAGACGCTGCCAATCATACTGGGTATATTGCTCCACCTCACGAGGCAATGCCGGGCGAGGACCCACGATGCTCATATCGCCCTTCAGGATGTTCCACAGCTGCGGCAGCTCATCGATGCTGGTCTTGCGGATAAACTTACCCACACGAGTGATCCGAGGATCCTCCTTGATCTTGAACACCGGGCCATCCATCTCATTCTGGTCCAGCAGATCATCCAGTTTCGCCTCCGCATTCGCACACATCGAACGGAACTTGTAGAACTTAAAAGGCTTGCCGTTGCGGCCGATACGGATCTGGCTGAAGATCGGTCCTGCCGAGGGGTCATCGATCATAATGGCAATAGCAGTGATCAGCATCACAGGAGACAGCACCACCAGGGCAAGCAGGGACAGGATCACATCCTGGGTCCGACGACCGATCCAGTACCACTTATGCTTTTTCAGATTTTCTTTTCGGTTGATTTTCAACGGTTTTGCATACTTAACTGCTTCCATTTTTCTATCCTCTTGCTTCCACGATCTCATGGTGCAACTATGCACCTTTATGCTTTTGGCTTACTCTTATAACAGTCATTTTCAGACATCCAACTGTTTTATCAGGCACCTGCCATCGTCACTTAATAAGCAATCCTCCTATTCCAGCTTGCGATACCTTCGTCGTTATCCACTTCCAGGCAAGTAAAAACCCTGGACGACAGATTCGCCCAGGGTCGTTTCAAATGCAATGCGGCCACGCTGTTTCAGCAGGTTTCATCTTCCTGTGTCATTCAGAGGTCTGGTGGGGCAGCTTTCCTGTGCTGCTCAGGCCGCAAGCCAGCCCTCCCAAATCAAAATCAGGAAGTTATTGTACCATCGCTTTCTATCCGGCGGTTTCTTGCTTGTTATGTACAATCGCAGAGACCGTCGGGTTATCCCCAGCCGCAACTCCGGGGGCACCTTTCATCCCCATGGGAAAAGATGCCATGACGCCTTGGATCTTTTTCTCATCACGACCACTATTCTACCATAAATCCCATTATGTTACAAGATTTTTGCGGTAGGTTTCTAGCTCGGACGCCTCCAAAAAAGGGTCTGTAAAATAAGATTTTTTTCTACATTGTATCCAAGATTCTCCAACATCGTCTTTCCACCTGTAAAAAATCAGCTTTTTCCCTCCCTGCTGTAAAGGACACTTGTCTATTTTTGACCTATGCTGGGGAGATTTTACAACTCCCCCTTCCTACTATATTGGACGCTTATTTCAGATTTTTAACCACCCCCGGGGTCCGTAGAGGGAAAAACGCCTTTTCTCCACCCCATATAGGAGTTATTGCTCTCTCCTCCGCCGGGAGCCGGGTAGCGATCACAGGGGGCACCCTATTCCATGGACAGGGAAACAGGCAATCAAGGCACCACCACCCCAGAGCCCCACAAGATTTTCCACAGCCCCTCTTATAAGCACCAGCAATTGGACACATAATCCGTTATCCTATTGTCAGACCCCAGGTTCCATGGCAGGCCGGAGGTCCTGTTTCACAAAGTAAAGAAAGCCAGCGGTGGCGTTCCACACTATCGTAAGGCGAAGGACTAGGTGTATTCCAACGTCAGACCAGGCCCTCTGCCCAGTAGGAATTTCCAGGAGAAAAGCTGCGTCAATGGCAGATAAGTGCACCACCAATGTCCCACTCTGGCAGGGCTCTCTTGGGTATGTACTGTTTGGTACAGGGTCAGGGTTGTCGTGTATTGCGACTTTCTTTATATATAACTAAAAGGCAGCTTGGCGCATTTTTTGCTATTTACATATATACTTTATACCAAATTTTGCGCCACCAACTATAGTCACTGTTTCATCAACGTCCAGAAAGTTTTATTGCGATTCTCATTTCTCTTATTCTCTCTATCACTTACAATCTTAACACCATAACATGGAAGAAATTTATTCAAACCCATCTGACCCGGCTCTCTCCCTTGATATCTTTCAATATAGCCAAAACTCATAATTTTTTCTGTCATTTCCTCTGGATCCATCGGTTGATTGAGGTGTGCATAGAGCCAATCTTCCAAATCCTTGAACCGATACGCTTTGATGGGTTGGTGTAGGTTAAACATCGCATACTTCATAAAAGACTCAGGATAATACGTTGAGCTCATAATGTCATCAAGCATTTCAATATCGTGCTCTACCTGTTGAAGCCCCAGCGGATTGATATGGTATCCTGTGACTACATTGTGTTCCAAAATTTTGCTCTTATCGATTTTCTTTTGAATCACTTCCGGATTGTCACTATGCAGGTATTTATCAAATTCTTCTTCCCCCGCCATGTACGCCTGCGCTGGCAAATACTTGTTCAATAGCATGCTGCGAAACTTTTTCAACCCACTGTTTGTGCCCCAGTACCAGTCAAGACTATAATCCCTGAAATAAACAGTACAAGTGTCATCTGCATCCAGGGAGCGCTTGCGTCCGAGCGACTGAGCTATTTCCAGAGGATTCCATTGGTCGATAAAAATATGCTTCACACCCCGATCTTTCAACCCGATTCCCACACCCATAGCCTTTGTCGTGAACAGAATATCCTTTAGCTGCTGGCCATCCTTCACGCAGACCGACAAATCGCTGTACTTTTTCCGATATCTTTCGTTGAAAGGGGAACAATAATAGGCGGCTGTGTCGCCAAATATTTTTTTCATTTCAGCCAGATCATCACCAAGCTCCACGAACACGATCGCTTTTTCGCCCACTGGAAGGCGTTTCAGAATTGTCACCAGATTGTGTCGGGCCTAGAAATAGGCGGCTTTGACGTACTCATAGTGCTGCGGCAGCCTATAGATCCGTTCAGGCTGCGTTGGACCGCCTTTTTCTTCCAGAAGTTTCCAAGTATCCCGCCCGGTCGCACTCATATAAATCACGGTATGATCTTTCTCTGCCTGTAGGAGGGCATCAAATGAATAGTGTGTATTGATGTTGAAGGCTGAGAACTCGGACCAGTAGTGGCATTCATCCGCAATGATAATTCGATGTCTGTCCAATAGCTTCTGAAGGCTTCTATGATCGGATGCGTCTCCTTTACAGAGCTGCTCAAGTTTCTGGTAGGTTATAACGGTTAAGACCTCTTCATACAGATCCCATTCCTCTTCCGAAGCATCGCCGAACACCGTCAAGTATTCTTCCCTGCGTCGGTTTTCCAGATCTTCATGCAAAAGCGTCAACGGGCAAAGCATAAGGATCCGGTTGTCACAATTTCCCTCCAAAAATCGATCAACCGCCCATCCAGCCATCTTCCGGATAACGAATTCACTCTTGCCCCGTCCGGTCCCCATATCCAAAAGGACTCTTCCATTTCCCCAATGCTGGAACGCATCACCGATCAGCTCCGAGGCATACGCCCACCGTTCCTCCGCCGCCGGGGCGTCCTCTCCTGTCTGTCCTAATGGCACAATTGCTTCTGGGGGCACCACCTCCACCTCTGGCACACCCTGTACGGTTCCATCCCCAGCGTTCTCCCATGCTGTCAGGGTTCCTACCACATCCGGCATGTTCCCCTCTACAGTGTCTGGGAGATCGTCCGGTGGGCCATCCGGCACAGTATCTGCTTCCCTCCCTGGCACATTTACCTCTGTGGCGTCCGGGACATCGTCCGGCATCGTGTCTGCAGCTCTTTCTGGTGCACCGTTGCTCGGCACAGCCTCCAACATACCGCCCATTGAGGTGTCCAACACATCAGCTCGCACAACGTCCTGTGGAGCGTCCGTCAAGTCCTCCCATACCGTGTCCTGTGGGGTGTCTGGCACCCTCTCCGGTCTCATAGTACAGGGGATATCCCTGGCGGCTTGCTCCGTGGCGTGGCTGGCCGCCCTCTGTGCCTCCTGCTCCGCCCGCTTCTCCTCTGGGGTCATCCTATTCCAGCACAGAAATCTGTCTACCTCCTCTAAGGACTCCTGCACGGTCATCGTCTTTGGGTCCTTGGAGGGGTGAAATTCCGGCTCGTCCCCCTGGGGCTCCATCAGATGATCAAAGACACCTCCAGGCGTCATTGGTTTCTCTATAGCTGTCTTCATTGCGTCTGGTCCTCCTATAATAATAAGGCGCACAGCCCAGCCATCTTGCCAGACCATGCGCCGGTTAGTATGCACCTGCCCAGAAAAAATCCCTGTTCAAACGCCTTGTTCTGTGATATTATAGGAATGAGAATGAACATCACACATCATTCCCGTCCCTATAGCCGCTTTACCTGGTCGCAACAGGTAAGGCGGTTTTTTGTTTGCCTTGGATCATGTTTCTGGCACCCCATTGTCCTTGTGCCCTTCAAGCCCAACGCGCATCTCCGGGGTCAGCGTTCTGGTAAACTCCAAGTATGCCTGGACCCCCAGTACTACTGCGTATTGCTCTGCCTGGGCCATCAGCTCTGCCGACAGCCCTGCGATCCTGTTCTTGTCTGTCACATCGACCGGCAGGTCATCCAGTGCTTTCTCTAGCGCATCTGCGGCCTTCACCAGCGGCTCACACAGCTCCCGTGTCTGCCGTGGGATGATCAAATATCCTTCTTCGCCCAACGACACACCCAAAATGTCCACGCTACAGGTCTTGTTGTCCATCATAAATGTCCTCCTTATCCTTTACATTCCACGCCATCGTGCCGCCGGGGGTTCACAAACTCCGGCTTGAAGGTCACAGTGGGGAAATTGGCATCCTCTAAGTAGATATGCACCATGGTTTTATTCCTCATGATTGATCCATCAAAAAATCCACTCGTCGTCCAGATCGTCCGCCAAGCAGTCCTCTTCCATAGCGGCGCATCCTTCCAACCCATAATCCTCATCGGTTTCAGCGTAGTCGTCGGCTTCCAGCTCCCCTTCCAGTGCGCTTCTCATTACACGGCAGCCCAGCTCAAACCCCTTCATAAAGCAAAATTCCATTCCCCTGTGTGCTGCTTCTACAGACAGACGGCAGATATCCGACAGGACACTCTGCGGCATATGTGCTACCTGTGCATAGTTTACCAGATAGCTCTCAAATGCGTTTGCGGCTTCCCTGAGTTCCGCCGACTCTCTGAGGTTCACCAGATCACTCAGGCCCACATAGATGTTCTCCTCATCGTCAAACAGGTTCTCTTTTACGTTATTTTTAATCATTTTATAGCTCCTTTTCATTAAATATCGTTTTCGAATGCAGGCTTATTTCCAGTGCGATGCTCACCTTAGTCATAATTCGAGACCCACTGGTACACCTCCCCGACAGTCTCCTCTGTCACACATCCGATCAGCAGCTCCGGCTCTCCCACCTCATTCAGGGTAGGCTTGATCCGCAGCGTTGTGCCGTCGTCCAGATTGATCAGCACCCCCTTGCACATGGGCGCATGGTAAAAACAGGGCCAGATGCACATCTCCGTGTCGGTCGTTTTTCCAGCCAGCATGATGTTGAGCACCGTCTCTGCGGACTGCTCCTCTTCACGGCTCTCAGGCAGAAAATTTCCATCATTAAAGTAAAGTTCCAGCATATAGTCCCTCCTATTTATGCACAATTGTTTCCGTTCTTCAGAGCCAGGTCCAGAGCCTTGTCTGCAGGGCTGATAGACTCCAGCAGCCCCTGGACCTCACTCTTCAGCCGCCGGAATTCGCCGCACAGCTGCTCCCACTCCGTCAGCTTCTCGCCTGCGACCCCCTCTCGGAGCCCACGCCGCACAGCTTCTGCTAACGCCTCCTCCAGCCTGGTGTGGTAGGCACAGACATCGTACTCCACCTTACCGTCACCTTTCACATGAGCTTTTTTCAACATATAGCACACACTGCTTGCGTCCAGATAGTAGTTGTCGAAGATCTTTAGCATAAAATGCCTCCCTTATTTTTTACCATTGTTTTTTCAGGCGATACACGGCCCAGGCCCTATGAGCTATCCATCCTGTAATCCCTCCTTTATTGTATTTTGAGGCGGTCTAGCCGCCTACCCCCAGTGACCCAGGAATCAGTCCAGCCAATCACCTATCGGGTCTATGGGATTTTAAGCAGGCTCCAGCACCACATACCATCTCCTCCTTTCTGCCCCATACAACGGCCTTTCCCTTGCAAAGCACCACAGCCTTGCAAGGTTGCAGTGCCTGTTTATGTTCTTTGCATCGCTGTTTTTATCCAACTTTGCAATCTTGCAACCGTTATGCCACCGCAGCACCCTGTTCAAGGCCCGTAACCCAGCAGCAGCCACCCTCTAACGTCTTCTGCCGAATGTTTTTGACGATCCCCACACGGCTCAGATCGCTGCGAGCATGGTTATAGGTGCTGTCACTGCATCCCGTTTCCTCCTGAACCAGCCTTTGCAGTTCCTTGCTGACCATGTGCTTGTCCGGGGCGGCATTCAGCATGGCCAGGATCCTGCTCTGAACACCTGCATACTTCGGAGCCGCCCGATCCGGCTTTTCCCGGCAAAAATCCTCATCCTTCCAATCCGAGGTCGAGTCAAATTTTGCCCTTGCCGTCTCAACCCCCTTGACCGTCACCGTCTCCGTGGTAAAAAGGATCGTGTCTGCCGGGGCATCATAGCTGCTCTTCTCGTGAGAGACATAGATCTTGTTGCCGTTCTTTGCATGACCCATGATCAGCACATTGCGGGCAATATCCCAAAGCTCGCCCGAGCCATTGAGGCGTTTGCGCCCACACGCACCTGGATTTTTGTTGGTATGGGTCACCAGCAGGATTGCAAACCCGTGCTGCTGCGCCTGCATCCGCAACAGCTGAAGCAAACCCCGGATCTGCTGACGATTGTTTAGGTTTACAGAATCTGGTAAAAACGCCTGAAACGGGTCGATGACCAGCAACAGTGGGTCCCCTGCGGCGATCCAATTCATCAGGTCCGGGTCCCCAAGCTGCGGCATCTTATGCATCTCCTCGTAGTATGTATCGGGAGCGATCACAGCAACCTTGTTCAGATCCGCCCCTGCGGCATCCATCCGTGGGCACAGCACCGTGTCGATAGGGTCCTCGCCTGCCAAGATCACAATGTTGCCCGTCCCTTCAGGTGCCTGGGGGAAAAACTCTGTGGCCTCGCCCGTCGTCAGCGACTTTGCAATCTGCGCCACGAACTGCCCCTTGCCCACGCCTCCATCACCGCAAAGCAGCGTGATCTCGCCACGGTGCAGGAACCCGGAGGCCAGCTTCTCGCATTTTTTAGGCGTCACGTTGCTCAGCCGCCGGAGCACCCCTCCGTCCTGGGCCAGCATATCCAGCACAAGCCCCTCTCCCATGGCAGGGGCTGTGGGCTCTGCAGCGAGTGCAGTATCCTGTACCACCCCCTCGTCAGCCACCTGTGCCTTCAGGGGCAACTGCAGCAGATTCGTATTGAAAATGTCATTTTTTTCCATGTTCACATTCCTCCTTGTCCAAATAAATTTTTGACGATGTTCAGTTTTCAAGGTGCTCCACCCCGCTTTCACAGGGCAGCCGCCTGCTCCGCCGTTCAGGGTCAGCTTGCGAGTCGCCTCGGTCACCGCCCCCCACACACAGGGCACGCTTGTCGGGATGTCGAGCTCGTCCGGGGTTTGCCGGCTGTGCTCTCCTCCGTGGGTGCATAAGCATATCACGCCTCGAAGGATTTGTCCAGTGGTTTTTTCAAAAAACTTCGCCAGACCGGCTGTAAGGCATCTCATGCTCGTTTTCTAGATTCTCACCGTAAATCACTGCTCATGCAGTAAAAATCCGTTGTGGAGTCTCCTAGCCGTGTTTGCGTCCACACAAACACCATATCATAGGTTGTTAAAACTGTCAAGAGCTGCTCGCTCCCTTCTGCCACCCACACAATCAGCCTACCAAAATACTGGTTATGTAATTTTATTGGTTTATTCTGCCCCCGTAATCCGTGGCATATCATATCAAAACACTAGGCATTCAGTTTTATCGTCACGTTTCATTTCAGCAGCCCATTCTTATGCATATTAACATACTTGTTATATAGTATTATTGAGATCAACTCCGCCATAGTGCCTACCCCAGTTTCCGTATACTACTGTTGTCAAAGTTCTCGATTTCCACTCCTGCACTTTCCTCTGTCATTTGAATCTATCCTGTTAAATCCAAAATGTTGCTTTTCGTATTAGGATTTCTGAATTCTAAATCAGCAAAAAATCACGAAGTTTTGCGCTCATTCTTTGTCAAAGTCATTCACCTTACCTTATTATAAACAGATGAGTACATTATTATATAATATAGATACGTTCCACAGCCTTTCTTTGGTACAAATATTTTCTTCGCATCATCGTCTATTTTATTCATTATCTCTCAAGTCAAAATGTTTCTATTCATAAACAGATATTGACTCCGTTCAGCACTTCTTTATATTTTCGTTTTTTCATCGTGTATACGTCATTTGACGTCAATTGAATTTTCTGCTTTCTGTTGTTTTCTCTTACATAATCGAATTAACAATATTTAAACAAAAAAGCAGCTCCACCATATCCGGCGGAACTGCTCCCAAGCACACGATCTTCTATTCTTTTACAGGTTCATCAAGGGGCTGGTCTGGGTGCCCCGGTCCACAATGTCCTTATCCTTGATGCCCAACAGATACCGCTGGGTAATCATGATATTGACGTGTCCCATCAGGCGAGAGACACTGTACAGGTCCAGTCCATTCTTCAGCTGCATCTGTGCAAAGGTATGGCGGCAGGTGTGGGGGCTGACCCGTACCGAGGAGGAGACTCCCACTTCCTCTGCAGCGTGCTTCAACATCCGAGCAACTGCTTCATCCGTGAGGGGCTTGCCTGTTTTGCTGAGGAAAAGGTTTCTGTGGCAGGTGGGGCATTCTTTCCGGTAGCCATCCCGGAGCGCGCAGTATTTGATGAGCTGCTTGGACAGTGCCGGAGATTTCGGCACCACACGCTCCTTGCCGCCCTTGCCATGCTTCACCAGAATGTAATCCGTTTTGATGTCCTCGGGCTCCATCAGGATCATCTCGTTACAGCGCATTCCTGTGTCAAACAGCAGCATGATGATGGTCTTGTTCCGCACCTCCAGAAAATCCTTGCCGTCGTAGAACTGGATCATCCGCTTCATTTCTGCTGCGGTAAAGGTATCAATGATGGTCCGGGGCTGCCGCAGTGGCTTCACCTTTTTGGCCGGGTTATCTCGCTCTTCCAAATAGCCCTCCTCCACCAGATAATTGAACCAAGTCCGCCAGACCTTCAGCAGGTCGTTGATGTACCGGGGCGTATTGCCTGCATCCTGCTTTTCCTTCATCAGGTCCCGAAGGTGCCGTGGGCGCACATCCTCCAGTTCCGTGATCTGCTTCCGTTCCAGAAATTCCAGCAAGAACCGGGTAGATGCCCGATAATTCCGCAGAGACCCTTTTGCCAGGTGGCGGCATTCACAGTCATACAAAAATTCGTCCCGAAGCTCTTTCAAACACATAAAAAAACACCCTTCCCTTTGCGGCGGACCACAAAAAGAAGGGCGAAAAATTCCTAGATATGGTTGTCGTACCAAGTCAGGCTTGTTCGTAGTTGAGCAAGACAAACTCCGGTAGACAAATCAGGCGATTTTTAACGGAAGAACGTCATTAGCAGTTCTCAGCGAAGTACTTAATGGTACGAACCATCTGAGAAGTGTAAGAGTTCTCGTTGTCGTACCAAGACACGACCTGGACCTGGTAGGTGTCGTCGTAGCTACGCTAGTTTTTCGCGCACTTTTTGTAGTCGTTCCTAATTTTGAAGCAACAGTTACAGTACCACAGCGCACAGTTGTCGTACTAAACCCGGCTTGTTCGTACCACTATTATACCACGTTTCAGCGTTATTTTCAAGTTCTTTCGCAATTTTGTGTTTTAGAATTATCATATTCACTCTATTTCTTTTTATTCACATATATTTTCATGTGACTTAGTGTGCCACTCCTCGGAGCGTCCGGGACCCGGGGCTTCCGCCGGAGCGTTCGCCCTGCCCAGGTACTCTCCTCTGCCCGTGATCTTGCGGCTTTGAAGAGCGATCTTGGAGTGGATTTTATGGGGGTGAGCAGATACCAGATGGCTGCGTAGCAGGTTGTTTGTGGTCCTTGCAGCTTTTTCCCGGCGGTTTTTGGATTGAAATTTCACCGGACGTGTTTTGAAGGGTACGGTGGGAAAAGGGAGATATTTGTTCGATATGGAACAGTCAACAATAAAAGACGTCATCCATCCTTAGAATGTCACATCTGCCGACCAGCTCTTTTCATCTTCCCATTCACTTTGTCCGGCATATCAATGAGTCCGAATCGGTAGAGCATTCCATAAATATAAGTCACGCCTCGGATGTCGCCCAGAGCTTTTGGCCTGTCCACCACCGCTCCCACCTCTTTTATATTGTTCAGTGCCAGCAATACCGAACTCCAGGCCAAGCTCTTACTATTCTCCCGGCGGTCGATCCAAAGCTCTTTTGTGTATTGTCCATCTGTAATCAAACTTGCTTCCCGAATCTGCGGCCTATTCACGCCATTAGGGATAAAGTGCGTTTTTCTTCCATAAGTTTCCTTAAAATAGTCCTGCACTCCTTTGCTCAGAACAATGACC
>ERZ779840.3955-NODE-3955-length-11328-cov-2.854431_pt1 | contig 11328 bp, 9 predicted proteins | sample MGYA00511561_ERZ779840 | MGnify/ENA primary metagenome ERZ779840 (study PRJEB29588, sample SAMEA2162036) | human gut metagenome | biome: human gut; feature: human-associated habitat; material: faeces | place: Denmark | collected 2008/2010 ...
CATAAAAAGGAGCCTTTTTCGAGGCTCCTTTTTATTAATACAGGCTTTGTGCCACCTTTATAACTTCTTCTGCCAATTGATTAGCTGCTGCTTCATCTTTCGACTCGGAATAAATTCGTATAATCGGTTCTGTATTGGATTTACGTAGATGTACCCAGCCATCTTTGAAGTCAATTTTCACACCATCAATATCGGTAATCTCTTCTGAAGCATATTTCTTTTTCAAGCCCTCCAATATCTTGTCGACATCCATATCGGGAGAAAGTGTTAGCTTGTTTTTCGAAATAAAATATTGCGGGTAAGTTGCTTTTAAAACCGTCATGCTCTTTCCTTCCGCCACGAAATGAGAAAGGAATAAGCCTACTCCTACTAAAGCATCACGCCCGTAATGGCTTTCCGGATAGATGACACCACCGTTTCCTTCACCACCAATTACAGCATTAGTTGCTTTCATCTTGGTGACTACATTTACTTCTCCTACAGCAGAGGCGCTATATTCCATACCGTATTTGCGGGTTACATCACGCAAAGCACGGGTAGAACTCAGATTAGAAACCGTATTGCCCGGAGTATGCTTCAATACATAATCGGCTACAGTAACCAATGTATATTCTTCACCGTACATGACACCGTTCTCGCAGATCATAGCCAGACGGTCAACATCCGGGTCTACAACGAATGCAACATCCGCTTTTCCACCTTTCATCAGGTTCATGATGTCACCCAGGTTTTTTTCAAGTGGTTCGGGGTTATGCTGGAAGTTTCCGGTAGGTTCACAATAGAGTTTCTCTACATGTTTCACACCCAGACGTTCCAGGAGTTCCGGAAGGATAATACCTCCTACAGAGTTTACACAGTCGATAGCTACACGGAAATTCGCTTTCTTGATAGCTTCCACATCTACCAGTTCGAGAGCCAGTACGCTGTCGATATGTTTTTGATTATAAGTCAGGTCTTTGCGGTAAGATCCCAAGTGGTCTACATCGGCATAGTCGAATTCCTCAGCCTCAGCAATACGAAGTACTTCGTTGCCTTCTTCCGCATTCAGGAATTCTCCATGTTCATTGAGTAGTTTCAGTGCGTTCCACTGTTTGGGGTTGTGAGAAGCTGTCAGGATGATACCGCCACAGGCGCCTTCCATCGTCACAGCCAGCTCGGTAGTCGGGGTAGAAGCCAGATCGATGTCTACAACATCCCAGCCCATTCCCATCAGTGTGCCGACAACTACGTTTTTTACCATTTCACCTGAGATGCGGGCGTCGCGTCCCACTACAATTTTGTTGCTTTGTGCCTTACAGGTCTTACGAATCAAAGTAGCATAAGCCGAGGTGAATTTTACAATGTCAAGCGGATTTAGTCCCTCACCCGCTCCTCCGCCAATAGTTCCGCGGATTCCAGAGATAGATTTGATTAGAGTCATAGGTCTTTTAACTAAGATTTATATGGGGGTTAATTCAGTGCTTTGCTGAATGTCCAAATATCATAATAGTATGGATTGACGTATTGTTGTGCTGATGAATGTCCTACCTTGGAAGGAACGATCAAACGTACGTGAGCGTAGTTGCGCACAAAAGGTAGTGCAAGCAGCCAGCCTGCAGGTACTGCTGTTGACTGATAATAACTTGCCCAGTAATAGTCCATTTGTATGAAAGTACCGTACACATAGCTGCCTTCGGCTACATAACGGAATACAGCGGGATTCGTGTAAAGCTGATTTGCATCTCCCCACTCTTCGAGGAAGACATTGAAACAGGTAGTGTCGCGTGTCATTATATCTTCTTCGATATAACGGACGCAGATTTCATTGTTGTTAGCGAAAGTATCCGTTTTGTTCTCGGCACTTCCACGATCTACAATCTGCATATATACACCATCGGAGAGGGCAACGTATTCGTTCCGGATCAAATCGGTGACAGTATCATTCTTCTCAAATTCGTCCTGTGAAATGATCTGGATTCTTTTATCTTTGATGAATTTATTCACCGCATTCTTTTCGTCCTCCAACATTTCAGCGTAAGTCTTTGAATCGTCGCACGCCTGGAATATACCTCCGGCTGCCAACAAAGAGAGAAATAAAAATACAAGTTTCTTCATTATCTGTTATTTAGCTATATTCTGCACAAATGTATCTCAAATTCATTGAAAGATGAAAGGGGAAAGTTGAAAGTTGGTAACTTTTAACCTTTCTCTGTCTACTTTTAACCTTCCATTCTTAGCTTTTGGCTGTCAACAAAGGTTTATATTTCTCCAGTGCCTGTTCGAAAACGGCTTTCGCCTCCTCTATCGTTCCGAAAAATTCACCGCCCGAAGCATTCAGATGACCGCCTCCGTTAAAAAATTCGGCTGCAAGCTGATTGCATGGGAAAGTACCGACCGAACGGAGCGAAATCTTAATCATTGGCTTTTCCGTATCTTCCCGCAAGAAACAGGAGAAACATACGTTCTTAATGGTAAGGGGAATATTCACAAACCCTTCGCTGTCACCTTTTATATAGTCAAACTTACTTTGTTCTTCCTTTGTCAGCGATATCAATGCGGCATTGTAATCTGAGTAAACCACCATATTTGACAACACATACCCCATCAGACGCAGGCGACTCTCTGAATATGTATTGTATACTTTACGGTAGATATCATCTTTATCAATCCCTTTGGAAAGGAGTTCGCTGATGATAAAATAAATCTCGCGATTGTTGGAATTGTAGGTAAAGCCACCTGTATCCGTCATCATACCGGTATAGATACATTCTGCTCCTTCCTTTGAAATATCACTGAAGTAGCCCATACGACAAATCAGACGGAATATCAGTTCGGAAGTGGAAGATATCTTAGGATAAGACATGGTAATCTTACAGAATTCTTCGGGATAAAGATGATGGTCGATCATCACTTTGCGTGCCGGAGAAGCTGCCACGGCATCCGCCATCTCATCAATACGCTTTAAGGCATTAAAGTCCAGACAGCAAATCACATCAGCTTCGGCAATCAATTTGTCCGCAAAGTCCTTATAGCGGTCATACAAAAGGATATCCTTGCTACCCGGCATCCAGCGGAGGAAATCGGGGAAAGCGTTAGGAACAATTACATTTACTGTCTTCTCCTGTGAATCCAGGAAGTGATAAAGCCCCAGTGAAGAGCCGATAGCATCGCCGTCGGGCGACACGTGAGAAACGATTACTATTTTGTCAGCGCGCTCAAACCACTTGGTAAAGTGGTCGATTTTTGCCTGTTCTATTACTTTAGTCAACATACCATATTCTTTTTCGAGTTGCAAATGTACGATAATTCTTCGTACTTAGAGCAAAAACCGCACAGAACCTTCTTCAGACAGAGTGATAAAATGCAGATGCAGTCTCTTACATTCCTCCCGGAAGAACTGTTTGCGATCATCGGAAAGGGAAGCATCCAACAGGATACAAGATGGAGAAAAGAGTCCGGTAAGTTCTTCCAGACGACCGTTATAGCCTTTGCATAAGTACATATAATCAATAAATAACGGCGAAGCGGCAGATTTGTTCCGCCATCGATTGTCGGTCACCATACAAATTCGGCAGCCATGATAAAATACAATCTGCTGATGACGACAGAAGTCAACGTTCTGACAATCAGCCGTTACTTCTATTGGAGGCAGAAGTTGATGACGTCTCCAATAATTAGCCGCTACAGCCTGCAAACGGCGCTTATCAGAAAGGGTATCGGCATAGTTCAGCCAAGAAGTCCCATCCTCAGCAATACAATGAATCGCCGGACAACCACGGACATTGTAAAATACAAGGCTCGGACAAGGACGGTCATACCAGCGCATGACCGTGTGATAAATGCCCAGACACAACAGGCAGGAAAAGCAAACAACAAGATTCCTGAACCTTCGGGTCTTCAAATAATAAAGAAAAAGCAACAAGAAAATGTAGATGCCCAACACCTCCAGACGATAAAGCCAGATACCATCCAAGGAAGCATAAGGAAGTTGCTCAACCCACCGGACAAAATCATTCAACACTTTCAACAGGAATCTGACTGCTCCCGCCATAACAAACTGAACGGCAGGCAGTGGAGTCAGAAGAAGCATAAGAACGGCAGCATACAAAGTTACAGTCACCAAAGGTATGACTACTAAATTAGTCAGCAGAAAATGAGTGGAGAAACGGGAGAAATACAGCATTACAAGCGGAGCAGTTCCTATTTGCGCAGCTATCGATACACTCATCAATCCCCAAACATATTTTCCTATCCTGCTCTTCACAGGCAACAACTGATAGACCGGTTTCTGAATCATCAAAATAGAAAGTACAGCTAGAAAAGATAATTGAAAACCAACATCGAACAACCAAGCCGGATTGACAAGCAACATTACCCATGCGGTAGCAGCCAGTGTATTCAGAGTCAATGATTGGCGTCCGAACAGTTCCGCTATTGCCAAAACCGAGAACATACTTACCGAACGGACGACAGACGGTGACAGACCGGTAAAAAAGGCAAAAGACCATAATAAAACAAGGAGCAGAACGGAACGGAAATATCGCCCTGCCTGCCACTTACTTGCTAGAGGTTTCAAAAGGAGGAAAAGCAAAGCATACAAAAGCCCTATATGCAGGCCGGATAGAGCCAAGACATGACTGGCACCGGATACTGAATAACTTTCACGGATAGAGTCACTTAAATCGGTCTTCTCACCCACGGTCAACGCTGAAAGCACAGCCAGTTCATCTCCTTCAAATCCCAGCTTCCGATAAAGGTTTATCACCTTTTCCTGACAAAACATCGCAGTATACCTGATAGATGGTGACCATAACGCCCATTTCCCGGATGCTACGTACCCCGTTCCACTAATGCCATGACGCATCAAATAGCGGGCATAGTCAAACTCATCAAAGTTTCCTCCGTTAGCGGGTGGAGCAATGCGGGCAGATACCAGCAGTTCATCTCCTATCTTTAATTGTTTATCCCCCAGTTTCAATAAAGTAAACAATGAATCTTTCTGCAAATAAAGAATAGCCTTTCGCCCTATCGGACATACCCCTGACGAATCTCGCAGCTCTTTAAGCAATACCCTACAGAGCAACGTCCGTTCTTTAGTCTCCGGAGTATCCGTTAGTCGTACCCGATAAACCGCTTCCTTCTCCGGAAAGTCATATACCGTTTGTTTTAATTGACAAGTAATGCCTAGCCACCCGCCTGCGAAACAAAGCACAAAGACAGATATTCCAAAACACCACCGAAGTGAACGCCGTTTCAGAAAATAGAGGGCAATGCACAGTCCGGCAAAGAGACCAAAGTTCAGAATACTCCAAAACAGTTCCGTCGATTGATCAAAGAAGCAATCTCCACAAAAAACGCCTGCTATCCACGGGATAATCAGGCGTATATAAGGATACTGATGTAAAGAGGCAGTATTCAATGTGTCCGTTACAACTTGTGTAACTGGCGGATCATCTCTTCCGGGTCCGGTGCTCCGAAGACAGCATTGCCGGCTACCAGCACATCCGCTCCTGCTTCCACCAGTCGGGCACCCGTTTCCAAATTCACACCTCCATCCACTTCAATCAATGCTTTTGAACCGGTCCGTTCTATTAAAGCACGCAATTCACGGACTTTCTCTACAGAATGCTCAATGAACTTCTGCCCGCCAAAACCCGGATTCACACTCATGATAAGTACCATATACACATCCTGAATGATATCCTGCAATAAAGCAACAGGAGTTGCCGGATTGATTGTCACTGCCGGCTGCATTCCAGCTTCTTTGATTTGCTGAATCACCCGATGAAGATGCGTACAAGCCTCATAGTGAACATTCATCGTATGTGCGCCCAACGCTTTCACTTCAGGGATAAACTTCTCCGGATTGACTATCATCAGATGTACATCCAACGGTTTGTCCGTCAACTTTGCTACATACTTCAACACCGGGAAGCCGAATGAAATATTAGGAACAAATACTCCATCCATTATATCAATATGTACCCACTCCGCTTCGCTGCGGTTTATCATTTCAATATCTCTCGCCAGATAACCAAAGTCGGCAGAAAGGATGGAAGGAGAAATAATCGGTTTCATCATTCTATTGTTTTAAGTTCTAAGTTAGCTTGACCGTGGTCAGTTCATTCTATCAATTCATTTTATATCCATCCGACAAGCGGAATCCACGAAGCAATTCATCGGTCTTCAGACGTTTCTTGCCGGGAAGCTGCAAAGAGAGGACAGAAACAAATCCATCGGGCACAGCCACCTTTATATATTTCTTGCCATCCGTCACAACTGTTCCGACAGGCAACTGATGTGCCTCATAAATCTTCTCGCTCTCAAAAATCTTCATCACCACCGCTTCTCCTTCCGGACTGACCAACTCACTCCATGCAGCAGGATAAGGCGACAGACCACGAATGAAATCATACACCTTTTTCACCGGAGAATTCCAGTCAATCCGGCAAGTCTCCTTAAATATCTTCGGAGCGGGACGTAGTTCGCCCACCACTGCCATATCTTCCTGAGCAATTGGTTTCACCGTATCATTCAAGATCGCATCCACGGTTTCGAGCACCAGCTTACCACCGAGGATCATCAGTTTATCGTGCACCACTTCCACATTATCCGTGTCGGCAATGGGGACACGTACTTGCTGAATCACTTTTCCGGTATCAATCTCGTGTTGCAGGAAGAAGGTAGTGATACCAGTCTCCGTATCGCCGTTGATAACCGCCCAATTGATAGGAGCAGCACCCCGATACTGAGGAAGCAACGAAGCGTGCAAGTTGAAAGTACCCAACCGCGGCATATTCCAGACCACCTCCGGCAACATACGAAAAGCAACCACAATCTGAAGATCAGCTTTCCACTCACGAAGTGCCTGCACAAAAGCCTCATCCTTCAGTTTCTCCGGTTGCAGCAACGGCAAGTTCTGTTCGAGTGCATATTGCTTGACAGGAGAATATTGAATTTTGTGTCCGCGTCCGGCCGGTTTATCGGGCATCGTTATCACGCCTACCACGTTATAACCACCCTCTACCAACTGACGCAAGGCCTCCACCGCAAAATCGGGAGTACCCATATAAACGATCCTTAAATCTTCTTTCTTCATAATCTTCTTATTATCTTCGTAGAAGTTATCTGCATAGTAACCTGGCTCCGGCACCTTGCCGGTTAATCTTCAGAAAAATGTACCAGTACTTGGCGGTATGAGTTAAATATCTTTGATTTGGAGACAAATCCCTGATATCGTCCTTCTTCGTCCACTACCGGCAGATTCCATGCTTTGGTATCATCAAACGTCTGCATCACTTGTTCCATTCCATCCGTATCGAATATCTTGGCAGGAGCAGATGTCATTAATTTATTAACAGTAAAACGGTGATAAAGTTCTTGCCGGAACATGATGTTGCGGATATCGTCGAGCAGGACAATTCCCAACAATTCGCCGGTCTTTTTATCCGTCACCGGAAACATATTACGGTGGGAAGCGGCAATGGCTTTTACCAACTCTCCCAAGTCCATTTCCGGATGCACGGCTACAAAATCTTTCTCCACCACATTCTCCATCTTCATCAAGGTCAGCACTGCCTTATCCTTATGATGTGTGAGGAGTTGACCGCGCTTGGCAAGACGCATGGAGTAAATACTATGAGGCTCGAAAGCTATAATCGTTAAATAAGAACTGACAGACACAATCATCAACGGCAGGAACAAATCGTAACCTCCGGTCAGCTCGGCTATCAGGAACACTCCTGTCAACGGAGCGTGCATAACCCCACTCATAACACCCGCCATTCCCATCAAGGCGAAATTCTTTTCGGGCAGATAGGCGGAAAAGGCAAAGTCATTGCTGAAATGAGAAAACACGAATCCGGCAATACACCCTAGATAAAGCGAAGGAGCGAAAATACCACCACACCCGCCGCCACCGTTCGTCGCACTGGAAGCAAACACTTTCAGCAAGATAATCAGCATCAGATAAACCTGCAACAGATTACCATAGCCGTAGAACATAGAGTTGTTCATAACCGTGTCCCATTCCGCTGCCGAAGTTCCGTTCAGCAGAAGTTCGATTGTATCATAGCCTTCACCGTAGAGCGGAGGAAAAAGGAAAATCAGCACACTCAGCATCACACCGCCAAAAGCAAGTTTCTGATAAGGGTTCTTGAGTTTTCCGAATACCCCTTCAATGGAGTTCATCGCCCGTGTGAAGTAGAGAGAAATCAGTCCGCAGAAGATTCCCAGCAAGATCACGTAAGGGATACGTTCCAGTTCGAAAGCCTGGTCGAGGTTGAACTTGAACATAGCCTCCGTTCCGGTTGTGATATAGGAAACAGTTGCCGCAGTCACGGCGGAAATCAGCAAAGGAAGTAGAGAAGACATCGTAAGGTCGATCATCAGCACTTCCAGCGTGAATACCAGTCCGGCAATCGGAGCCTTAAAGATTCCGGCAATCGCTCCTGCTGCGCCACAGCCGACAAGCAACATCAGCGTGCGGTGTTCCATCTTGAAAACACTTCCCAGGTTGGAACCGATGGCCGACCCCGTCAGTACAATCGGCGCCTCCGCTCCGACCGATCCACCAAAGCCGATCGTGATGGCACTGGCAATCGTAGACGACCAGATATTATGTCGTTTGATACGCCCCTGACGACGCGAAATCGCATACAGGATCTTGGTAACACCATGACTGATGTCATCCTTCACAATATTACGCACGAACCATCCCGCCAGGAAAATACCTATCACCGGATATACCAGATACAGGTAGTTGGCCGATGTCGCATTAAAGTTGTTTGTCAGAAAATTCTGTATCTGATGAATAAGGAACTTCAAAAATAAAGCGGCAATCGCAGTGAAGATCCCGACTAGAAAGCTCAATATCAGGATAAACTGCTTTTCCTTAATATTAGCTTCCCGCCATTTGATGCAACGCTGTAGTAAACTCTGTCTCTCCTCTCTTTTCATTTATTCACGAATTATCTTGATCACTCCGCCTTTGTCTAACTTTATAATACTTGAGGGCTTGGGACGGCTCATATCATCCTGTCGGAAGCCGACTATATAGTCCACTGCCAACTTGACTTCTTCGCTGATCTCAGTAAAGTTGGCCGCTCCCGGCTGTCCGCTGATATTGGCAGAAGTGGAAACAATGGCTTTACGGAATTGCTGACAAAGTCGTCTGGAGAATTCTTCATTGGTCACCCGGATACCCACGCTGCCATCTTCCGCCAGCAGGTTCGGGGCCAAATTCCGTGCACCGGAATAAATAATAGTCAATGGTTTGTCGGCTACTTCTATCAAGTCCCATGCCACATCGGGGACATCCTGTACATAAAAATCCACCTTCACAGGAGAGTCTACCAGTACCAGCATAGCCTTGCTATCGGCACGTTTTTTTATCTCATACACCCGGTGTACAGCCTCTTCGTTAGTAGCGTCGCAGCCTATGCCCCATACAGTATCGGTAGGATAAAGGATGACACCTCCTTCATTCATCACCTGACAGGCTTTTTTAATATCTTCTATCATTTCTTGAACTATTTCTGTTGAGAATAACACGCAAAAGTAGTACTTTTGCGTCGAAATAAAAAAGATTAAGGGAAAACAATGGAAGAAATCGTATTTCATCATGCACTGCCTATCCAGTTGCGCTTCAACGACGTAGATAAATTCGGTCACGTCAACAATACCGTCTACTTTTCTTTCTATGACTTGGGGAAGACTGAATATTTCGCCTCCGTATGTCCGGGAGTGGACTGGGAAAAGATCGGTATAGTGGTCGTTCATATCGAAGCCAATTTTGTAAAGCAGATTTTCGCATCCGATCATATTGCCGTACAAACCGCCGTTTCTGAAATTGGAACCAAAAGCTTTCATCTCATTCAACGGGTGATCGACACGGAAACCCAAGAGGTGAAATGTATCTGCAAATCGATCATGGTAACTTTCGACCTGGAAAAACATGAGTCGATGCCGCTAACCGAAGACTGGATAGAGGCGATCTGCAAATTCGAAGGGAAAGACGTACGCAAGAAGAAAAACTGAAAGAAATAAGCCTTCCCCGGTGTCGGGACCATTCCTCATCGGTGCCTGACTTCGGAGAGCCAAAACCTGAGCGATAAGAAAAGTTTTATACTGAATCATGTCCGCTATATAATAGAAATTACTTGCTTATACATTATATTATATATAATTCCTCTCTCCAAAAGTGAACAGCAACCATGTGAATACTCTCTTAATGAACATAAAGGAAGTTTGCCACTTTACGCTCTCCTTGATGATCATAGTTTCTGTTATCACAGGGAAAGTTCACAATTCCCTCTTCCGGTGCACCGGACAGCCATAAGGCGGTAGAACCTCCTCCATCCAGATTCAGCGCATCTTTTCCACCCAATACATGAAGCAGATGTGCCAGTTCCGGAATGTTGATTCCGACAGCATTTTCCGGAGATCGCCCGTCGACAGTAACAAACAGAATCTTTCCTTCTTCAGTCAGACAAATAGCACTACGCGGATGTTTGGTTTCTATAAAATTGGCATTGCACTGACTCCAGTCATAGTATTCCCCGTCTTTCAGCATCAACGGGCCAGAAGCTAACACAGAACCTTTATTTTTCTTGTAGTTCTTCTCGATCTGCCTGTCCCAAGGAATGAGCTTCACTTTTCCTTTCTTCTCATAAACCGCTCCTGTCACCCGCAACTTCAATTCATCCAACGAAGTAGTGTCCACAACCTGACTTCCCACCTTCAGAAAACAGACGGAGTTTCCTTTCGTCATATCAAAATAGGAGCCGTTGATGGCTCCGATGGCCTGATGTTTCCGGGCAATCCGGCTTATTTTCTCCAATTGTCCGGTAAAGGCAATGCCGATCTTTTTGCCAGTCCTCGGATTTATCTCCAATATATTAATGGACTGAGTGCCTTGATAAAGAGAAGGGATGGAAGCCCGCTTATGTACAATTCCATTTTCTACGGTTACCACTTCCCAAGGAGCTGTCACTATTGCTATAGAGTCAGCAACAGTCTGTGCATTTACGACCCTAACGGACAACAAGATTAGAACAATGATACCAACAAGATTTCTTCTCATAAACAGTCTATAAGTTTTGGGTCCATATTTCATGTAATAACTAATCATACAAAGATATACTTCTCCTGTCATATAACTAATATATTCGGATATAAATAAATTAATTCATTTACGTACGGACATGAACATAAACTCTATAACATTACCGACGGTACTCTATATGGTTATATCTCAATGACTTATAGTTTCCTGTTATTTCTTGGAATGGAAACTGTCGTTTCCCGGCGAGGGAACGGTCGTTCCTTTTAATGGAAACGACCGTTCCT
>ERZ779840.3956-NODE-3956-length-11318-cov-3.264938_pt1 | contig 11318 bp, 9 predicted proteins | sample MGYA00511561_ERZ779840 | MGnify/ENA primary metagenome ERZ779840 (study PRJEB29588, sample SAMEA2162036) | human gut metagenome | biome: human gut; feature: human-associated habitat; material: faeces | place: Denmark | collected 2008/2010 ...
GTGTTGATAGAACAAGAAAAGTACCTGTAACAACACTTTTAAGAGCAATAGGAATAGTTACAGATGACCAAATAAGAGAATTATTTGGAGAAGAAGATTTAATAACAACAACTATATCAAAAGGCCATGTTATCTACAATCAATGAAACATACCTGTTTCAACAAGATCTATTAACAGTCAAAATGTTCCCTTCTATCCAACAGATGGGAAAATGTGCTGCGACAGAAGTTACTAACAAAATATGCGAACTTCTCAAAAAGAAAGCTGAAATCAATATGATTTTTGCTGCAGCTCCTTCACAAAATGAATTCTTAAGTCATCTTATTCACAGTAAACAGATCGACTGGAGCAGAATCAACGCTTTCCACATGGATGAATACATCGGCATTCATCCGGAAGCCCCACAAAGTTTCGGAAATTTTCTCCGTCAGCGTATCTTCGACAAAGTCCCGTTCAAGACTGTAAACTATCTGAACGGACAAGCAGAAAACCTTGAAGAAGAATGCAAACGTTATTCCGAATTACTGCTTCGTCATCCTGTCGATATTGTCTGTCTGGGAATTGGAGAAAACGGTCATATTGCATTCAATGATCCGGATGTAGCCAATTTCAACGACTCCCATTTAGTTAAAGTAGTAGAACTCGACCCGATATGTCGGCAGCAACAAGTGAATGAAAAATGCTTTGAAGCATTCGACCTTGTTCCTGCTAAAGCACTGACTCTTACCATTCCAGCCTTATTAAAAGCGGACTGGATGTTCTGCATTGTGCCTTTTAAAAATAAAGCCAATGCAGTATACAACACTCTTTATGGAGAAATTTCCGAAAAATGTCCGGCCAGTATATTACGCAAAAAAGAAAATTCTTGTTTATATTTGGATCCTGAAAGTGCAGAACGAATAAACTTATAAATACATATGAAAAATATCTTATTTATCCTCCTTGCTTTCTTGTCTGTCAGCTTCAGACTATACGCGCAGGATGTAATTAAAATAGGAATTATCGGGCTCGATACTTCCCATTCTACAGCTTTCACCGAGCTACTGAACGGAGACTCTGACGATAAGTTTGTCAAAGAGTTCGAAGTCGTAGCAGCTTACCCTTATGGTTCAAAGACTATCCAGTCCAGTTACGAACGAATTCCCGGATATATAGAAGAGGTCAAGAAACACGGTGTGGAGATTACATCTTCCATAGCGGAATTGCTTGACAAGGTAGATTGCGTCATGCTTGAAACAAACGACGGTAGAATCCACCTCGAACAAGCAATGGAAGTATTCAAATCCGGAAAAATATGCTATATCGACAAGCCTATTGGAGCGACATTGGGACAAGCTATTGCCATTTACGAAATGGCGGAGAAATACAATGTGCCTATCTTTTCTTCTTCTGCACTCAGATATTCTCCACAGAATCAAAAGCTGAGAAACGGAGAGTTCGGCAAAATTCTGGGAGCTGACTGTTATTCTCCTCACAAGGTAGAACCGACTCACCCCGACTTCGGTTTTTATGGCATTCACGGAGTAGAAACGCTTTATACTCTTATGGGAACCGGTTGCGAGTCAGTCAACCGTATGTCTTCCCAAGATGCTGATGTAGTGGTAGGCCGTTGGAAAGACGGGCGGATAGGTACTTTCAGGGGAATCAAAGAAGGTCCGGCCATTTATGGCGGTACAGCTTATACCCCCAAAGGTGCAATAGCAGCAGGAGGATATGAAGGTTACAAAGTTTTGCTCGATCAAATACTCACTTTTTTCAAGACCGGAGTAGCTCCGATTTCGAAAGAAGAAACAATTGAGATATTCACTTTTATGAAAGCTTCCAATATGAGCAAAGAGCAGAACGGCAAAATCGTTACCATGGAGGAGGCATACCGAAAAGGGCTGAAAGATGCACAAAAGCTAATTAAAACCTACAAATAAAAATAGCACATGAGGTACACATACAGACACATCGGGATCCTGACCATCTCATTAATAGTTGCTTCCTGCTCCTTTTCCAAAAAGCAGGCAAACAACAGTCATGACAAAAATATGAATCCGAACGTAAAAATAGTGGTCCTCGACCCAGGACATTTTCATGCCAGTCTGTTGCAAAAGAATCCGCTGGCCTCAGTGAACGACACAATTCGGGTATATGCTCCCGAAGGAGCGGAAGTCAAACAATATCTGAACGACATAAATAGCTATAATCAACGGGCGGAGAATCCCACATCCTGGAAAGAAGAAATATATATTGGGGGCGATTATCTTTCCAGGATGCTTTCCGACCGTCAAGGAGATGTAGTCGTGCTTGCCGGAAACAACCAGAAAAAAACAAACTATATTCTGGAAGCTATCAAAGCAGGATACAATGTGCTTTCCGACAAGCCTTTGGCCATTAACAAGAAGGATTTCGACTTACTGATTCAAGCATATCAATTGGCAAAGGAAAGGAAATTACTCCTTTACGACTTGATGACTGAACGATATGACATCCTGAATATCATCGAAAAATCATTACTGAACAATCCGGATCTTTTTGGTGAATTGCAAAAAGGGTCTTTGAATGATCCGTCAGTTTCTATGGAAAGTGTTCATCATTTCTTTAAGAATGTATCAGGCAAGCCACTGATTCGTCCGGTATGGTATTATGACACAGAGCAACAAGGAGAAGGTATTGCAGATGTAACCACTCATCTTATCGATCTGGTCAACTGGCAATGTTTCCCCAACGAAACCATCCGTTATCAGTCGGATGTAGAAGTATTGAAAGCCAGACATTGGCCTACCCGCATTACATTACCTGAATTTTCGCAATCGACGCAGGCTGACACCTTCCCCGCCTTCTTGAACAAATATATCAATAATAATGTGCTGGAAGTTTTAGCGAATGGTAGCCTAAATTACACAGTAAAGGGGATTCATATAGGTATGAAGGTTATCTGGAATTACACTCCTCCAAGTGATGGTGGCGACACTTTTACCTCCCTTAAGAAAGGAAGTAAGGCTACATTGAAAACAATTCAGGACAAAGAAAGCGGTTTTGTGAAACAACTCTACATCCAAAGAGCTGCAGAGTCTGATCACTCCGAATTTGAGAGCCAGTTGCAAAAGGCCATCAAACAACTGCAAGCGACCTATCCGTTCCTATCCGTCAAAAAAATGAATGAAGGACTTTATCTGATTGATATACCACAGGCGGACAGGCTGGGACATGAAGCTCACTTCAGTAAAGTAGCAGAAGCATTCCTTGGCTATTTGCATGATAAAAATATGCCGGAATGGGAAAACGAGAATACAATATCTAAATATTATATTACCACTACAGCTGTAGAGCTGGCAAAGAAAGAGAAATAAAAAAGACCGCAGACACGTGTTAAGAAGTGAAATAAAATATTATGCAGATGAATCCATGTTTCATGGATTCATTCCTCATGTTATGGGGACACGTCTTGATATCCTGATGATTCACTCCAACCTTCCCCTCCTAAACATGCTTTGGGCACATATTACCGACGAGTTAGAAAGGTTGGATAAGATGTTGAACCGATTTGATGTCACAAGTGAAGTATCAAAGCTAAACAGCCATACACAACAAGATTCAGTTTCTGTCAGTGCGGAATTGGAAGATATCCTACGGTCATGCCAATATTATTATGAAAAGACTCTTCATCTTTTCGACATCACATTAAACGATTTCTCACAAATACAAATTCACGGCAATCACCATATCTCTTTTAGCAACTCTTCCGTAACACTTGATTTTGGAGGTTTCGCGAAGGGATACGCCTTAAAAAAGATTCAAGAATTTCTCTTGCAGGGAAATATAGAGAATGCTTTCGTCGATTTTGGCAACAGTTCGATTATGGGAATAGGACACCATCCTTATGGAGACTGTTGGAAAGTCAGTTTGCAGAATCCTTACACTCAACAAACTCTTGACGAATTCTGCCTTACTGACAATACGTTGTCCACTTCCGGGAATACAGAACAGTACACCGGGCATATTATAAATCCGCTTACAGGAACCTGCAACGAACAAAGAAAAGTTACGAGTATCTTATCTGACAATCCGCTGGATGCAGAAATACTCAGTACAGTCTGGATGATTGCCGACGACCAACAACGGGAACAGATCAACGAGAACTTCAAACATATAAAAGGAACTATATATACTCTATAAAATATGAGAAACAAAATAGAAAAAGGAGTCGATTTGAATCTCAGACAATTCATCAAAAGTCTGGGATATATCGCAGGAGGAACTGCACTGCTGGCAAGCACACCCTGGCTGTCTTCCTGCACACCCGAAAAACTTAAAGAAATCCGCAACGAGAAAGCCCGGATCGCTTTGATCGGTACTGGTTCCAGGGGACAGTATCATATCCACAATCTGAAGGAGATTCCCCATGCCCGGATTGTTGCCGTTTGTGACAATTATGCTCCTAACCTCCAACAAGCAGTAGAGTTATGTCCGGGTGCCAAAGCATACACTGACTACCGGAAGCTTTTGGAATCGGCAGATATTGACGGCGTAATTATCTCTACTCCGTTGAACTGGCATGCTCCCATTGTACTGGATGCCCTGGCAGCCGGCAAACACGTATTCTGTGAAAAAGCCATGGCACGGACTTTAGACGAATGCAAAGCTATTTATGATGCCTATCAAACGACCAACCAGGTTCTCTACTTCTGCATGCAACGTATGTATGACGAGAAGTATATCAAAGGAATGCAAATGATTCATTCCGGACTCATCGGAGATGTGGTAGGAATGCGCTGCCATTGGTTCAGAAATGCAGACTGGCGCCGTCCCGTCCCCTCACCGGAACTGGAACATAAAATCAACTGGCGATTGTACAAAGAAAGCTCAGGCGGATTAATGACCGAACTGGCCTGTCACCAACTGGAAGTATGCAACTGGGCAGCTAAAAGAATGCCGGTAAGCATCATCGGTATGGGTGACATTGTCTACTGGAAAGACGGTCGCGAAGTATACGATAGCGTAAATGTGACTTACCGATACTCCGACGGAACCAAGATTGCCTACGAATCGTTGATTTCCAATAAATTCAACGGTATGGAAGACCAGATCCTCGGGCACAAAGGTACTATGGAAATGGCAAAAGGTATCTATTATCTGGAAGAGGACCATTCAACATCGGGCATCCGGCAACTTATCGGACAGGTTAAGGATAAAGTATTCGCTGCTATCCCGACAGCCGGACCCAGTTGGAGACCGGAAACAAAAATGGAATACACGCCACATTTTGTTATTGAAGGAGACATTAACGTCAACAACGGGCTGAGCATGATCGGAGCCGACAAAGATGGTTCCGATATCATTCTCTCTTCTTTCTGCCAATCATGTATCACTGGAGAAAAAGCACAAAATGTGGTAGAAGAAGCCTATTGCTCCACCGTACTTTGCCTGCTTGGCAATCAAGCAATGGAGGAAGAGCGACATATCCTTTTCCCCGACGAATATAAAATACCATATATGAAATTTTAAATTATGAAAGATATCATCATCACCTCCCAAAAAATTAAAAGGGAAAGAAACATTTATCTGATATGCTTTCTTCTCTCTTTTGCAATCAATATTATTGCAATCCTTGTCTATACACGTCCGTGGATTGAAATATTCACTCAACTGGGGTATGTGCTCGTTATCAGTTTTTTCATCTATTTCATACTATGGATTCCGCGTATACTCATTATCGGGTTACGCCATCTCCTTCGAAAAAAGAAGTAACAGCTTTACGTTTTTTGAAGATTGATTGACGGAAAAGAAGTCTGATATCAGTTAATAACGGCTTAACTTTGAGGAAAAATAAACACTATGACAACAAGAAGAGATTTTATCAAAAAAACAGTTGCAGGCACGGCCGCCCTTTCCTTGGGAAGCATTATTCCCGGCTTCGGTTCAAATAGTTATCAGGAAATCTGGGTGCGAACGAAAAAATACGAATCGGAGTCATTGGTGTAAACTCCAGAGGTAATGCCTTGGCACAAGGATTTGCCAAGATGAAAGGTTGTGAAGTTACTTACCTTTGTGATGTTGATTCAAGAGCACTTGAAAGATGTCAGGCAGATATTCATAAAATAAGCGGACGCACTCCTAAAGGAGAAAAAGATATCCGCAAAATGCTGGAATCGGATGATTTTGAGGCAGTAGTCATTGCCACGCCTGACCACTGGCATGCCAAAGCAGCCATTATGGCTATGCAAGCAGGAAAGCATGTTTATCTGGAGAAACCGACCAGCCACAATCCGGCAGAGAATGAAATGTTAGTCAGGGCGACGCTTAAATATAACCGGATTGTCCAAGTCGGCAACCAGCGCCGTTCGTGGCCGAACGTTATCAAAGCAATAGAAGAGATTAAGTCTGGGGCAATCGGGAAAGTGAGATATGCCAAGTCCTGGTATGTCAACAACCGTCCTTCCATAGGCACAGGAAAAGTGGTTCCTGTACCCGACTATCTGGACTGGGATTTATGGCAAGGTCCTGCACCACGGGTACCCAATTTTAAAGACAATTATATTCATTATAACTGGCACTGGTTCTGGAACTGGGGTACCGGTGAAGCATTGAATAACGGAACTCATTTCGTTGATATCCTCCGTTGGGGGCTGGGCGTTGATTATCCGACAAAGGTAGATTCTGTCGGAGGACGTTATCGCTTTCAAGACGACTGGCAAACTCCGGATACACAACTCATCACTTTCCAGTTCGGCGACGAAGCATCCTGCTCTTGGGAAGGACGTAGTTGCAACAGCACACCGGTAGACGGATACGGAGTAGGTACCGCTTTCTACGGAGAAACAGGCACCCTTTTCATCAGTGGAGGCAATGAGTACAAAATAACAGACTTACAAGGGAAAGTAATCAAAGATGTAAAAAGTAACTTGAAGTTTGAAACTGGTAATTTGCTAAATCCATCGGAAAAGCTGGATGCTTATCACTTCGAAAACTGGTTTGACGCCATCCGCAAAGGCGGTAAGCTGAATTCCGGAATTGTAGATGCCTGCATCAGTACTCAGTTAGTACAGTTAGGCAATATCGCACAGCGTGTAGGTCATTCTTTAGATATTGATCCGGGAAGCGGACGTATTCTGAACGATCTGGAAGCTAACAAGCTCTGGGGCAGAGAATACGAAAAAGGTTGGGAAATACGGGTATAACCCCGCCCCCTCTTCCTCGTTTTTTCATTAGGTTATAGTTTTGTTGGAGGGTATGTCAAAAGTAACTAAACTCCCCTCCTTCGGGAAGGAGGGGTGGCTGAAAGCCGGGGTGGTAGGTATACTGTACAATTGAATATCAATAGTTTATGTATTCACCTACCACCTCCCCCTACGGGGACTCCTCCTTCCTGAAGGAGGAGAATTTTGTTACTATTGACTCTGACACACGCTCCTTCTTTGTATCATAAAGCGAACAGAGTTTATGTTATCATATTTCACCATATAAGCGCATCCGTGGCAGAGATACTGCAACACCCCGACCAAGCTCCCATGAAAAACTTCAACCTTTTATTCATAAACCAGACAAACGTTTCTAATAAATTCCTGCATCGTTTATTATAAACGTTCCCCCAGTTTATTATAAACTCAAATTCCCCTTTTCAAAGATTAATCTTTAATTTTATGCAACAAAAAAGGCTGCAAACCCGCTAAGAGTTCGCAGCCCATCAATGATAAATGAGTCTCACAGAGTCTGTTTTCTCAGACTTCCGTTCTTTATATTGTCAGTATATCATACCAAATTAAAGGCATATACTTCCTATCAGATGCAGCAAAAAACAATTCTTTTTTCATTGGTTCAGGTTTTAATTAAAGCTGGATAGCCGACTACAAATATACAACATAAAAAGGGCTTTGTCAAGTCTTCGGGAAGTTTACACAAGAAAACAAAGGATTACTGAAGCTGTCAGCATCATAAAAAACGTGAGTTCTTTTCGTCCTCATATTGAATTTATTTCGTATTTTTGCGTGCACATCCTCCTTTTTTTGATGGATAGAAGAAAATTTGTTGTTAAAGCAAAGCGAAGATTGATATATGAGTGACGAAATCAACGAGATAACGGAAGGACATTCAGACTACAAACCGGCGGACGCGCGGGACGAAAACGTAAAGCATCAGTTAACAGGCATGTACCAGAATTGGTTTCTGGACTATGCTTCATACGTTATTCTGGAACGTGCCGTACCTCACATCAATGACGGTTTAAAGCCTGTGCAACGTCGTATCCTGCATTCTATGAAACGTCTGGATGACGGGCGGTATAACAAAGTGGCAAATATTGTGGGACACACCATGCAGTTCCACCCGCATGGGGATGCTTCTATCGGGGATGCCCTAGTACAGTTGGGACAGAAAGACCTGTTGATTGACTGTCAGGGTAACTGGGGTAATATTCTCACCGGAGACGGTGCGGCTGCTCCCCGTTATATCGAGGCACGTTTATCCAAGTTTGCGCTGGATGTTGTCTTCAATCCCAAAACTACCGAATGGAAATTGTCATACGACGGACGAAATAAAGAACCAGTCACTCTTCCTGTGAAATTCCCGTTATTACTGGCGCAGGGAGTGGAAGGTATCGCCGTTGGACTTTCTTCCAAGATATTGCCGCATAACTTCAACGAACTTTGCGATGCTTCCATCAGCTATCTGCATGGGGAAGAATTCCAACTGTATCCCGATTTCCAGACAGGCGGATCGATCGATGTAGCCAAATACAACGACGGAGAACGTGGCGGAGCAGTGAAAGTACGTGCCAAGATCAACAAGATTGATAACAAAACGCTTGCAATTACAGAGATCCCTTATGGGAAAACCACTTCAACAGTGATCGACTCTATCCTGAAAGCAGTTGATAAAGGAAAAATCAAAATTCGCAAGGTAGATGACAACACAGCTGCCAACGTAGAAATATTAGTGCATCTGGCACCAGGTACATCATCGGACAAAACAATCGATGCATTGTACGCATTCACCGATTGCGAAGTAAGTATCTCACCCAACTGCTGCGTGATTGACGACAGCAAACCTCATTTCCTCACTGTCAGCAAAGTCTTGAGAAAGTCGGCAGACAACACGCTGGATTTGCTAAAGCAGGAACTGGAAATCAAGAAAAACGAAATACTGGAAGCGTTGCACTTTGCTTCGCTCGAAAAGATATTTATCGAAGAACGCATCTACAAGGACAAAGAGTTCGAACAATCCAAAGATATGGACGCAGCTTGTGCTCATATTGACGAACGCCTGACGCCTTATTATCCGAAATTTATCCGTGAAGTCACCAAAGAGGATATTCTCAAACTGATGGAAATCAAAATGGGACGTATTCTGAAATTCAATTCGGACAAAGCGGATGAACTGATTGCCAGGATGAAAGAAGAAGTGGCCGAGATTGATAATCATCTGGCTCACATCGTAGATTATACCGTCAACTGGTATCAGATGTTGAAAAACAAATACGGCAAGAACTTCCCGCGCCGTACGGAACTGCGTAACTTCGACACCATCGAAGCTGCCAAAGTAGTAGAAGCAAACGAGAAACTTTATATCAACCGCGAAGAAGGATTTATCGGAACAGCCTTGAAAAAAGACGAGTTCGTTGCATGTTGTTCGGATATCGATGATGTCATTATCTTCTTCCGCGACGGTAAGTATATCGTTACTCCTGTTGCCGACAAGAAATTCGTCGGCAAAAACGTTCTCTATGTCAATGTATTCAAGAAGAACGATAAACGTACGATCTACAATATAGCTTACCGCGATGGAAAAGAAGGAACGACATACGTAAAACGTTTCGCCGTTACCTCTGTAGTTCGCGACCGCGAATATGATGTCACACTGGGAACTCCCGAATCACGGATTACCTATTTCAGTGCTAATCCGAACGGAGAAGCCGAAATCATCAAGGTGACATTGAAACCGAATCCGCGTGTACGCCGTATCATCTTCGAGCATGATTTCAGCGAGGTCAGCATCAAGGGACGTCAGGCACGAGGTGTGATTCTTACCCGCTTGCCGGTACATAAGATATCCTTGAAACAAAAAGGAGGTTCTACGCTCGGTGGACGTAAAGTATGGTTTGACCGTGACATACTCCGCCTCAACTATGACGGACGAGGTGAATATCTGGGTGAATTCCAAAGCGACGACAGCATATTGATTGTTCTGAACAACGGTGATTTCTATACTACCAACTTCGACTTGAGCAACCACTATGAAGATAATGTAAGCATCGTGGAGAAATTTGATCCTAACAAGATATGGACTGCCGCGCTTTACGATGCCGACCAACAGAATTATCCGTATCTGAAACGTTTCTGTTTTGAGGCCTCCAACCGTAAACAGAACTACTTGGGAGAAAATAAGAACAACCGTCTGATCCTGCTGACCGACGAGTACTATCCTCGTCTGGAAGTCATATTTGGCGGACACGACAATTTCCGTGATCCGTTGAATATCGATGCGGATGAATTCATTGCTGTCAAAGGTTTCAAAGCCAAGGGAAAACGTATCACTACCTATGCAGTGGAGACGATCAATGAGCTTGAACCAACTCGCTTCCCCGAACCCTCACAAGAACAACAGGAAGTTCCTGAAGAGGAGCCGGAAAATCTGGACCCGGACAGCGGCAAGAGCGAAGGCGACATTATTGATGAAATCACCGGGCAGATGAAATTATTCTGATGAAGAAAAAACTAATATACTTGGGGCTGACAGGATGCATCCTGTTCGCCCTTTGCACAAAATTACAGGCACAGATTGATTCCCTGCAGACTCATCGTTATGTAACACGTGCCACCATGTACGGCATCGGTTTTACCAATCTTATCTACAATTTCATCGCAATATTGGATCTTCGTTTTTGTGCTATCATCCGCCATGGCGTCGGTCAAACTTCCAACTTCTTTGCATATACAGCGGATTTGCAGGCAGGATGTCTGAGTATTGGGGCCGAAATCCTGTTCAATCTTGGCTTGGATTTGATGCAATAATTTTTGCTGCGCAAAATCGTTCCACAGACCGTAAATTTCAAAGTTGATTTCTTCTGTCTCAACACACTTCTTCACCCACTGGCGGAATTCTTCTGAATCCGAATATCCCTGCGGATCCCGAAGACACGAAAAATTTTGTCCTCTAAGGGAAATACGTGTCGCCTCAGGCTGCTCACATACCATATCGTGATCTCGTAACAAATCAAAGATCGATTGGTAGAGGGAAGCCTTGTCCACCACCGAAACTCCGATTCCAATTTTGGATTCCTTCATTCCCCACATACCATTTTTATAAGGGAGGAGAATATGGGCGGCATATGCTG
>ERZ779840.3970-NODE-3970-length-11262-cov-12.260195_pt1 | contig 11262 bp, 7 predicted proteins | sample MGYA00511561_ERZ779840 | MGnify/ENA primary metagenome ERZ779840 (study PRJEB29588, sample SAMEA2162036) | human gut metagenome | biome: human gut; feature: human-associated habitat; material: faeces | place: Denmark | collected 2008/2010 ...
AATAGTTGTAGATCGAGCCGACCGAGACCCCGCATGCCGAGGCGACAGAACGGATGCTGACTGCCGCCCAGCCCTTTTCCCGGATAAGCTCACGGCTGTTTTTTAAGATCTCTTCCTTGGAGGTCACGATCGTATTCATGTAGTCACCCTCAATATGAACAATGTTCATTTTTATTATACTGCCCCTTCCCACTTTGTCAAGAGGATTTCATAAAAGGTTTATATTTTTGTGGTCATCCCTTTCAGCCATGTTCACGGATGCCTTTCTGGTACAGCAGCGCCTTGGACATGAAAAGGTTTCGACTACCCTTGGCACCTATGCCTGCCTATCCCCAGACCTAACAAGCAACGTCGCGGACCGGCTGGAAGCTCTGGCTTTCCCAGGGAAGAAGAAACCGTGATACTGGTTTGATTCTGCCCCGGGTGTTACTTTTCTGTTGCTTTGGATGCGAAAAAGCCCCGCCTTCAAGCGAAAATTCTTGAAAGCGAGGCCATTTTTATACGTTGTTGCGTTCTATTTTGTAGAGGTCTAAAAAACCGGAAGGCAAATTTTCATTACTCGAGCTCGGTAGGTTTATTTCTTCACTAAACAAATTTGTTTAGTATATCTGTTCTTGGATGTTCACTTTTCCATAAGATTGCTGTGCTAGATGTGGCTTGCTGATTTTTTAGTATCAAGATAGTATCACACAACCAGCGGGATTTCTATGAATATTATAGTCCATACTCTCTTCAAAATCAAGAACTGCTCATCATTCGTCCTGAAGACTCAGGATGTCTCCTAGACAAATATAGGTTTGGATAATGCACCGGGTTGCATCTCGTCTTGTCACCTCATGATGAACGCCCTTACATTGTAACTCTGTTAGATTATCTATCCAATCCAGCAGATAAATCACATTACTTCCGACCATGCTCTTAGACGGTGACTTATCTTCTAGCTTTTCAATAACTGCTGAAAGTTTATTTTTATAGTGTTCTCCACTAACGTCAATTTCTTTTCCCGATTTGGTTTTATATTTTTTCTCTCCGTATTCAGGAAAATATTTCTCAAATAGTTCTTTTGCAGTTCCTTCAAAGAGCCTTCTGCACGTTGTAAGGGCCTGTGAATACAATTCTGGATTTTCCGAATTGATTTTATCTTCGATTGCTTGAAGTTTAAGAAGATTCTCCTTTGACATCTTAGAAAATTCATTTTCTACTCTTGTGCGATATTCAGAAAAAACAGTTGTTGCCACATTTCCAAATGAAATCTCAATCTGTTTTTCAAGTGCGTAATCATAATACTTTGATTTTAGAATAGTTAACTGCTTTTCTGACGATGCTATTTGTCTAACCAGCACTCCTGTTGAACTTGATACCGTCGTTGTTAATTTGTTCATCGCCACCGCTGCCCATTCTCCCGAAACAGACGCTCCTTGTGTTGTGAAATTATTCACAGCGCTACGCTGTGCAGCAATTTTTTCTTCAAGTTCCGAGGCTATTTCTGAAAAGACAAGCTCCTTTCCATCCTCAATATATCCCCTTCCTTTTCCCCATGCTATTTGCCACGCCTCTTTTTGAATGTAGCCATTTTTATTTCTAGGATATCCGCCATATTCATATTGAAGCCACATTATCGCATCTGTATCATTTAGCAATCTCGCAATTTTCAAACATAATAGCAACGCTGATGTTACTGTTATAGTATTATCCTCTATGCCATTCAGAACTTTTTCACATGCTACTAATGCATTTTCTGTTTTAGTCATGTTTTCCCTCCTCAAATGAGTTTCCGCCAATCCCAAAGAACTTATCAAAGAAACCCTTCAGCTTGTCAATTACGCCTTGCTTCTTCTGCGCACGGCCACCGCCGCCAAAGCGGGAAACAGGAGGCATCAGTTTGTCAATATCAGTGCCAACAGTCTTGATTTCACCATCACGGAACGCATTGGCCAGATACTTGCGTGTCTCCGGCTCCTTCAGCTTTTCCTCTTGGATGATCTTTGCAAGCTCTTTCTCCCGCTGTTCGGACACATAAGTGTTCCACTCTGCCATCACGTCATCCACATCGTTGACCCCTGCAATAAAGGTTTCAATCAGCTGCTTTTTGCTACGCAGTTCCGGGCTGGCATCAATCGCCTTGCGAATCGTGATGAGCACTTCTTTATCATCGCAATGGGTATCATGGTACTTTTTGACCAGCATCAGGATGTAGTCAATGTTAATTTCGACCTGCCGAATCAGCTCCACCTCGAACACCACATCATCCGTGATATCCTCTTTGGTTTCATCGTGCTTCTTGTTACGCCATTCATCCCGCAAATCCTGATAGCGGCCCAAATAGTCCTGTAAATCCCGTTCAGAGATCAGTTCGTTGCCCTTGAAATCATCAAAGGAGGACAGCAAGTTCCGCATCCGCAGCAGTGCACCAAACAGCACGATAAAGTCCTTCTGGTTCTGCTCTCCGATGATCTGCGGCTCTGTCAGCGGGAATTTTTGCGTCAGGTCATCGATCATGTCGGTGTAACCCTGATGGTATTTTCCCTGCTCATCCGTATAGCCATGGTAATAGTCTGCATATTTACGCAGTAGAACGATGCCACCCGCATTTTTATCTCCGAACAGCGAAATAGCCGCATCCACCCGCTTTTGCAGATTGCGGAAGCAGACGATATTGCCAAAGGTCTTGATGCTGTTCAGGATACGGTTTGTCCGGCTGAACGCCTGAATCAGACCGTGCATCTTCAGGTTTTTGTCCACCCAAAGGGTGTTCAGAGTCGTGGCATCGAAGCCCGTCAGGAACATATTGACCACGATCAGCAGGTCAAGTTCTTTATTCTTCATGCGGAGCGATACATCTTTGTAGTAATTCTGGAACCGTTCACCATCCGTCGAGTAGTTCGTATGGAACATCTCGTTGTAGTCCTGAATGGCTGCGTCCAGAAAATCCCGGCTGCTCTGGTCGAGGTTGGAGGTATCTTCCGGGTTTTCCTCGTCCAGAATGCCATCCGTTTCCGCTTCATTGGCTCCATAGCTGTAAATGGTAGCAATGCGCAGCCGCTTGGTTGGGTCTGCCGCCATCTGTTTTTTGAACTCCTGATAATACAGCTTTGCCATCGGCACAGAAGCCACGCAGAAAATCGAATTAAAACCGCTGACGCGCTGTTTTTGCTTGATTTCCTCCACCGCACCACGCTGGACAGAGGCCACCTCTGCCACATTCGTCAGCAGATTAAACTCATACGATTTGTCTCCCCGATAGGTTTTCTGGTCGAAGTGGTCAAGGATGTACTTGGTCACCAGCGAAATACGCTTGGGTGCCATGAATGCCTTTTCCCGGTCAATGTCCCAAACCTGCTTGTCATCCATATCTGGCTCTGCATCCATCGTCTTGATGTAATCTACACGGAATGGCAGCACATTCTTGTCGTTGATGGCATCCACGATGGTGTAGGTGTGCAGTTGGTCGCCGAACGTCTGCGCTGTGGTGAAATAGCGTGGATCGGTGGAGCTTCCTGCGTTGACTGCAAAAATCGGCGTTCCAGTAAAACCGAACAGGTAGTACTTTTTGAAGTTGTGAACGATAGCACCGTGCATATCACCGAACTGGCTGCGGTGGCACTCGTCAAAGATGATTACAACGTGCTTCTGGTAAACTTCGTGTCCCGGATTCTTCTTGATGAAGGTCGCCAGCTTCTGGATGGTGGTAATGATGATATGAGCTTCCGGGTTTTCCAACTGGCGTTTCAGAATCGTGGTGCTGGTGTTGGAGTTTGCTGCGCCCTTCTCGAAGCGGTCATATTCCTTCATGGTCTGATAGTCCAAGTCCTTGCGGTCTACCACAAACAACACCTTGTCGATGTAGGGCAGCTGCGATGCCAGCCGTGCCGTTTTGAAGGAGGTCAGCGTCTTGCCGGAGCCAGTGGTGTGCCAGATGTAGCCGCCGCCCTCGATGCTGCCATACTTTTTGTAGTTGTTGGCGATCTCGATGCGGTTCAATACCCTCTCGGTTGCCGTGATCTGATATGGGCGCATCACCATCAGCATCTTTTCTGAGGTAAAAATGCAGTACCGGGTCAGCACACTCAGGATCGTGTGCTTTGCAAAGAATGTCCGGGTAAAATCGATCAGATCCGTCAGCACACGGTTGTTCGCATCGGCCCAGTAGGAGGTAAATTCAAAGCTATTGCTGGTCTTTTCCTTTTTCATCTTGCCGTGTTTGGCATCCTTGATGGCATTGTAGCGGGTGCTGTTGGAGTAGTACTTGGTATTTGTGCCGTTGGAGATCACGAAAATCTGCGCATACTCGTACAAGCCGCAGCCCGCCCAGAACGAATCCCGCTGGTAGCGGTTGATTTGGTTAAACGCCTCCCGGATGGCCACCCCGCGCCGCTTCAGTTCCACATGAACCAGTGGAAAGCCGTTGACCAAAATCGTCACATCGTAGCGGTTATCATGCCGTGCGCCGTCTGCTTGTTTTACCTCATACTGGTTGATGACCTGCAGGCGGTTGTTGTGGATGTTCTTTTTGTCGATCAGCGTGATGTTTTTGGAGCTGCCATCATCCCGGTGCAATACCTGCACATTGTCTTCCTGAATCTTCCGAGTCTTTTCAGGAATATGCTCGTTGGGGTTGGCAATTACATCACTGAAAAACTGCTGCCACTCCGTATCGGAAAACTGGTAGTGGTTCAGCTCTTCCAGTTGGCTGCGGAGGTTAGCAATCAGTTCATCCTCGGTATGCAGCGGCAGATAGGTATAGCCCTGCTCGCACAGCAGGCGGATAAACTCTTTTTCCAGTTCCGCCTCACTCTGGTAGCTGTCAGAGCGCACCTTGGAGGGTTCATAGGTAGCAACAACGGTATCTTCATTGGTAGCCGCAACAATGTTATAATTCATCCTCTTTGTCCTCCGAATCTTCGGATTCTGGTTGTTCAGTCAGGTTCATCATAAAGATCAGTGCATCTAGGCTCAAGAGCATTCTGATAAAATCAAGTTTTGTGTATTCTCTACGGCTTCTTCCGTGTAGTGTCCAATGTCGATTCAAATAATTAGGTTCTGCTTCATTAAAATTTGAATTTCCAAACGCCGTTTCCTTGAATTTATCAAATGTCACAATAATTTCTAGTATTTGCAAATCAATATCAGATAGTGGTATCTTATCGTTTATTTTGTTCTCAAGTTTTTTTATTCGATTATTAAAATTTGTGTTTTTAGGCTCATTTGTTACGTCGGCCAAGATTCCATCTTCAAGTGTAAACAAGCCCAAGCAAGCCAACTGATAGCACCCCATTTCAGAAGCTACTACAACCTGTGGATACAATTTTTTATACGCTAGAACCTCTTTTGCACTACCGCATCGACCAATAAGTTTTTCGAGTCTTTCACTTCCGTTTTCCGAATAATATTCCAGAATAAAATTCTCAACACTCTTCGCCTTATTTATTCTATCAATAATTTCTCCTGACATTGGCTCCGTAAACACAATCTGACTTTCAGTTAGTTTGTCAACCGCATTTTGCCAATATGCCAGCTTTTCAATGCCATCAATATATTCTTGAATTTTGTCTTGATTTGCACGGTACCACTCTGTGAAATTTGCTATTTTTTCAACCAAAAGCTCGACTGCACTTGATACTATATTAACTATGCCTTTTATGCCCACTAATGTTTGCTCGTCCATTTCATTTTTTCAACTCCTTAAAGCTCAACAGCCTATCCCGATAATATTCATACTGCTTTTGTCTTGCTTCAATCTCTGCGGGCAGGCCGCTGGTCAAATCATTGCTGATCGCATCAAAACGGTCGAGGATAGAAACAATGCGCTTTTGCTCCTCAATAGGTGGTACCGCAATCACAGCCTTTGCTATATTATCGTTGTACAATCTCGGAATTGTTCCACCCTCAGATGCTTTCCACGGTTTCAGTTCATAGCAATAGCGAAGATAGCTATTCAAAACAATACTTTCATCATTATCAATCCAAACGATGTTAGAATCTTGGAAGTATGCAGGCTTCCCATCATAAACAACTGTTCTGCCAATCGTTCCCGCCGCAGAAATCAGCACATCGCCTTTTTTCGGAAAATTATACTTCGACCGATATTCGTTAAATGTTTCCTGCGAAATATAGGCATCTGCTTCTTTTCCAAAGGTTCCAATTTTATAGAACGGAACACCGCTCACCGTATTTGTCTGGCTCTTCAAAATACGCTTACACATACAGATAGAGCCAATATCACCTAAAGAGATTCTCACATAGCCAAACACATACTGCAAGAGTTTAATCAGTGCTCTGCTCTGCTCTGCTCTGCTCTGCTCTGCTCTGCTCTGCTCTGCTCTGCTCAAAATTGTGTTGCCGGTCTCTGCAAATGTCAAGAGCTTATCTCGGTAATACTCGTACTGCTTCTGCCGGGCTTCAATTTCTGCAGGCAAACCAATGTTGAGGTCGGAGCAAATCTTCTCAAAGTTGTCCAGCACATTTACAATGCGGTTTTGGACATCGAGGGGTGGAATAGATACTTTTTCTTTCTTTATAACAGGAACTGTCAATTGCGGTATGCCACTTGTTGGCACCTTATAATGTCTTCCCTCAAGGCTATAATATAAGTACTTCGCATTGAGTTGTTTATCATCTCTAGGTATTAAAGTTATGAGCCTGATGATTGGGAAGTATGGATAATCCCTATATTCCGCATAACCAATTGTTCCTCTCGCCGCCACTGTTACCGCAGGTTTGTCTACTCTTGCAGCATCTGTATAGCCATAAAACGCATTTATACCGCATCCGTTACTAATAACAGGAACTTTATACTGTTCTGATTTTTCTTTTGAAAAATGTTCTTTGGGCACATCTCCACCCGCTGACACTTCACAAATCTCACCAACCTCATATTCCTTGGTTGGCATTTTATACTGTAGCAGCTTATCTCTATAATAAGCGTATTGTGTTTTTCTAGCTGTAAGCTCTGCTGTAAGCTGGTTTTGTAATTTTACAACATTTTCCGTGTAATTATCCAAAGTATGGACAATCTCACTCTGAATCTCAATTGGTGGAAGCGGAATTGTCACCTTGCCAATATCGTCCTTATTAATTTTTATAGGAACTGCATTTATAAGTGTCCTTTTTCTTAATTCCTTACGTCCATGTATACTCTCGATTGCATATTTTAGAAAACGACTTTGAACTTTGTCTAATTGTGGTCTCAACAGTGCCAGCGACACATAAAACGCGAGTGCTTCATTTCTGTCAACAACCGTACAAACACCAACTGACCCTATTCGAGTCATCATCACATCCCCAATTCTTGGTTTGATTTTATATTTTTCAAAATCTTTCTCAGAAATATACTTTCGCGTTGCATATAGATTACCTATATTTTCAACACTAGCAAATTTAACACCCGACTCAGTATAATTTGGTGTACTGTGGGTGCCATCATAAATATCGCATACACTATTGAGCTTTACATACTCTACTCCATCCGGGCAAAGTTCCCGAATCATTTCATCCAGCTTACTCATTTTTCATTTCCCACCTAATACAGCTCATCGTTTGCTTTTTTTGTACAATCATCGGATAAATTATATAATTCCAAGGCATTAGTTTAAGCAAATATGGAATGTTATCTGTTCTAATGATTTCAAACTCATCGTTATACACATAAATCACATATTTGATTTTATCCTTGATTTGATAAATATAATTCAGAATTTTCTTATCTCTGCTAAGACGATAATTTTTGAAATCTTCTTGTTTACGCATATCGCCTTGCGACATACCATTGATCCAGTCTGTATACACGCATTCTGCCATTCCTAGTGCGCTTTCATCATACTCGATCATGAAAATTCCTATTTCTTTAGTTCCATTATATTTTTCAAGGCTTTGAAGATGTTTCTCCCAGCTATCTTGAAAAGATTTCTTCAAATCTTCATAGCTATGCGCACCATATTCAAATGTCCAGCTTGTTGAACGCAGTGTATTGCACTCCATTTCATGCTCCCACTGCTTTCTTACTTCTTCTTGCTCTTTTTGAACTGCACTTTTAAAGGCCTGTTCGTCTCTCTTGTGCTCTGCTCCTTTTCGAGTAGTTTTAGATGATGTAATCTGAAAATGTTCTATAAATCCTTTTTGGAATATAAAATCAGGGAACTCACTAAGGCGTTCATTCGGTTTAGCTGTTCTCAGGATGCTCGCAATTTCAAACCTATCATCTTCTAATAATCCAAAACAGCTTTTATAGCATTCGTGATTTACAAGCCACTGCCAAAGCCCATTATTAAATTCATCATCAGTTACATTTAGAATTGTACGGTGTCCAAAAGGTTCCTCACAGGGCACATCATCACGCCAAAAGAATCCCCGCTTCACCAAATCCAAACAGTTTTGTTCTTTTATTCCTCTTTGGGTTGTCTGCCCCATAAGTATCTCCTTTCCATTTTATTCAATTGAATTTGTTTCCAAATACCTGTCAAAATCACTCTGATACAGCCTATCTTGCACCACGCGGTACTTTTCAAACTCCGTTTCGGCGTGCATCTTTGCAAGCTGTGCCGAGATTTTGCCTGCGTCCTTCAGCACTTCCAGATCATCTGCCTGCAAATAGATGTCCAGCCGCTTGGCCCAGTCCTCCATGGTCATGGGGATATGACGGCGGGCACGGTTCTCGGCAAGGTCAAGGTATGCCGAAACGATCAGCTCCATGGACTTCATTTCATCCTCAGTCAGGTAATTTTTCGCCACCGAAACATCGCTCTTTTTAATTTTGCCGTTGGGAGCATCCTTCCATGTGTGAAGCCCCATGTGCGGCTTTTCAGCATCGGCACGCTCATAGATCAGTTCTGCCGCTGTATGGCGATGCACGGCATAGTGCATCTTATTCTGCACCTTTGCAAAGAACTCTTTTGTGGTCAGCGCGTTGCGGTCATAATCCAGCGAAGTAGCGTAAATATCAGTGAGTTTCTGGTAGAAGTTGCGCTCCGAAATGCGAATCTCCCGGATGCGCTCCAACTGTTCTTCAAAGTATTTCTTGGTCAGGACTGTGCCGCCGTTTTTCAGGCGCTCCTCATCCATTGCCCACCCCTTGATGGTGTACTGCTCCACGATCTGATTTGCCCAGACACGGAACCGCACCGCCCGCTGGTTGTTCACCTTGAAGCCGACCGCAATAATCATTTGCAGATTATAGTGGTTCACGCTGCGAGTAACCTGTCGGCCACCCTCATTTTGAACTATTCGGAATTTCCGAATCGTTGCCGCCTCGTCCTGCTCATGGTCAGCATAAATCTTTTTGATATGCTCATTGATGGTCGGAAGTCCCACATCGTAAAGGGTCGCCATCATCTTTTGCGTCAGCCAGATGTTTTCATCCTCGTAGCGCATCTCAATGCTGTCTTTGTCCTCGCCCGTAGAGGCAACAAAGGTCAGGTATTCCGCCGCAGAAGAACGTGTCAATGCAGAATCTTTCTTTTCGTTTTCCATCTCAGCCCTCGATTTCTGCCACGATCTGGTCAATGGCGGCCCGCAGTTCGTTTTCTCGTGCTACGATTTGCGCAATTTCAGCGTTCAGCTTTACAATGTCGATCTTCTCACGGGTGTCCTTAGCCTCCACATAAGTGGAAACCGACAGGTTATAGTCATTTTCCTGCACCTCGGAATACTCCGCCAGATGGGAGAAGTGTGCTTCTTCTGCCCGCTGTGCAAAGGTGTCCACGATTTTGTTAATGTTCTCTGGGGTGAGTTTGTTGTTGTTCGTCACCTTGACGCACTCGGAAGAAGCATCAATGAACAGCACTTTATTGTCCGTTTTGCCCTTTTTCAGCACCATGATGCAGGTGGCAATACTGGTACCAAAGAAAAGGTTGCTCGGCAACTGGATGATGCAGTCAATGAAGTTGTTGTCCACCAGATACTTGCGGATTTTCTGTTCTGCACCGCCACGGTACATAATGCCGGGGAAACAGACGATTGCTGCCGTGCCGTTGGAAGCCAGCCATGCCAACGAATGCATGATAAAGGCCAAATCCGCCTTACTTTTCGGAGCCAGCACACCAGCCGGAGCAAAACGTGGGTCATTGATGAGCAGCGGATTCTCGTCACCGGCCCACTTGATGGAGTACGGTGGATTCGATACGATCAGCTCAAAAGGTTCATCATCCCAGTGCTGCGGATTTGTCAGCGTGTCCTCACAGGCAATGTCGAATTTGTCAAATTCGATGTCGTGTAGGAACATATTGATGCGGCACAGGTTGTACGTTGTGATGTTGATTTCCTGTCCAAAGAAGCCGTTGCGCACGGCATCCCGTCCCAGCACCTTTTCTGCCTTCAGCAGCAGCGAACCGGAACCGCAGGCCGGGTCATATACCTTGTTGATTTCCTTCTTGCCTACGGTACCCAGCCGGGTCAGCAGTTCCGAAACATCGGCAGGCGTAAAAAACTCACCGCCGGACTTGCCCGCATTGCTGGCGTACATGGTCATCAGGTATTCGTAGGCATCGCCAAAAGCATCAATGTCATGCTCTTTCACATCGCCAAGGTTCATATCTGCCACGCCGTTCAGCAGTTTCACGAGCTTCTCATTGCGCTTGGCAACGGTCGCACCCAGCTTATTGCTGTTGACATCGTAATCATCGAACAACCCTGCAAACTGCCCCTCGGAGGAGCTGCCCTTTGCGGATTCTTCAATATGTCGGAACACTGTTTCCAGCGTTTCATTGAGGTTTTCATCGTTGGCTGCTTTTGCCCGCACATTGCAGAACAACTCACTGGGCAGGATGAAGAACCCTTTTTCCTGTACCAGCCCTTCCCGTGCCTGCTCTGCCTCTGCATCAGGCATATCCTCATAGCGGAAATCCGGGTTGCCTGCATCAATTTCGCCCTGATTGATATAGCTGGCAATGTTCTCCGAAATATAACGGTAGAACATCGTACCGAGAACGTAGCTCTTGAAATCCCATCCGTCCACTGCGCCGCGCAGATCATCCGCAATCGCCCAGATTGCACGGTGCAGTTCTTCGCGTTCCTGCTCTTTTTTGGTGTCTACCATTTTTATTTCCTCCATCAAATGCGGATTCCCGCATTGTTTTCTTTCATTTTAACATAGTAAATGTACCACTATTGGTACACCATGGTGTCTTTTTCTAAAAAGGATACACTTTCCCTTTATACTATCCTAGTAAAGCGTACCACAGCTTTTCCTTGATTGCAAGCCGATAAAAATTTCTATTGCATTTTTCGGGGTCGAATTATCACTTATATGTACAGACCCCCGCCAACATC
>ERZ779840.3973-NODE-3973-length-11260-cov-3.040696_pt1 | contig 11260 bp, 7 predicted proteins | sample MGYA00511561_ERZ779840 | MGnify/ENA primary metagenome ERZ779840 (study PRJEB29588, sample SAMEA2162036) | human gut metagenome | biome: human gut; feature: human-associated habitat; material: faeces | place: Denmark | collected 2008/2010 ...
TCCTGGGCGGATTGTTCGCATCGCGCATCGGACTGAAGAAATCCATCTGGTGGATGGCAGCGTGCATGACACTTCCCTGTCTGACCTTCGTCTACCTCGCCATCGGCCAACCCGATAATCTGTTTGCCATCTCAACGGCCATTGCCATCGAGCAGTTCGGCTACGGATTCGGATTCACGGCCTATATGCTCTACATGATGTACTTTTCCGAAGGGGAATTCAAGACGTCGCACTACGCCATCTGCACCGCCTTCATGGCACTGAGCATGATGATTCCGGGCATGTTTGCAGGTTATCTTCAGGAAGCAGTCGGTTACGTCAACTTCTTCTGGATCGTAATACTCTGCTGTGCCGCCACCATTGTGGTCACGGTGTTTGCAGACAGGAAGATTGACCCGACATACGGGAAGAAGTGATAAGAAGTGATAAAGTGATAAAAAAGAACGATTCATTATGAAGAAATACATTCTCCTCTGTGTCCTCTGCGTCCTCTGTGGTGCATCGCAGGCACAAAAGATTCGGATAAAGACAGGCATCGAAGTCCTGAAAGACCAGAACTTCAAGTGTCTGGAAGGCAAACGCGTAGGTCTGATTACCAACCCTACCGGAGTGGATAATCAGATGAAATCCACCATCGACATTCTGCATGAAGCACCGAACGTGAATCTGGTCGCCCTCTTCGGCCCGGAGCACGGGGTTCGTGGTGACGTGCATGCCGGCGACCACGTGACGGACATCAAAGACGCCACCACCGGACTGCCCGTATATTCCCTTTACGGCAAAACCCGCAAGGCTACGCCGGAGATGCTGAAAGACATTGACGTATTGGTCTACGATATCCAGGACATCGGTTGCCGCTCATTCACCTATATCAGTACAATGGGGCTGGCTATGGAAGCAGCGGCCGAAAACGGTAAAGAATTTATCGTATTGGACCGCCCCAACCCGGTAGGCGGACTCAAGATAGAAGGCAACCTGGTAGAAGATGATTGCATTTCCTTTGTCAGTCAGTTCAATATTCCGTACCTTTACGGGCTGACTTGCGGCGAGCTGGCATTGATGCTGAACGGAGAACGGATGATGGCGGCACCGTGCAACCTGCACGTTGTGAAGATGAAAGGCTGGAAACGCAAGATGGACTATGTACAGACAGGGTTGCAATGGGTACCCTCTTCTCCGCATATCCCTCATCCGCACTCGGCCGTGTTCTATCCGGTAAGCGGCATTCTGGGTGAACTGGGATACATGTCCATCGGAGTAGGCTATACGATACCGTTCCAGATGTTTGCCGCACAGTGGGTAGAAGCAGAAAAACTGGCGGAACGTCTGAACGCATTGAACGTGCCGGGTGTTAAGTTCAGGCCGATGTATCTGAAACCCTTCTACTCCGTAGGTAAGGGCGAATTGCTGCAAGGCGTACAGGTACACATCATGGATGTGCAGAAAGCCCCGCTGAGCGACATCCAATTCCTGGTGATGCAGGAAATCGCAGCGCTCTATCCCGACCGTGCCGTATTTGAGCATGCCGACAAGGGACGTTTCCGCATGTTCGACATGGTAAGCGGCTCGGAAGAAATACGCAAGCGGTTCTCACAGCGCAACCGGTGGGAAGATGTGCGCGACTATTGGTATAAGGATGCTGACGACTTCCGCCGGTTGTCGAAGAAGTACTACCTGTACAAGTAAGGAACAGTAAACGCTTCTTACACCCGAAGGGGCCATAAAGACAAGCGCATGTCACCCCTCATGACAAGCGCATGTCATGGGTAGTGAGAAGCGCATATCATGGGTGGTGAGAAGCGCATGTCATGAGGGGTGAGATACGTATCTCATCACAGGTGACATCGGGGCGACATCAGAACGGCCCCACAGCATACCCTGACAAGGGTACAGGCAAAAGAGGAAAAGAATGATAAGGAAAAGAAAGGCGAAAACACTATGGTAAAAAGTAGCTACACTTCGTTTTTGCGGGAAATAAGGGGACTTATTCCGCAAGATAGGATATACACCGACGAACTGCGCCGGTTAGCATGGGGAACAGATGCGGGTTTCTACCGTCTGATCCCACAAATCGTGATTCGTTCCAACAGCGAAGAGGAAATCTCCGACCTGTTGAGACTTGCCGACCGTTACAGTCTGCCAGTAACGTTTCGTGCCGCAGGAACCAGTTTGTCGGGACAAGCCATTAGTGACTCTATCCTGATCGTAGCCGGAAAGCACTGGGAGAAGTACAGCATTTCTCCCGATCATGAACAGATCACCCTGCAACCGGGCATCATCGGCCAGCGGGTCAACGAGATTCTCGCGCCCTACGGACGTAAGTTTGCTCCGGACCCGGCAAGCGTGAAATCGGCCATGGTAGGCGGCATCGTCATGAACAACGCCTCGGGCATGAATTGCGGCACACATGCCAATAGTGACAAGGTACTTCTCTCCGCCCGCATCGTATTGGCGGACGGCACCGTGCTGGATACAGGGGACGACATTTCGCGTGCTTCCTTCGAAGCCACCCACCCCGATTTCCTTAACCGCATCTGCGAACTGCGCGACCGGATACGTGCCAACGAAGAACTCGCCGCACGCATCCGCTACAAATATTCCATCAAGAACGTAACTGGACTGAATCTCCTGCCATTCGTCCGCTTCGACGACCCGTTCGATATTATTGCCCACCTGATGGTAGGCTCGGAAGGCACGCTTGCGTTCCTTTCCCAGATTACCATGCGCACCGAGTACGACTATCCGCACAAGGCAAGCGCCATGCTCTACTTTACCAGTATCAAGGATGCTTGCCGGGCGGTGGTGGCGATGAAGGAGCTTAAAAATGAAGAATTAAGAATGAAGAATGAAGAATCAGGCTGCGCTGTTACACCGCAAGGTAATTCTTCATTCTTCATTCCTCATTCTTCATTCATTGTGAAGGGTGCCGAGTTGCTGGACTACAAGAGTCTTTCTTCCGTAGACGACCCCATATATATAAGGTATAAGCAAGAAGTCTCCGATCCCTCCGGCCTCACCGCCGTGCTGACCGAGACCAAAGCCCGCACCCGCGAGGAACTGGAACAGAATATCTCAGCGATCGAAGAGTGTCTGAAACCTTTCAGCACCTACATCCCCGTGCACTTCACCGACCGACCGGAAGAATATTCCAAGTATTGGGCTATCCGCTCAGGCATATTCCCATCCGTAGGCGGTACACGCCAGCCCGGCACTACCTGCCTCATTGAGGACGTAGCCTTCCACATCGAAGACCTGCCCGAAGCCACTGCCGCCCTGCAACAGCTCATCGCCCGCCACGGCTACGATGATGCCTGCATCTACGGTCATGCTCTGGAAGGCAACTACCACTTTATCCTGAACCAATCTTTCAGTACCGACACCGAAGTAAAGCGCTACGAGGACCTGATGAATGACGTAAAGACCTTGGTAGTCGATAAATACGACGGCTCGCTGAAAGCAGAACATGGCACCGGACGCAACATGGCCCCCTTCGTGAAATATGAAGGGGGAGAGGCAGCTTTTGAAGCCATGAAGGCAGTCAAGCAGTTGTTCGACCCGAAAGGGCTGCTCAATCCGGGAGTTATCTTCAATGATGACCCGCAATGCCACATCAAAAACTTCAAACCGTTGCCGTTGTTACGAGCTACAAGCTACGAGCTACAAGCTACGAGTACCATGCAGAATGATAGCGCAGCACTGGTAGCTCGTCGCTCGTCGCTCGTAGCTCTTTCAACTGACAAGTGCATCGAGTGTGGCTTCTGCGAAGTGAACTGCCTGTCGTGCGGCTTTACCCTTTCTTCGCGCCAGCGCATTGTATTGCAACGGGAAATATCACGTCTGAAACAAAGCGGTACAGACCAGGAACGTCTGTCTCTACTCGAAAAACAATACCGCTACCCGGGCAATCAAACTTGCGCAGGAGACGGACTATGCTCCATGTCCTGCCCGATGAATATCAATACAGGCGACCTGACCCATATCATCCGCCAGGAAGCACTGCCGAAAGGTAGCCTCGGATATAAAGCAGGAGATTTCGTAGCCAATCACTTCGCTGGTGTTAAGAGTAGTCTGCGCCCCGTTTTGTCATTAGCCAATTTCGGACACTCCGTATTGGGAACCAAAGCCATGAGCAGCATTACGAAAGGAATGCACAATGTATTGGGCGTGCCTTTGTGGACGCCTGCCATGCCAAAATCCTATAGGATGAGGAATGAAGAATTAATTCCTCATTCTTCATTAAACAAAGTCGTTTATTTCCCCAGCTGCATCAACCAAACCATGGGCCTCCCGAAGCACTCCCCCGTGGAACAACCTTTGGTAAACAAGATGATCTCCCTCTTGCAAAAAGGCGGTTACGAAGTCATCTTCCCAAAGGAGATGGATAAGCTCTGCTGCGGCACCATCTGGGAAAGTAAAGGTATGCTCGACATTGCCGCCGAACTCGACCCCGCCCTTTGGGAAGCCAGCGAGCAAGGCAAATTCCCTATCCTCTGCGATCAGAGCCCCTGTCTGCACCGCATGCGCGAAACCATTCAAAAGATGAAGCTCTACGAACCTGCAGAATTCATCTACACCTTCCTGCGGGACAAACTGGTCTTCACGCAGACCGACCGCCCCGTAGCAGTACACATCACCTGCTCCATGCGCCGAATGGGGCTGGCAGATACGATTGTCTCCCTGGCAAAACTTTGTTCCACGCATGTCTTCGTACCCGAAGAAGTAGGCTGCTGTGGTTTTGCCGGCGACCGTGGATTCACCTATCCCGAACTGAATTCCTATGCCTTGCGCAAACTCCGTCCGCAGATAGAAGCATCCGGCATCACCATCGGCTACTCCAACAGTCGTACCTGCGAAATAGGACTGACTACCAACTCTGGTATCCCCTACGTCTCTATCGCCTATCTCGTAGACCAATGCACGAAGAGCGTGAAAGCTGAAGCAACTGATAACTTATAACTAATAACTTAACACACTTATTACAATGAACAGTCAGACTAAGACAAACAAGCGCATTCTTGCCCTCGACATCCTTCGCGGTGTCACCATTGCGGGCATGATTATGGTGAACAACCCCGGCACTTGGGGACATATATATGCCCCCCTGCGCCACGCTGAGTGGAATGGCCTCACCCCCACCGACCTCGTCTTCCCCTTCTTCATGTTCATCATGGGTATCTCTACCTATATCTCCCTGAAGAAGTACAACTTCGAGTTCAGTCATGCAGCCGCCCTGAAGATATTGAAGCGTACTATTATCATCTTCCTGATCGGACTTGCCATCGGCTGGTTCTCCAGATTCTGTTACTACTGGGCAGGCTCCCATGAAGGTCTCAGCTTCGGCGAACAACTCTGGGCATCCATCTGGACTTTCGACCGCATCCGTATCCTGGGTGTCATGCAGCGTCTGGCCCTTTGCTACGGTGCTACCGCTATCATTGCGCTGACCATGAAACACCGTCATATCCCTTATCTCATTGCCACATTGCTGGTAGGCTACTTCATCCTGCTGATGTGTGGCAACGGATTTGCTTACAACGAAACCAATATCCTCTCCATAGTGGACCGTGCCATCCTCACCCCCGCACACATGTACAAGGACAACGGCATTGATCCCGAAGGTCTTTTAAGCACCATCCCCTCCATTGCCCACGTATTGCTGGGCTTCTGCGTGGGTCGCATGATGCTGGACAGCAATAAAGCCGAGAGCCGCGAAGCGTTACTAAACTCTCACCTGATCAAATTATTCCTGGTTGGTGCCATTCTTACTTTTGCAGGCTTCCTGCTGAGCTACGGTTGTCCTATCAACAAGAAAATCTGGTCTCCCACCTTCGTTCTCACCACTTGCGGACTGGCCTCCAGTTTCCTGGCACTGCTCATCTGGATCATCGACGTAAAAGGATACAAGAAATGGTGTACTTTCTTCGAGGCTTTCGGTGTCAACCCCCTGTTCATGTACGTTCTGGGTGGAGTACTAAGTATCCTGTTCGGCAGCATCAGCTTTCCCTGGGGGGATGGCAGCATCAGCATACACGGATTCTTATACAAGATCGTTCTTATGCCGATATTCGGTGAGACAGGCGGTTCACTGGCCTACGCACTGCTCTTTGTAGCCATCAACTGGTGCATCGGCTATCAATTGTATAAACGGAAGATATATATCAAGATATAGGAGGTAAAGGAGATATAGGAGATAACTCCTCTAACTCCTTAAAACAACAAGTAAATAATTAAACTTAAAACGATATGATATTAATAGCAGACAGTGGCTCTACAAAGACCGATTGGTGTGTTGTAGAGAAAGGTAAACTCATCCAGCAGATTTCTACGAAAGGTACCAACCCTTTCTTTCAGTCGGAAGAGGAGATCAGTAATGAAATTGCGACAGCGCTGCTGCCCCAGTTAACGACCCATGCCTTCAACGCTGTGTACTTTTATGGTGCCGGCTGTGGCTTCCCCGACAAAATTGCCATGGTACACCGTGCCATTATCCAGCATCTCCAGGTTTCGGGCGACGAAGTGGAAGTAAATACGGACATGCTTGCCGCCGCTCGCGGACTTTGCGGACACGAACCGGGCATAGCCTGCATCATGGGCACAGGTTCCAACTCGTGTTACTACGACGGCAAACACATTGGTGCCAACGTCTCTCCCCTGGGTTTCATTCTTGGCGACGAAGGTAGCGGTGCTTGCCTGGGTAAGTTGCTGGTAGGTGATATTCTGAAAAATCAGATGACTCCGGAACTGAAAGAGAAGTTCCTCAAGCAGTTCAATCTGGAACCGGCAGACATCATCGACCGTGTATACCGTAAACCTTTCCCGAACCGCTTCCTGGCAAGCCTGTCTCCATTCCTCGCTCAGAATCTGGACGAGCCTTGCGTGCGCACGCTGGTGCTAAACAGTTTCAAGGCTTTCCTGAAAAGGAACGTCATGCAATACGATTATCAGCATAGCAAGGTACATTTCATCGGCTCCGTAGCATTCCATTATAAGGAGGTACTTGCCGAGGCCGCACAGGAAATGGGCGTTCAAATAGGCACCATCCTCCAGAGCCCCATGGAAGGCCTGATTAGCTACCATAGCTAATCACCCCAGCCCTCATAAATCATAAATTATAAATCATAAATCTCATCATCATCATGGCATTCGTAAAGATATCAGAGCAACCTTCGCTCTACAACGACTTGGAAAAGAAATCTGTCCGCGAAATATTGGAGGACATCAACACAGAAGACCAGAAAGTGGCATTGGCTGTTCAAAAAGCCATCCCACAGATCGAGAAACTGGTGACACAAATCGTTCCGCGCATGAAGCAAGGCGGACGCATCTTTTATATGGGAGCAGGCACCAGCGGTCGCCTGGGTGTGCTGGATGCATCAGAAATTCCTCCAACATTCGGTATGCCTCCTACGCTCGTCATCGGACTGATAGCAGGCGGTGATACAGCCTTGCGTAATCCGGTGGAAAATGCGGAGGACGATATGCGTCGTGGTTGGGAAGAGTTAGTTGAACGTAACATTACGGATAAAGATACCGTCATCGGCATTGCCGCTTCCGGCACGACTCCCTACGTTATCGGTGCCATGCAGAAAGCACGTGAGCACGGCATTCTTACAGGCTGCATCACCAGCAACCCCGACTCTCCGATGGCAGCCGAAGCAGATGTTCCCATCGAAATGATTGTAGGACCGGAGTATGTAACAGGAAGCTCACGTATGAAATCGGGTACGGGACAGAAAATGATACTGAACATGATTACCACTTCTGTCATGATACAACTGGGCCGCGTGAAAGGTAATAAGATGGTGAACATGCAGCTGAGCAACCAGAAATTGGTAGACCGTGGCACCCGCATGATCGTAGAAGAACTGGGATTGGACTATGGAAAGGCAAAGGCACTGTTGCTAATGCATGGTTCAGTGAAAAAGGCAGTAGATGCTTATAGGGGGGTAACATTATGAAACTCCTCCCTTCCTTTTTCTTCTTTGTGTTGCTTGCCCTGCAAGCCAATGCACAATCCTTGCAACGTGTTGCCCCCGAACAAGTCGGCATGGATTCCCGTCATTTGTTGTACGCTGACGAAGCGATAGAAACCGCCATCGCCAATAAAGACATTCCCGGTGCCGTACTCGCTGTAGTACGCAACGGGAAGATGGCCTACCTCAAAGCATACGGCAACAAGCGTGTGTACCCTAACACCGAGCCTATGACTGTAAACACCATTTTCGATATGGCTTCATGCAGTAAACCCATGTCCCCTGCCATCTGTACCCATATCCTGGCAGAACGTGGTAAGCTCCGCCTCCTGGATCCCGTCAGCCTCTACATACCTGAATTTAAGTCCTGGATGAGCGAAGACGGAAAAGATAAGAAAATCATCCGCATCGCCGACTTGTTGACACATACTTCCGGTCTCCCCCCTTATGCCCCAACCAGTGAATTGGAAAAACAATATGGCTCCCCCAGCCCCGACGGAATGATAGAGTACATAGCCAACTGCCACCGCGACTTCAAGCCGCAGACCGACTTCCAATACAGTTGCCTTAACTACATCACCCTGCAACGCATCATCGAAACCGTCAGCGGACAATCCTTACGTGACTTCGCCCGCGAAAATCTATTTGATGTATTAGGTATGGCCCATACCGACTATCTCCCCTGCAAGCGCGACAAGGATGGGAAATGGATCAATACAGCAGATGCCCATTGGGCAACCTCTACCGAAGGTGACTGGCATAGCCTCATCGCTCCTACCGAGAAGCAATCCGACGGCAGTGTCCTCTGCGGACAAGTACACGATCCACTCGCCCGTGTCATGAATGGCGGTATTTCCGGCAATGCCGGCGTATTCTCTTGTGCCGAAGACATAGCTGTCCTCTGCGCCGCCCTGCAAAACGGCGGAGAATGGAACGGACACCGCATCCTCAGCCCATTGGGAGTAAAAGCTATGCGTACCGTCCCCCGTGCCACTGCTACATTAGGACGCACTTTAGGATGGGATAATTTCACCGCCTACGCTTCCAATAACGGAGATTATTTTGGTCCGAATACCTACGGGCACACCGGATACACCGGTACTTCCATCATCATAGACCCGGACAACGATACTTCCGTCATCCTGCTCGTCAATGCCGTGCATCCCGAAGACGGTCACAGCATGGTTCGCCTGCGCTCTCTGATAGCCAATGTTGTTGCTGCTTCTATCTATCCCACCCCACGTATTTATACGGATCATTATTATAAGCGCTTCCTCCAATTCATGGATGAACCTGCCATTACCTCCAAAGACATCGTCATGGTGGGCAACAGCCTTACAGAAGGTGGCGGCAACTGGAACACCCGCCTCAACAAGAAAAACATCCGTAACCGTGGTATCATCGGTGACGAAGTTATGGGTATTTACGACCGCCTGCACCAGATACTTCCGGGACACCCAGAGAAACTATTCCTCCTTGCCGGTGTCAACGACATCTCACACGACCTCACTGCGGACAGCATCGTCAGCATGATACGCATGACCGTAGAGCGCATTCAGCGTGAATCTCCTGATACGAAACTCTACCTGCAAAGTCTCCTGCCTTTCAACGAGAGCTTCGGACGCTACAAAAAGCTAACCGGGAAAATCGACATGGTTCCCGAAATCAATGCGCAACTGGAGGTTTTAGCTAAAGATCACAAGATTACATTCATCAACCTCTTCCCGTTATTTACAGAGAAAAGTACGAATGTACTGCGCAAAGAACTGACCAGCGACGGCTTGCACCTGAATGAAGAAGGATATAAGATTTGGGTAAAAGCGTTGAAAAAGAAAATGTAGATCCGTACTCTATAAACACAAGAGGCTGCCCATGAAATGAGCAGCCTCTCTATCTATTGTAAAAGAACGTCTACTTTACTGCTTCTAACAGCATATCAAATGTCAAAGTTGAATAACCAAGAATTGAACCATATCCGGCTTCTCCATATCCACATTGATAAGGAATATACAATATCCAGCGTTCTTTCGTATGCATATACTGCAATACCGTAGTCCATCCTGAAACGACACCTGTCACCCTAAAAGAAGATGGAGAATCGAAGTCCGTGGGCACCTTGGCGCCCTCGCCTTCAGAAAGCAGTACCCCTCGGTCTATCGCACTGTAACCAACAAAATTACCATCGAATCTATCCCCTAATATTATTGTACCATAATAGTATGTCGTAACTGACTGCGTATAAAGCGGACGCTCCCCCTTGGGATTGTCTGACGAGATTTTCTTACAGTAAATATACAAGGAATTCTCTGTCGTACTATTGTAGTTATCCTTAATAGCAAATAATTCACCTACAGGAATCTTACTAAGCTTAACAGAGTCACCGTTATCACCTTCATATTTCGCCCCTTCTATAATTCTATCAGCCCGACCACCTATGATCAGATTCAATGAATCAATATAAGCTTCATTCCGTTCTCGCCAGTTATCATACCTACCTACTTCCTCTACTTCTTCACAAGAAGTAAATACACCTGTCAAGAGTAACAGGAAAGGTAGAAATATTAAGAGTCTTTTATTCATTCTATTAATTTATTGTATTACTTATTGCAACCCCTTCAACAATGAAGTGATGCTAACACGGTCTGCAATGATGTTATTCAGTTCAGCAATAGCCACGCGTTCCTGTTGCATCGTATCACGATTACGCAGCGTCACGCAGTTATCTTCCAGAGTTTGGTGGTCAACAGTCACGCAGTACGGAGTACCAATGGCATCCTGACGACGGTAACGTTTACCGATACTATCTTTTTCATCATACTGGCAGTGGAAGTGGAACTTCAATGAGTCGATGATCTCACGAGCCTTTTCAGGCAGACCGTCTTTCTTCACCAACGGCATTACAGCCAACTTCACAGGAGCAAGTGCGGCAGGCAATCTCAGTACTACGCGGCTTTCTCCACTCTCCAGTTGTTCTTCGCAATAAGAAGCAGACATGATACTGAGGAACATACGGTCCACACCAATAGAAGTTTCCACAACAAACGGAGTATAACTTTCATTCGTTTCGGGATCGAAGTACTTAATATTCTTACCTGAGAACTTCTCATGCTGAGACAAGTCGAAATTCGTACGGCTATGGATACCTTCCACTTCCTTGAAGCCAAACGGCATTAAGAACTCGATATCTGTAGCTGCATTCGCATAATGAGCCAACTTATCATGATCATGATAACGATAGTGGTCATCACCGAATCCCAATGCCTTATGCCATTTCAAACGGATTTCTT
>ERZ779840.3992-NODE-3992-length-11220-cov-9.335781_pt1 | contig 11220 bp, 7 predicted proteins | sample MGYA00511561_ERZ779840 | MGnify/ENA primary metagenome ERZ779840 (study PRJEB29588, sample SAMEA2162036) | human gut metagenome | biome: human gut; feature: human-associated habitat; material: faeces | place: Denmark | collected 2008/2010 ...
ATAAAAGAATTTTTAAGATATCAACTTTTAAAAAAATCCAGTGAGTCGTGGATATTAATTGGATTAACGTGTGTATTTTTTATAATAATGGATAATGTTATTGCGTTAGAATCTCATATTCTTGGTTTTAATAGAGATACCTTTTTATTAATTGCGGTAAGTATTTTGCCATCTATTACAGAGAATATTTTGTGTACATATTTAGGGATTAAGGAAGGTTATAAACCGGGAATTGTTTACTTATTAATAATAAATCTTTATAAGTATTTAATGCCAATTGTTCCTAACCCTAGTGAATATTTGTATTCTTTGATCTTTTTAATAATTCCTCTATTATTATTAAAAAAGATAATTAACTGGTATAAAAGTGATCGAACTGATGCTCTTGAACGAGAATATTATCATCAAAGGGAAAAAAATTTGATAATATTTTTGCCTTTAATTATCTGTGCTTTTTGCTTAGTATATTTTGTTTCAGGGTATTTTAGATATTATGCTATTGCTATTGCTAGTAATTCTATGGTACCTAATATTTATAAGGGTGATGTTGTAATTGTAGATAAGTATTTTAAAGATATTACACAAGGTGATATTTTAGCTTATAATTATGATAACAAGGTAGTTGTTCATCGAGTTTATAAAATTATTAATACTAATGGTGAATATTATATTTATACTAAGGGAGATGCTAATCAAGATTATGATAAATATAAAATTACCCAGGATATGTTTGTAGGGATAGTTAAATCAAAGTTACCTTTAATTGGTTATCCTACAGTATTATTAAATGAAAGGTGGTAAATATTATGGCTAAGAAAAATAATTTTAAAAAGCATTATCAAGCTAAGAATAATAAATTTGATTTTTTAAATAGTACTTGGTTTTATATTTTAGTTTCTATAATATCATTACTTGTGGGAATCAAATTCATTAGTTTAGCATTAAAAGATACGAATAAAGATAAGCTTATATTTTTGGAAAAAGGTGGTATTAAATATAGTGTTTGTTTAAAAGAAAATGATTTTTTTGAAGATAATTGTTTATCATCTAATATGTCATATGTAGCTAGTTTAATTAAAAAAATATCACTAGATTTTAATTATCAACTTAATAGTAATATTGACGATTTAATTGATGCTGTTGATTATGAAATAACGGCTAAATTGATAATAAAAAATGGTGATACTTCAACAAAATATTATGAAAAGGATTATAATTTGGTTTCTAAAACAACAGATGTAATTGATAATAATAATACTTTTTATAATTTAAATAAAAGTGTAGATATTAATTATGATTATTACAATGAAATTGCAAATAGTTTTAAAGCTATGTATGGGATTAATTCTCAAAGTTACTTAGAGGTTTATTTAAATACTTCTAATAAGGTTAATTCTAAGTATAATAATATTCCTACCTCATCACAATTATTAGTGCAAATTCCTTTATCACAGAAAGCTATAGAAATAAATCTTAAAACTCAAGAAGTAAATAAAAGTATTGAAAAGAATATTACTAATTATAGTTTTGATATAGGACAATGGGCAAAAATGGCAGTTGGGGTTTTCTGGACGTTGTTGGCATGTTTTTGCTTGGGGGTTGTATTATATAGGGTTATTAAAAATAGGAATAAATTGAGTAAATATGATAAATATATTAATAAGTTATTAAGAGAATATGATAGATTAATTGTTGATACTTCAACTAAACCTAATGTTAATGATTATAATGTATTAAATATTAAAAGTTTTAGTGAATTAGTAGATGTTAGAGATAATTTGAGATTACCTATAATGTATTATAATGATAAGAAACGAGAGGAAGCTAAGTTTTATATTCTTCAAGATAATAATTTATATTTGTTTGAAGTTAATAAGAAGTCCTTAACTAAGTAATTAATAATTTAGATTAAACAGCCATAGGGCTGTTTTTATTTTCCGGATAAGATAGTTTTAAAATTGTTTTTGAATATATGCCATAGGGTAGCTTTTTTGATGTTTTCTTTAATGGTTAGTTCTTCTTCTCTTACTACTAAGCCTTCGTTATCTAATATTTCAACTATACCTACTGTTTGGCCACTATTTATGGGGGCTTTTACTTTATTTACTTTGATATTATATGAATATTCTTCGGTTTTATCGCTTTTAGAAATTAGTTCAGTTATAGCCTTTTTTACTATTAATGTAGCTTTGTCTTGCATACCTTTTTCTATTTCAATGGTGCCTAGTTCTTTATTTTCTTCTATGATAGTATTTAGTTTGAATGAATTAAAGGCGTAGTTTAGTAAGGCGGTTGTTTCTTTACTACGAATGGCACTGGTTGGTTCACCCATTACAACGGAAATAAATCTAATGTCTTGTTTTTTGGCAGTTGCTGTTAGGCAGTAGCCGGCATCTTCGGTGTACCCGGTTTTTAAGCCATCCACTCCAGGAAGAAATCTAACTAATTTGTTGGTATTAACTAACCAGGTTCTAGTACCATCAGGTTTGTTAAAATAATCTTCATAAATAGATGTAAATCGTAAAATATCTTGGTGATGTATTAAGTTTAAAGCCATAATAGCCATATCGTAAGCACTGCTATAGTGGTCTTGGGCATCTAGACCATGGGGATTGGCAAAATGGGTATGTTCTAGTCCTAAGGATTTGGCTTTTTCATTCATTAGATTAACAAAGTTATCAACACTACCACCAACATACTCTGCTAAGGCAACTGCTCCATCATTAGCGCTGGCAACCGACACTCCTTTAATTAATTCTTCTAGTTTAACTTGCGAGTTTTCTTCTAAAAACATTTGGGAGCCACCCATAGATGATGCATTTTTAGAAATAGTTACCATATCATCATAAGATATTCTTCCCTCTTCAATGGCATCCATAGTAAGAAGTAATGTCATAATTTTAGTCATAGAAGCCATGGGTAATTCTTCGTTAGCGTTCTTTTCAAAAAGTATTTTTCCTGTCGAATACTCCATTAAAATGGCACTGGTGGCGTTACTGGCTAGGTCTTCTGCACTAACTAATATAGGAATAGTCATTAAAGATAAACAGATAAATAATAAAATTTTTTTCATTTGACACCTCTTACTTAATTAATATGATTTTAAAAGAAATTTAGACTTTAATATTTTCCTTGGTAGATTAATATGATAAAATAAGACATATATAGGAGTGATATAATGAAGGAAGATAAAAAGCCTAATACTACTAAGAGTAATCTTGATAGTAAGAAAGATATAAATAAAAAGAAATCAAATAATAGTAATAAAAATAAGTCTAGTAATACAAAGACTAAATCAAGTAATAAGAAGAACGTAAATACGAAGAATAAAAATAATAGTAGTAAGAAAAATAATACTAAAAAAGTTAGTAATCAAACTAATAATAAGCCTAAGAAAAATAAAGAAAATAATAAGAATAATGTAGCTAAGAAGAATAATGTTAAAAACGTTAAGAAGATAGATAATAAGTTAGAAAAGACTATAGAAAATGCTGATGCAAAGGTTGTAACGGAAGTCATTCCTACACCGGTACCGGAAGAAAAAGAAAAAGTTAAGGCTAGTACTAAAGACGTTGGTGAAGCTAAAGAAGTACATGAAGAGATTGTTCAAGAAGAGACAAAAGAAGTCCAAGAACCTAAAGAAAAAGAAACTACAGAAGAAAGTACTACAAACCAAGAAGTAAACGCTGAAGAAGAAAAAGTAAATATAGAAGAACCACAAATTATCTTAGAAAATGAACAAGAATATGTGGTAAGTTCTAAGAATGATGATATATTAGTAGAAAAAGTTTCTTTAGAAGATATTCCAACGAGAGAAGAACAAGAAAAAGAAGAAAATAAAAAGTTAGAACAAAAAATCTTAAAAAAGAAAAAGAAAACTAATGTTATTGAGCCTTTAATTGTAGTTATTTTGCTACTTGCATGCTTTTATATAGCGTATTTTGTAATTGTATCTTCTTCAAGGGCGAGATTAAATAATGGCATTACTACTCTATTTAATAAAGCTAATAAAGTAATTAGTGATATTAGTAGTTATAATAATGAGTCTTATACCATGAGTGGTGGGGCCTCGTTTAGTACAACTACTGATTATTTGAAGTTTTTAAGTAAGTATGAGTATAAATTTAATTTTAGTCATAATTTAAAAGATAATATTAATTCTGGTAATATTACTATGATTAATAGTTTAGATAATAATAGTTTAGATATTTCTTATAAAGAGACTGAGGATATGTTGTATTTACAATCTAATAAGTTAGCATATTATCCTTTAAGTGTTAAACTTGATAGTAAGAATTCTAACATTGATTATAATCTTTTAAAAAATGATTTAGTAATTATTAAAGATATTATATTAGAAGAAATTAGTATTCCTAAGAGTGAGACGATTAAAGATACCATATCAATTAATAATCAAGATATAAAAGTTAAAAAATTAAGGATAATTTATACTAAGGATGATATTAACGATTTAGTTAATAAGGTTAAAAAAAGAATTTTAGAAAATGATACGTTAGTAAATGATATTGCAACTTCAGCGGATATTACTAAAGATAAAGTTAATGATTATTTAAATGAGACTAGTGAAATTGATTGTGATAATATAAGTATTGATGTTTATACTAAGGGTATTATGCATGATATTTTAGGAATAAGTATCTTAAGGGATAATCAAGAAGTAGTTAGAATAATTAATTATAATAAAGATTACCAAGTAAAAGTTATTGATGAAGATAATCAAGAGATTTATATGACTTTATATGGTAAAAAGTTAGAACTATCTTATAGTAATGTCCGTATTTTAAGTTTAGATATTAATAATTTTGATAAAGAAAAGATAGATATTGATTATGAAGCTAATCTTATAACCGCTAAGTATAGTGGAAAGTTGCTTGTTAATAGTGATGATAGTAATAGTGAGTTTATGTTAACATTTATTGATAAGAATGATAGTAGTGTTAATGGGACTTTGAATATGAATTATACTAAGAGTAAGGAAGAAAAAACTTATGAATTTGATACTACTGATAGTATGGATGTAAGTGATTTATCTAATGAAGAGATGACGCAGATAGGAAGAAATTTCTTAGGTTTTATTATTAATAATGATTAAGTGCAAAATTATGCACTTTTTTCCGTGGGTGTATGATATAATTTTAATGTAGTAGAAAGTAAGAAGGAGTTTGGATAGATTATGGAAGATAAATATAATAGTGATGATAAGATTACTTTAGTACAAGATACCCCTATTACATCACTTGGTAGTGAGATTAGTGTTGAGAATACTAATAATGATATTGGAAATAACATGCCAAGTGATGTGGAAGATAGGAATCAGATAGAGACTAGGGAAAATACTTTAGGAAATAATGAATCAGAGATATCTGCAAATAATGGGCTTGATATTGCAGAGGCTGTGGATAATTTAGATAAGACAGAAGTTTTAGATGTAGTACCTAGTGAGTCATTGGTTTTAAGTAATGATGTTAATACGACGAGAGTAGATGCTAGTCCGGTTGAGGATATTTCTAATGTGGATGTTCCTGCTCAAAACATAGAGACTCAAAGTAATAATGTAGTTAGCGAGGCTCCACAAGTTACAGAGGAACCAGCTTTTAGTTTTGATGCTCCTGCCGATGTGTTTGATACTGCGAATAATGATACGCAAAATCAAAATAATGAAGATAGTATTGATACATCAAATGTTAGTACACCAGCTGATAGTGAGAATAGCCCTACTACTTTGGAAGATGTTCCTAGTACAAATATAGAAGTTACTCAAAATACCCAGAATAATCAACAGATTGACCCGCATAGTGTTAACGAAGTTCCAGAAAATAATGAAGTAAAAGAAGAAAATAATAATGATATTGTAATAACTTCAGGTAATGAAGAAAAGACTGAAAACCAAGAGAATCCCGAAAATACTAAGCAAGAAAATACTCCGGTACCAGAAAAAAAGAAGAAAAATAAAAGTGATATAGTTATAACTTTAATGGCGGTTTTAGTAGTAATACTTGGTATAGCTGGTCTACTCTACTACTTTGTATTTAGTAAGAATACTAAGTCAGCTATTGAACTAGGAATAAATACTTTAAGTTCGAAGATATATGAAATAAATAATAATCTGCATTTAAATGATTTATCGAAAGGGATTGGAAGTTTAACTTCTGGCGAAAATGGTAATACTAGCTTAAAAAGTGGAAGTTATGAAATAAAATTGGATACTAACTTAGAAGATTTTAAGAATTTAACTAATTATACTTATCATTTTACTTATTTAAATGAAGAAAATCCTAAGTACAATTTGAAGGTTGTCGATAATCTTTTTAAAAATAATGTTGTTAATATTGATGCTTTAGGTAAAGATAATAAGACTTATATTAGATTTAATGGGGTTGATGCGAATACTTATGTAACTGAAAGTGATAGTAATGATATTGATGTAGATAATAAGATTGATATTAATACAGAAGATTTAGTTGATATCGATATTGAAGATTTGGTTAATACGATAACGACTTCGTTTAAGAAGAATATAAAAAATGTGAAGGTTACTAAAAGTACTGAGTCAATTATGATTAATGATGTTACTTATGATACTAAGAAAGAATCTTTAATTTTAACACCTACTCTTTTGCAAAATATTTTAAATGATGTTATGGATAGTAATGAAAATTATAGAGATTTACTTGAGGATATTACTTTTAGTGATAATGTAGTTATTGATTTTTATGTAGATAAAAAGACAGATAGTCCAATAAAGATTGGTTATGTAAATAATGATTATGATTGTGATATTTTGTTTATTAATGATAGTTTAACTTTGAGTCTTACTAATAATGCTGATAGTTCGAAGGTAGAAATGTCTATTAAGACTAGTAGTAATAGTGCTAATATGAGTATGATTGTTACTTCAAGTCTTATTAATATTAATTTAACGGCTGATTATAGTGATTTAGGTACTTCTATGAGTAGTAATATTGCGGTTAGTTTAGGTAATGAGGAAGATACAAGTAATATTAGTTTAAGTATTAAGGGGGATTATCAAAATTTAGAAAGTATTAAAGATATTGATATTAGTAACCCTAAGGATTTAAGTGAATTTAATATTGAAAATTATCGTTTTTCTTTTATTGGAACGCCATTTTATAATATGTTCTTCTAAAAGTTAGCAGTTAAAAAGGAATGCTTTGACATTCCTTTTTTAGTATTTTAAACACATTCAACGTAAGTATCAGAAAGACAACGAATGACGCAACAGCAATCACAGTCCATTGTGAAGAAAGAATTTGTTGCAACGTATGGATTTAGACTAGTTTGGTCTGGATTATCTGCTAATACTCTAAATGTAGCACAATTTCCTTCTAATTTTTCTACTCTAAATATTTTAGAACAGTTTTCGGAAGTATCAGTACATGTAGCTGTTACGTCTTTGCTAGTAGGCATGGACCATGGTGTACCATTACCACTACAAGTATAAAGCATTACTGGTCTTGTGTTGCAAATAAGGCAGTTTGGACCGCCACCTAAAAGTGGACGATCGCAAGTTTCTAAGCATGATTCAGGACATGCATTTTGTTGTAATACTAAGATTACTTTTAATATTTCAGCGACACAATTAGAGTTAGTATTTTTATTACACATATATTTCACCCTTTCATATATTCTCACTAATAATTTATGAAATTAAGGGGATTTATGCTACTTAATACTGGAAATTTATGGTTTTAATTGTGAAGAAGTTAATATTGATAATGGTGCTAGCGATAGTGATATGAATTTAGTTTTAATAATTTTTAAATTAATCATGCTTATCCACAATTTTATCTAAGTCAACACTATTTATTGACTCAAAACGTTTAGTAATTTTTTCAGTTGTAATGTTAATATCTTTAACATCTTTAGTAACTGTATCAATACTTCTAGATAGTTTATCCCATCTTAAGCGATATTTGCTGAATTCTTCACTTAGTCTATTTAATTCTAAATGGATAACCTTAGCATATTTATCACGTTCCATATTTTTTAATATCATGTTAATGGTTGATAAAGTACTCATTAAAGTAGTAGGACTGGTTATCCATACTCTTTTATTATAGGCATACTCTAATAAATCACTATGATAAGCATTAATTTCAGCAAATATAGCTTCTGCTGGCAAGAACATAATAGCTTGATTAGCAGTAATACCAGGAATAATATACTTACTACTAATAGCGTCAATATGTTTTTTGACATCTAACTTAAAGTTTTTTTCGTACATATTTCTTAGTTCTAAAGAAATAGTTTTATCAGTCATTTTTTGATAATTTTCTAACGGAAATTTAGAGTCGATACCTATTGTACCTAGAGGTTCTGGAGCATATAGTATAGCATCAACTATATAACCATTAGGGAATTTATGTTGTAGTTCATATATTTTATCATTCTTAGGACCAAAGACATTACTTAAAATATAGCTTAGATTTACTTCACCGAATATACCTCTTGTTTTTTTATCTGTTAAAACACTTTGTAATGAGACTATATCACTACTAAGACTATCTATTTTCTTTTGGGCTTCATCTATTTTACTTAGTCTTTCTAAGATGTTAGAGAATGTTTTATTAGTTTTATCAAAGTTAATATCTAGTCTTTCATTTACTTTATCATTTATTTTAATTAAATTATCTGTAATATTAGTATTTAGTGTATTAAAATCATTAGTTATTATTTTACTAAAATCATATTTAAAATCACCTATATCTTTAGTTAGAGTTGTTTCTAGTTTACCTAGTCTTTCCACAACATTAGTGTTGTTTTCTTTATTTTTATTTATCTTAGTTATTAAGTATATTACTAGTATTATTAGAATACTTAGTAATAATATTATTATATGTTCCATATTTTTTCTCCTATGTTCTTATTAATTATATCGTACATTTATTTGTTTATCAAGAATAAAAAAGATTACATTGTTAATTTATGTAATCTAGTTTGTTTTTACTATAAATGGGTCGTTTATTGTACCTATTCCACCTGATATTTCTACATCTGATTTAAGATTTATAACAGGACGGACGCCATAGCCGTCAGTAACCCAGCGGTAGCTGAAGAAACCGGTACCGCTAACGTACCAAACATATGACGAAGAGTTGGAAGGGCTGAAATTACACGGAGACATTGTCCAATACCAAGTACCAGTATAAACATATGATAAGGTATTTAAATAACCATTTACCATACCAGCCATGGCGGCTTCATCAGCAGTCATTAGACCAATCGGATTAGTTAGAGCTCCATTACCATTTGTGCTATCTACTGTATATAAATCATGTTCTTTGTCTGTGCAAGTTAGAACTGGTGCTTTGTTAGTTTTAACTAAACGATTAACCGCACCATATTCCGTATAAGAAGTTGTAGAATAACCATCCCCACTATTAGTAATTGAACGGTCCCCACAGAAACCTGTGTCTGCCAAATAATCTTGTAAATTATTAGCAACTATGTATTTATTATAAAATTCATCAACTTTGGTTTTGATATTACTATCTTTGCCGTTAGCTAGGTTGTTTTCTCTAGAACCTAGTTCACCAGTTGCTGTACCATACATATAACCAACATATGCTGGGTCAGTTCTAGTAGAATTGAAAGCACTAGTACCATATTGAGTATCCTCAACTTTAGAATTTGCTTTTGTTCCATTATAAATTAGTCTTATAGTTCCATCACCATTAATACGAATTATCTTCCAATAACTATTTGCAAAGTATACATTGTTATTTGAAACATTACCACGATAGTAATAAGATGTACCATAATCATCTTGAGCAGTATATAAACCCTTATCAGACTTATCACTCTCTAACTCCGTTTCCGTATAACGATTAGTTTTAAAAGCATATCTAATACGATAAGAGTTAGTATTAATGGTACCAACATTAGAAGTTGTAACACTATTTACTTTGTATAGGTAAGTACCAGAACTACTAGTATAGCCAGATAAAACATTATTCGAATTTATATTAGTGCCACCGCCAACAACATAGTATGCTGTACTAGAAAAATCTAGGGATGCTAGGTCTTCAGCAGAATATAACTTAGAATCAGTCATTACATATTGGCCTTTTTCACTATTAAAAGTATAACCGGTACTTAGAAGGACCTTGGTACTATCAGCGGTTAGGCTTTGACCCCCTAAGGAAGTATTTCCAACAAGACTTATATCAGGCATATCAATATTTAAGTTAGTATTAGTTGTTTCATGATTTTCTTGCCATATTATTATTGGAGCAGTTTTATTAAAATCAGGAGTTTCTTTTGAATTTATTTTATTAATGGCATTTGCAGTATCTTTAACTTGATATTCATTAACTAGGATCGCATCATGTAATGTAGTTACATAATCACTTGGTTTATATGTACTTGGCTGAGCAACTACTACTATCTTTGATATCAAAGATTTATCTTGAGTATTTTCATTTAATGGGGTATTTTCATCCATCCATAATCTTAAAGCATAATCTACACTATCGTTACTGCCTAATGAACCTTGAGCAAGTGTTCTAGATTCAGTTGATTTATCTATCGTTGTTGATGTACTATCTAAGCTAGAAAGGATAGCTGGTGCTTCACTATTTATCATCGTCTTAATATAATCAGAAGATAAGTCAGTGCCTTCTAACATTTCTAAATTAACATTATAAGAAATAAAAATATCACAAGTATTAGTTATGGTAAATTGATAAGGAGTTAACTTCTTACCTTCGCTGTCAGTTATAGGATATGCATTATTCAAAGTAATATCATTCTTTTCATTAGTTAAAGAAATAGAAATACAACTAGATGCTAAACGATTCTTATTAGTTTGAGATTCAGTAACCATATAGTAAGCATAACTTACTCCAACTAAAAAAGATAACGATAGTAATATTCCTAATGCTATTAACAATATTTTTTTATTTTTCATAGTTACAGCTCCTTTCTAATTAGTTTTTATAATAAATGGTTCGTTTATTGTGCCTATTCCCCCTGATATTTCTACATCTGATTTAAGATTTATAACAGGACGGACGCCGTAGCCGTTAGTAACCCAGTTGCTGTAGAAGTTACCGGTTCCGTTAACGCTCCAAACAACGGACGTTGAGTTAGAAGGGTAGAAATTATAAGGCGACATTGTCCAATACCAAGTACCAGTATAAACATATGATAAGGTATTTAAATAACCATTTACCATAC
>ERZ779840.3995-NODE-3995-length-11219-cov-2.548907_pt1 | contig 11219 bp, 10 predicted proteins | sample MGYA00511561_ERZ779840 | MGnify/ENA primary metagenome ERZ779840 (study PRJEB29588, sample SAMEA2162036) | human gut metagenome | biome: human gut; feature: human-associated habitat; material: faeces | place: Denmark | collected 2008/2010 ...
CGCATCGTGCAGAAAAATATGCTGACCGCGCAGATCGAAAACCGCCGTGCTGTCAGCCGTGCCCTGGGCCATGTTCCGCAGACGATTCACAACATCAGAACGATCCGGAGTCTCGGCAAAGAAAACTATATGGCAGAGCGTTATGATACCTGCATCGGCGAGAGCTACCGGGCGATGGAGCAGACAAATTTTTATGATGCAGTCTATTCACCAGTCATTCTGATCCTGAATGCGGTGGTTGTGGTGGTTGTCATGCTTTTTTCGGCTTCCGGCAATGCGAATGTATTAAGTCTGTTTGGAATGTCGGCTGGTACGGCGGTCGCTGTCATGAACTATATTTCGCAGATCTTTTCCCCGGTGGAGAGCCTTGGAATGGAGATCCAGACCATACAGTCTGCTGTGGCGGGCGTGCACAGGATCAATGAATTTTTCAGTCTGGAAGAATTACCGGAAAAGACTGATTACAGAAAAGAGAGTACACAAAAGAAAGATAACGTATTTGTGGAATTTCAGAATGTGACATTTGCCTACGAAGAACAAAATGTGCTAAATGGTATCAGTTTTCAGGTAAAAGAAGGAGAACAGGTTACACTTTCCGGTCGCACCGGCGCAGGCAAAAGTACGATATTCAAGCTGCTGCTGGGACTTTATGAGCCAAAGGAGGGCAGCGTGCTGATACAGGGAGTTCCGGCACAAGATATCCCGGATGCAGAGAAACGGCATCTTTTTGGCTATGTGGAGCAGGCTTTTCATATGGTTCCGGGAACGGTAAAAGAGCAGATCACGCTGTACGATCCGTCGATCACTATGGAGGATGTCCGTGCGGCGGCACAGATGACAGGGCTTTCGGATACGATCATGAGTCTGGAAAACGGGTACGATACGCCATGTTCCGATGAAATCTTTTCACAGGGACAGTGGCAGCTATTGTCGATCGCCCGTGCAGCGGCGGCAAAGCCGAAACTGCTCCTTTTAGATGAGATCACGGCAAACCTGGATGCACAGACCGAAAAAGAAGTTTTGCAGGCATTAAAGCGGGTAAGTGAGAATCGGACGGTGATCTCCATCTCGCACAGGGTGAATGCGACGACCGGCAGGGTGATTCAAATCTGAAAACGTAGTTTGTTCCCGCAGACCGGCTGCTCACAAAGGATTTCTGGAAGCGCTTGCATTAAAAATCCCTGTCATGGTGGTATACTGCATTGTCAATCTGGATGAGATCGTGAAGATACCGGCGGTTTATCTGCATTATAAAAAGTATATCTGGGTGAGAAATATCACAAGGGAGGAAGATTAAGAGAGAAAAATCCAGTCTTGACATTTTGGAAAAATGCTATATAATTACTTCAAAAATGAACAATACAAAAAAGAAGTAAATGGAGGCGGATCATGATAAATATGAGTATTGAATTTGCCCACAAAATGTCACTGGCGTACAGTGCAACCTGCAAGACACTCTGCAGGGAACTGAAACTGCCACAGACTGCGTTTGATATACTGATGTTTCTGGCAAATAACCCGGATTATAAAACGGCGAGTGATATTGTGGAAGTACGGAAAATAAAGGCGAACCTTGTCTCTGTCAATGTTGAGAAGTTGGTGCGGGATGGATACCTTGAGAGGAAAGCAGTGGAGGGTGATCGGAGAAAAGTCGAGCTGATCTGCACGAAAAAAGCAGAGCCTGTGATCGAAAACGGGAAAAAACTGCAGCAGGATTTTGTGGAACAGATACTGTCTGGCGTGGATGAGGAGAAACGGAAAAAGATGGCAGAGATCCTCAACCAGATGGAAAAGAATCTGGATGAAATGCTGAAAGGGGAGCACTGACATGAACATGTTACTTACAATAATCGTTACTTTTTTTGCAGGTATGGGGGCAGGGCTTGGAACCGGTTTTGCGGGAATGAGCGCCGCGGCGGTCATCAGTCCAATGCTGATCACATTTCTAGGGATGGATCCGTATATGGCGGTGGGAATCGCATTATCCTCGGACGTTCTTGCAAGTGCGGTGTCGGCGTATACATACGGAAAAAATAAAAATCTCGATATCCGAAACGGTATCATCATGATGGTGAGCGTACTTTTATTTACCGTTTTTGGAAGCTATGTGTCAAGTCTGGTCCCATCTGCGGCCATGGGGAACTTTTCAGTCTTTATGACATTCCTTTTAGGAATTAAATTTATCGTGCGCCCGGTCATGACCACAAAAGAGGCGATGCAGGGAGTGTCGGCGGAGAAGCGGGCAGTGCAGTCTGTTATATGCGGTGTCCTCATAGGATTTATCTGTGGTTTTGTCGGTGCGGGCGGCGGCATGATGATGCTTCTGATCCTGACCTCTGTGCTTGGATATGAATTAAAGACAGCCGTTGGAACGAGTGTGTTTATCATGACCTTTACGGCACTTACCGGAGCGGCTTCGCACTTTGCAATCGGTGGTGCACCGGACTGGACCGTATTGATTTTGTGTGTTGTATTTACCCTGATCTGGGCGAGAATCGCGGCTGTTTTTGCCAACAAAGCAACGCCGAAGACCTTAAACCGTGCAACGGGTGTGATACTGGTTATTTTAGGACTTGTGGTAATGCTTTTTTAGTACGGCAAACGGATATTCCGCAGGAACGCGCGAGGAATATTCAGGACAGGCGCTCAAAAAGAATATTGCCCGTGACAAAGTTGTAAGCGCCTCTAAGGTATATTTCAATCCAGACAGATTATCGTCACAAGAGTGCATGAACTTTCGGAACGTCACGGTGTGAAAATGCAGCAGATCGCGCTTGCATGGCACTGGGCAAAAGGTGTTGCATCACCGATAGCTGGTGCAATCGACCATAATCCGGCGGAGGGTGTGATGCTTTTGGATGAGAAGAAATGATGATGTATAGGATTTTGTTTAGTTTCACATATAAAAAAGCAAAAAATATCTACATACTGTACAAAAATATCAAGAAAATATTAATAAAATCTAAAAAATGTTAAGAATGTGCTAACAATACAAAAATAATACGGTTTTCTTTGTACAAGATTCTGCCTATAATTAAATCATAAAGTTGCAGCGGCAAAGAGGGGCAGCGCAGCAAACAAATTAACCAATTACAGGAGGGTTTCTTATGAAGAAAAAAGTTTTATCCGCAATCGTATGTGCAGCAATGGTATTTTCCATGACAGCGTGTGGCTTACAGTCACCAAATACAGGTGGAAGCAGCGGCGGAACAACAAATGCAGCATCAACATCTAATGCGTCCGCAACATCAGATGCAGCAGAAGCAGAAACGACAACTGAGGCAGCATCCTCAGGGGACAGCGCAACAGAACCGGTCGGACCGGCGGTCACACTGGTTTATGCAGAGGTTAACCCGTTAGAGGGAACCATCGTTGGACAGACAGCAACCGCTTTCAAAGACAAAGTCGAAGAGCTTTCCGGCGGAAGCATCACGATCGATATTCAGGCAAACGGTGTATTAGGAGCTGAGTCAGATGTCTTAGATACCATGCTTGGCGGCGGCGGTACGATCGATATGGCACGTATCTCTGCATTCGCACTGACAAGCTACGGCGGAGAAAAATCCAGTCTTTTATCTGTACCGTTCACATTCGTAAACAGAGATCATTTCTGGAATTTCGCTACATCAGATCTGGCACAGGAATTTTTACTTGAGCCGCATGAGAATGGAAGCGGTATCCGCGGACTGTTCTACGGAGAGGAAGGTTTCCGTCATTTCTTTACCGTAAAACCGGTTTCCGGAATGGAAGATCTTGCAGGCATGAAGATCCGTGTATCAAATGACCCGATCATGACGGGCATGGTTGAGGCACTTGGAGCAAACCCGACCGTTGTTGCTATGGGTGAGTTATACTCCGCATTACAGACAGGTGTTGTTGATGCAGCAGAGCAGCCGATCGCAAACTATCAGGCAAATGCATTCCCGGAAGTTGCAAACAACCTGATCTTAGATGGACATACATTAGGAGCAATTCAGGTAGTTATCACAGATGAGGCATGGGATAAATTAACACCGGAACAGCAGGATGTATTAACAGAAGCTGGTGAGTACGCTTCCCAGTACAACCGCAAGATCTCTGAGGAGACAGAAAACAAGATCTTAGACGAGTTAAAAGCAGATGGATGCAACGTTGTTGAAGTAGAGGATATCACACCATGGCAGGATGCATGTAAAGATGTGATCGAAGAGGCAACAAAAGATAACAAAGAGTTATATCAGCAGATTCTTGATATGGCAAACTAAAAGACTGATGTATCAAAGGAGCACAGAGAGAATACCTGCTCTCTGTGCTCCTTTTCTAAAGATGGCTATTTTTAAAGGAGGAAGATGAGTTTATGCCAAAATTTTTTCAGACCGTTGATAAAATAAAACCGGCATATGACATTACATATAAGATCGTTTTATTCATATGTAAATTATTGCTGACGGCAGATCTTGTGATCACAAGCGTCTGCGTTGTCGGAAGATACGTTCCGTTTGTGCCGGATCCGGCATGGAGCGAGGAAGTCGTTCTGACACTGATGTCCTACATGGCAGTATTGTCCGCAGCACTTGCAATCAGAAGAAATGCACATATCCGTATGACGGCATTTGACCAGTATCTGCCAAAATCCGTGATCCGTGCACTGGATATTTTAGCAGATGTGGCAGTATTAATCCTTGGTGTGGTAATGATTACAGTAGGATTTTCCTATGCAGTCCAGATCGGTGCAAAAGGAAATTATGTAAGTATGCCAAGTGTTTCAAAATTCTGGATGTATTTCCCAATCCCACTTGCAGGAATTGCAATGGTGGTATTTGAGATTGAAGCAGTTTATAACCATATCAAAGGAATTTTTGTAAAGGAGGAAAAATAATGAGCGCACAAGGAATTGCAATCGCAGTATTGCTGATCAGCTTTTTAGTAATGATACTCCTTAGATTTCCGATTGCATATGCAGTTGCATTGTCATCATTACTTTGTTTACTGACACAGGGATTGCCGCTTACCACGATCTGTCAGCAGATGGTAAAAGGAATCAGTTCTTTCAGTCTGATGGCAGTGCCGTTCTTTATCACGATGGGTGTACTGATGGGCACCGGTGGTATCTCAGAAAAACTGATTGCACTTGCCAATGCCTGCGTCGGATGGATGACCGGTGGTATGGCAATGGTAAATATCGTAGCATCTTATTTTTTCGGTGGAATTTCCGGTTCTGCATCTGCTGATACTGCTTCTATCGGAAGTATCATGATCCCAATGATGGTAGATCAGGGATATGATGATGATTTTTGTAATATATGTTTCTCCCGCATTTACCATTCCTTCTTCCTGTGAGGGCCTTTTGGTTCCGCCAAGCCACAACATGGTTATCTATGCAATGTCAGCAGGTGGTATTTCCGTAGGAAGTTTATTCCTTGCAGGATATCTGCCGGGTGCTTTACTTGCAGTTTCCCTGATGGTAGGTTCTTACATTATCTCAAAGAAGAAACATTATCCAAAGGGAGATAAGTTCAGCTTTAAGGGATTATTGAAGCAGATTGGTATTTCTATCTGGGCACTTGCAGCGGTTGTTATCGTAGTTATCGGTGTAGTTGCCGGATGGTTCACCGCAACAGAGTCCGCAGCAATCGCTGTATTTTACAGCCTGATTGTCAGTGTATATATTTACAAAGGACTTGACTGGAAAGGTGTATGGAAATGTTTAGAACAGTGTATCGATACCTTATCGATCGTATTGATCCTGATTTCTACTTCGAGTATTTTTGGTTACTGCCTTACCACATTACATGTACCGGATATGGTAGCAAATGCGATCGTAGGATTTTCAACAAACCCGATCGTGATTGCACTTTTAATTGACTTGATTCTTCTGTTCCTTGGCTGTATCATGGATATGGCACCGATTATCCTGATCGCAACACCGATCTTACTTCCGATCGCAACATCAATCGGCATTGATCCGGTACAGTTCGGTATCATCATGGTATTAAACTGTGGTATCGGTCTTTTGACACCACCGGTTGGATCCGTATTATTTATCGGTTCCGCAGTCAGCGGTGTAAAAATGGAACGTGTCGTAAAGGCAACACTTCCATTCTATATCTGTATGATCATTGTATTAATGTTACTTACATTCATTCCGGAAGTAAGCCTTCTGTTACCGAGAGTATTTGGCGGCTACGGCGGATGATTTTAGAATTACGGGAGGAAATGGCATGACATATCAATTTAAGAGCGAAGTGACCGCAGGAGATTTCTGGAAACTGACAATGAGCCGGACATATCGTTCGGTGGCGGGAGTCTGCAACATGGTCTTTACGGTGGCGATGATTTTATTTACAGCAAAATTTTTCCGTACCTCAGGGGATCTGATGCAGATGCTGATGCTCTTTGGATGTCTGCTGTTTCCGGTGATCCAGCCGATCGCGATCTATCTGAAAGCCAAAGGGCAGGCAAAAACGATGCCGAAAGATGTAGAACTTTCCTTTGACGATGCGGGACTCCATGTGACTGTGGGGAAAGAAAAGGAAAGCATTGGATGGAAAAAGCTGCGGGTGGCAAACGAGCCTGGCATGATGATCGTTTTTTCCGATGCAAGACATGGATATATGCTTACAAACCGTATTTTGGGAGCACAGAAAGAACCATTTTTTGCATTTGCAAAAGAAAGGATCGCAGAGACGAATTAGTGTATGCGGGCTGGCAGATCAGACAGCTAAATGGAGCAAGAAGCAGGATGGGACAAACAGCTTGAAGAAAAGGATAAAAAAGTGGTGGCAGGAGCTTACCATTCAAAAGAAAATAGCAGTGTTTACCGGGATGGTCTGTGTGGCCATCCTGCTTTCCGTTGTTTTTAATGTCTGGGTTGTCCGGTTTTCACTGACCGATTTTAATGGTATTTTGCAGGACAATGCAAAGTGCAGTGAACTGATCCAGGCATTAGAGCAGGAGAGCACACTGTTTGAAAGCTATATGAGAAATCCGGATACGGAGAAAAAAGAAGCGTTAGAGCGTTCCATGAAACGTACAAAACATGCGGTTTATGATCTGCCATTCCAGTATCGCAGGATCGGGGAACTCCGCTATGCAAAAACATGGTCGATCCGCAGCAGCTATGAAGTTTACTGCACTAAAAGAGATGCAATCCTGTCCATGGAAGATAATGTGACAGATTATGTCAGCAGGCTGTATGAAGTTTATGACATGCAGGACTACTTAAAGGATTATGCCGGAACACTTATGAATTATACGATCGAGGAGGGAGATGTTTCGTACCAGAAAAAAGTTCCGACACTGATCAGTGTTCCGCTGGTGGTAATTTTTGCAGGAATCCTGCTTCTTTTTGGAATTGCAGAGATGGCGGCACTGATGAAAGAAACGATCATGGCACCGATTTTTAAACTGGTACATGCATCACAGAAAATTGCTGCAAATGATTTCTTTATCAGGGATGTTGAGGTGGACAACAAGGATGAGCTTGGTGAACTGGTCCGGGCGTTCAATAAAATGAAATACGCCACAGGAGAGTATATTCAGGCACTGGAGGAAAAAAGAAAGACCTTAGATCTTTTGCATGAGGAGGAGCTTGAAAAGTTAGAGACGGAAAAGCGTCTGGAGATGACAAAGCTTGAACTTCTAAAAAGCCAGATCAATCCGCATTTCCTGTTCAATACCTTAAATGTCATCGGTGGAATGGCAAGCCTTGAGGAAGCGGAAACTACTGAAAAAATGCTCCGTGCATTGTCGGCACTTTTCCGCTATAACCTGAAAAATCAGGACACGGAGGTGTGCCTGTCACAGGAATTAAAAATTATGGAAGATTATATGTATCTGCAGCAGATGCGTTTCGGAGACAGAATCACATACCGAAAGGATTGCAGCGTGGATGCAGATAAAGTCATTGTTCCGGCATTTACATTTCAGCCGCTGGTGGAAAATGCCATCATTCATGGACTTTCGAAAAAAGAAGAAGGTGGGACTGTCCGGGTACATATCTGGCAGAAAGATGGATTTACGTTAATTACCATTGGGGATAACGGGCTTGGAATGGACGAAGCAGCACTTATGCATCTGCGGGGAGAACTGGAAAAAGAAGATGGAAAGACAGGCATTGGCCTTGGCAATATTTTCCGGCGGATCCGTGCAATGTATCAGGATGGAAATGTAGAAATCTACAGTAAAAAAGATGTGGGGACTGTGGTAAAAATACAGATCAGACATAAGGAAGTGGGGGAGCATGATGTACCGTGTGTTGGTGGCGGACGATGAGCCGATAGAGAGAATGATTGTGGGGAGAACGATAAAAAAATATTTTTCCGGACAGTTAGAAGTTGTGGAAGCCGTAAACGGCAGGGAGGCGGTAAAGGTTTTTACAGAAAAAGGTGACAGTGTCCTGATCCAGCAGCCGGTCTACTATCCGTTTTCGCAGGTGATCCGCGATAACGGCAGGAAGATTGTGGATAATACGCTTGTGCAGGGAGAGGACGGAAGATACCGGATCGATTTTGCGGATTTTGAAGAAAAAATACGCAGCTGTAAGGTAAAGCTCTTTTTTCTCTGCAACCCGCACAATCCGGTGGGACGCGTGTGGACAAGGGAGGAGCTCCTGCGGCTGGGCGACATCTGTGAAAAATACGGAGTGATTGTGGTCAGCGATGAAATCCACGCGGATTTCGTCTTTGAGGGATCGCATCAGGTACTGGCGGGTCTCAAAGAAAGCTACCGGAAATTTGTGGTGACCTGCACGGCGCCGAGCAAGACATTTAACCTTGCGGGACTTCAGGTCTCCAACATTTTTATCCCTGATGATGCGCTGCGGCGGAAGTTCGAGCAGGCGGTCGCGGCGTCCGGCTACAGCCAGCTTAACACCATGGGGCTTGTGGCTTGTGAGGCGGCGTACCGGTATGGAGAGGAGTGGTACGACGCGGTGAAGGCATATATCCGTGAAAATCTTACCTATGCGCAGCATTTTCTGGAAGAACAGATTCCGCAGGTAAAGGCAGTGAAGCCGGAGGGAACGTACCTGCTGTGGGTGGATTTCCGCAGCCTGGGGCTCTCAAGGAAGGAGCTGGAGGAGCTGATTGTAAAAAAAGCCGGACTGTGGCTGGATTCCGGAGACATCTTCGGCGCGGCGGGAAGAGGCTTTGAGCGGATCAATGTGGCATGTCCGCGCAGCGTGCTGACGGAGGCGCTGGAGCGGCTCGCGCGTGTAGTGCGGGAAAAAGAACCGATCGTGTGCAAATAGGAACCACTTATGAAAAATGGGGTGCAAAGGCACCTCATTTTTGTTATGTTAAATACAGTTCTTGAGGACACGAAAACATGCCGGCAGAGGAAGACATTTCGGAGAGGAGGAGCATGTGAAAATCAATATTGAACTGGACAATGCACTGGAGGAGACCGAGGTACTGATCCGGGCAGCGAAAATGACCGAGGAAGTCAACGGAATCCTAAAAAAACTGGAGGAGCCGTCGATGCAGATGATTTCCGGTTTTGCGGGAGATACACTGGAGATACTGGAGCAGGCGGATATTATCCGCATATACGCGGCAAAAGGAAAAGTCTATGCGGTGACGGCAAAGGGCGAATATCTGCTTCGGATGCGGCTTTACGAGGCGGAGGAACGGCTGGATCAGACGCGTTTCGTACGGATCTCAAATTCGGAGATCATCAATCTGAAAATGGCAAAACGGTTTGATCTGAGTTTTTCGGGTACGATCTGCGTGAACCTCGCGGGAGGGCAGACGGCTTACGTCTCGCGCAGATATGTGGCAAAGATCAAGCGGCTGTTGGGAATATGAGAAAGGGAACGGTGAGAGATATGAAAAAGAAAGTGTTACAGAGAGGATTGTTCGGAATTCCAACCGGGATTGCGATCGGCTATGTGATCACGGTCATGATGTCGGCATTCTGGGGCGACGGCAGCTACTATCCGTGTGTGCCTGCGTTTGTGGACGCGATGGGGAGTGAGATACGGGCAGTTGTGGTGCAGACGGTGCTGTGTGGTCTGGTCGGCATGGTGTATGCGGCGGGATCGGTCGTGTGGGAAGTGGATCGATGGAGTCTTGCCGGTCAGACGGCGGCGTATTTTCTGATTACACTCGGCTCGGTGCTTCCGGTGGCGTATGCGGCATACTGGATGGAGCGCAGCGTCGCGGGTGTGCTTGGCTACGTCGCAATCTTTTGTGCGATCTTCGCCGGAATCTGGATTGCCCAGTATCTTGGATGGCGCGCAAAAATAAATCGTATAAATAAGAAAATAGCGCTTGACAAATAAGATTTCGCGTCCTATAATCAATTCATACAAAACATAGTAGTTTTATAGGAAAACAAAAACACCATAGAAACGGAAATGAATTGAGAACAGGAGGATTTTATGATGAGTAAAATTGCTGAGAGCGCACTGGATCTGATCGGAAACACACCTTTATTAAAGCTGAACCGCTATTCTGCGGAGGCGGGCGTAAAGGACGCAACAATCTTAGGAAAGCTGGAGTATTTAAACCCGGCAGGCTCCGTAAAGGATCGTATCGCACTGGCGATGATCGAGGATGCGGAGAAGAAGGGCATCTTAAAACCGGGCGCAACCATTATTGAGCCGACCTCCGGCAACACAGGTATCGGACTGGCAGCAGTTGCTGCGGCAAAGGGCTACCATGCCATCCTGACACTGCCGGATACGATGAGCGTAGAGCGCAGAAACCTTCTGGCAGCATACGGCGCCGAGCTGGTGCTGACTGAGGGCGCGAAGGGTATGAAGGGCGCTATCGCCAAAGCAGAGGAATTAAAGGAGTCAACACCGGGCGCTGTGATCTTAGGACAGTTCGTGAACCCGGCAAATCCGGCGGCACACAAGGCAACCACAGGACCGGAGATCTGGGAGCAGACAGACGGTAAGGTAGATATCTTTGTAGCAGGCGTAGGTACCGGCGGAACGGTAACCGGTGTCGGCGAGTACTTAAAGGAGAAGAATCCGAACGTCAAGATCGTTGCGGTAGAGCCGGCAACCAGCCCGGTATTATCTAAGGGCACACCGGGTGCGCACAAGATTCAGGGTATTGGCGCAGGATTTGTTCCGGATGTACTCAACACAAAGGTGTACGATGAAGTCATCACGATTGAGAACGACGACGCATTTACAGAGGGAAGAGCGTTTGCACGCAGCGAAGGTATCCTCGTAGGTATCTCTTCCGGCGCAGCATTAAAGGCGGCAGCCATTCTGGCTGCAAGACCGG
>ERZ779840.3999-NODE-3999-length-11215-cov-4.168728_pt1 | contig 11215 bp, 9 predicted proteins | sample MGYA00511561_ERZ779840 | MGnify/ENA primary metagenome ERZ779840 (study PRJEB29588, sample SAMEA2162036) | human gut metagenome | biome: human gut; feature: human-associated habitat; material: faeces | place: Denmark | collected 2008/2010 ...
CAGACGCTCTATCCAGCTGAGCTAACGGCGCGTACTGCCTTGCTCCAAACAGCTTGTTTATAATAGCATACCCAAAACGAAAATGCAAGAGTTTTTTTAAAAAAATTTCCACTTTTTTTGTAGGACTTGTAAATCAACAGAAAATTTGCTATAATATCTGAAAAATACAGCGGAAAACGCGGAAATGCGGTGTTGATATGGAGCGAAGCGCAATCAGGAGTGTGGCGTTCGGAGGATTTGACAAGGAAGATGTTGCCCGCTATATCGAGCAGCTCTCACAGGAGACGGAAAAACTCCGGGAAGAACGGGACGCTTTACAGGAAAAAGCAGACTGCTTGGAGAAGGAAGCAGACGAACTGAGGACTCAGGTTCAGGAACTCACCAAGGCCAGAGAAGAACTTTCAGCAGAGATGGCGCGTCTTGCGCCGCTGGAGAAAGAGAATGCCCAGTTAAAGGAACAGGTGGAGGCGCTGCGTCCGGACGCGGAGGCCCATGTCATGCTGCGCGGTCAGGTGGGGGCTATCGAGTGCGAGGCCCGGCAGCGGGCAGCAGAGCTGGAGGAGCACACGGCGGGACAGATGCACAAGGCGCTGGACCTCTTCCGGCAGCAGTACCAGATTTTGATGAGCACATTTGAAACGGCTTCCAGCCACATGACGGCGGAACTGCGGAAAATGGAAGTCACGCTGGCACAGCTTCCCAGGACCATGGATCAGACCGGCGTGGAACTGGATCGGCTGGCATCGGCTCTGGAAAAGGGTACTGATGCAAAAAGTGACAAAAAGTAACAAAATGCTGTTAAAAAAATCACAGGGGTGAACTTCCACTCCTGTGATTTTTTTAACACGATGCAGACAAAAATTGATTGATATATAACAAACAAACGTGGGGAGGACAAAAGGACGTCTGGTGAAATTGACAAAAAGACAGGTAAAAAGAAAAAGACAGAAGCACTTTCTCCTGTCCGGTTCATTGTAGCATAAAAAGTTAGAAAAAGTAATATCCAAAGTACCAAGAAATATGGTGGTTGAGCCGGGCGGTTCTTGTACAAAAAGGGGAAAGTGCCAGAATTTAATTTTGTTTTCTTGTTTTCTTGGAAATAATCTCCTATACTGGTAAACGTAACAATGAATGAGGAAAAAAACAGCATCGGTTTGAGGGAAAAGCCGAAAATTTAGAAAATCTATTCTTCTGGAAGGTTTCCGGCAGATAGTATTTTCGGGTATTTGCTGTAGCACTTTGCAGGAAGGAGGGTGAACGAGAGATGTCCATAGAGGCGATCAGACAAGTCACGGAAACGGAACAGGCCAACAAGCAGAGCAGAGCCGCCGCGGAGGCGGAGGCACGCCAGCTGGTTCTGGACGCCGAGCGGAACGGCACGGAGCTTTTAAAGAAGGTGCGGTTCGATGCGGCGGAACAGGGCAAGGACCTGCTGCGGCAGGCAGAGGAACGGGCGGCGCTGCGGGCCCAGGAGATCGCGCGGGAGGCGGAGGCGGAGAGCCGGCGCCAGCGCGAGCAGGCGGAACAGCATTTGGATGAGACCGCCGAGTTTATTGTAGAAAGGGTAGTGAAACACTGAGATGGCCATTGTCAAAATGAAAAAGCTCCATGTTATTGCAATGGCAGATCGCAGGGAAGAACTTCTGAAAGGACTGCTGCACCTGGGCTGTGTGGAGATCAGCGAACCCGGGGAGGTCCTTGCGGACCCCCAATGGGCGTCGCTGTTTCAGCGGAGCGGCTCGTCTCTCGCCGAGCGTAAGGGACAGCTCACCGACGTCAACACAGCGCTGGACGCCATCAAACAGTACGCCAAACTGAAGGACGGCATGTTCATCAAACGCCATCCCATCACGGAAGCGGAATTCCTGGATGCCGGCGCTGCGGAAAAGGCTCAGGCAGCCTGTGACGCGGTGCGGGAGCAGTTGGGGATCCTGACCAAGGCCCAGAGCGAGGCTGGACGGCTGGAGAGCCGCGCTGCCGCCCTGAAGCCGTGGGAATCGCTGGACCTTCCGTTGGAGCGATCCGGCACCGCTCACACCATTTTCCGCTTGGGGGTCTGCCCCGGTCAGACGGATGTGGGCGCCATCCGCGTTCAGATGGAAGCGGAGGGCCTGGCGGCGGAGCTGTATGAGATCAGCGCCGACAAATTACAGAAGTATCTGCTTGTGATCGTCCACCGCGGCGATGAGGAGAAAACACAGGAGCTGCTGCGGCCCTTCGGCTTCAGCGCGGTGACTTTCCAGGGAATGACCGGGACGGCGGCGGAGAATATCCGTTCTCTGGAACGGGAGCTGGAGGCAAACAAAAAGACTCAGGATGACGCCGCTGCCGCCATCGCGGCCAGTGCGGAAAACCGGGACGCCCTTCGGATCTACGCCGACCGGCTCCGGGCCGAGGCAGCCAAGGAGCAGTGCGCCGAGAGCGTCCTGACGGATGAAACGGTGCTGTATTTCCAGGGCTGGGTCCCGGCGGAGCAGGAAAAGGCGGTAGGCGCGTTCCTGACGGAAAAGGGCTGCGCCTGGGAAGCGCTGGACCCCACGGAGGAGGAGATCCCCGACGTGCCGGTACAGCTGAAAAACAACTGGCTCACGAAACCTTTGAACATGGTGACGGAGATGTACTCCCTCCCCAGATACGACAATGTGGACCCCAACCCCCTGATGGCGCCGTTTTTCATCCTGTTCTACGGTATCATGATGGCGGATATGGGCTACGGCCTGCTGATGTTCCTGGCGGGATTCCTCATCAGCAAAAAGTACGCGCCCAAGGGCACGGCGGGGAACCTGTTCGGACTGATGACCCTCTGCGGCATCAGCACCTTTATCATGGGCGCTCTCACCGGCGGCTTCTTCGGAGACTTCCTGACCCAGGTGGTCAAGCTCACCACCGGCGGCGATTTCACTCTACCGGCTCTGTTCACGCCCTTGGATGATACCCTGATGATCCTCATCGGAGCCATGGCACTTGGCATGGTGCAGATCATCACCGGTATGGCCATCAGCTTCGTGCGGAAGCTGAAAAACGGTCAGGTGATGGACGCCGTATGGGAAGAGCTGACCTGGTGGGTCGTGTTTGCCGGGATCGGCCTTATGGCCGCCGGCATGACCAGCGTGGTCCTCTATGTTGGCCTTGCCATGGTGGTCCTTGGACCGGTGCTGACCAACAAGGGCTTCGGCAAAATTACCGGGATCTTCGGTTCTCTGTACAATCACATCACCGGGTATTTCGGAGACATCCTCTCTTACTCCCGTCTGATGGCCCTGATGCTGGCGGGCAGCGTCATCGCGCAGGTGTTCAACACCCTGGGCGCCATTCCCGGCAACATCATCGTGTTCCTCATCATCTCGCTGGCAGGCAATGCCCTGAACTTCGCGCTGAACCTGCTGGGCTGCTACGTCCATGACCTGCGTCTCCAGTGCCTGGAGTACTTCGGCAAGTTCTACGAGGACGGCGGCAAGCCCTTCAAGCCCCTGATGGCGGACACCAAATACGTTGACATTACAAAATAAATCATTATTTAGGAGGAACCCTATTATGACTGAGTTGGCTCAAATGTTTGAATTGCAGCAGAGTGCTACTTTCTTCGGCAGCTGGGGCGGTCTGGCTCTGGCCCTGCTGGGCGCTGGCCTGGCGGCTGTTCTCTCCGGCATCGGCTCCGCAAAGGGCACCGGCATGGCCGGTGAGGCCGGCGCTGGCCTGCTGTGCCAGGACCCCGGCAAATTCGGTAAGGTCATGATTCTGCAGGTCATCCCCGGCACCCAGGGCCTGTACGGCCTGGTGGTGTGGTTCTTCGCCATTTTCCGCATGGGCCTGCTGTCTGGCTCCCTGCCCGAGCTGACCATTGCCCAGGGCTTCCAGTATCTGGCGGCCTGCCTGCCCATGGCTTTGGGCGGCCTGTTCTCCGCCATCGCGCAGGGCCGCGTGGCTGCTGCGTCCATCAACATTCTGGCCAAGAAGCCGGATGACTGGTCCAAGGGCATGGTGCTCTGCATCACCGTGGAGTTCTACGCCATTCTGTCCCTGCTGGCTTCCATGCTGATGATCATCAATATCAGCGCCTGATCCCTGTAAGAAAGGGGATTCAATGATGAACGGAATTGATACCATTATCCAGCGGCTGAATACCGACGCGAAAGCGGAGACGGACGCCCTGCTGGAAAAAGCCCGCCAGGAGGCGGCGGCGGTCGCCGCCCGCTATCAGGCCCAGGCGGACAAGGAAGCGGCCGATCTGGCTGCCCGGAACGAGCGTCTGGCGGCGGAGCGGGAGGAACGTCTCATCAGCGCCGCCCAGATGGAGGCCCGGAAAACGGTCCTGGCTGCCAAGCAAGCGGTCATGGAGGAGACCTACGCCAAGGCGCTGGAAAAGCTGCGGAACCTGCCGGAGGCCCGTTACGTAGAGGTGCTGACGGAGCTGCTGCTTCAGGCCGCGCCTCATGGTATGGGAGAAGTTCTCTTCTCCGCCCAGGATCGGGAAACGGTTGGGCAGGCCGCAGTGGACGCTGCCAACGGAAAGTCCGGCGGCAAGCTGACCCTCTCCGGCGAGACCGCGCCCATTCAGGGGGGCTTCATCCTCAAGGACGGCAACGTTGAGGTCAACTGTGCCTTTGATACGCTGGTTCGTTTGCAGAAGGCGGAAACGGCGGGACAGGTGGCTCAGCGGCTGTTCGGCTGAGGGGAGGTCATACCTTGGCTAACAAAATCAAAGATACGGATTATCTGGCGATCTCCGCCCGTGTCCGGGCCATGGAGACCACGCTGCTGACGGCGGAGCGCATGGAGCGTCTGCTGGAGGCCCGCAGCGATGAGGAAGTCTCCAAGCTTCTTCAGGACTGCGGCTATCCGGAGCTGGACGCCGCCCGTCCGGAGGCTATGGACGCGGCGCTGTCTCAGGCCCGGGAGGAGCTGCTCACTGACCTTGGTGACGGCGCGCCGGATCCCAGATATATCGACATATTCAAGCTGAAATACGACTATCACAATGCAAAGGCCATCCTGAAGGCAGCCGCTATGGGTACCAGCCCGGACCGGATGCTGATGGATATGGGCCGCATCGGAGCAGCGGAGCTGAAAACCGCCGTGGAAAGCGGAGAACTGGACAAACTGCCCGGCGCTCTGCCGGCGGCGGTGGCGGAGGCCAAGTCCGTACTGGATACCACCCGGGACCCCCAGCTCAGCGACATCGTGCTGGACCGTTGGATGTACCGGGACATGGCCCAAGTAGCAGAGGATACCGGCAGCCAGTTCCTTCGGGGATATGTGGAGACCCAGATCGATGCCGCCAATCTCCGGGCGCTGATCCGGACGCTGCGGATGGGAAAAAACGCCGATTTTCTGGCGGGCGTTCTCTTTGAGAGCGGCACCGTGGAACCGGCGGCGATCCTGGCGGCGGCGAATCACCCCACCGGCGGTCTGAACGAGATCTACGGCCCCACCCGGTTCGCACAGGCGGCGAAGGCAGGGGAGGCGGCCCTGAAGGGCGGCTCCCTGACGGAGTTTGAAAAGCGCTGCGATGACGCTGTCAGCGACTATCTGGCCGGAGCACAGATGATCCCCTTCGGGGAAGCTCCGCTGCTGGCTTATCTGGCGGCCCGGGAGACGGAGTACACCAACATCCGCATCCTGCTGATGGGCCGCGCCGCCGGGCTGAGCCCGGAGGTCATCCGGTCCCGCCTGCGGCGGACCTGCGCGTAAGGAGGGGAGAACATGGCAGCAACCTATTCCATCGCCGTCATCGGCGATTGGGAGTCCGTCATGGGCTTCCGGGCCTTGGGCTTGGACACCTATCCCGTCACCTCCGTGGAGGAGGCCCGGAAAACCGTCCATGACCTGGCCAAAACCGACTGCGCGGTGATTTACCTGACAGAGACCCTGGCCAAGGATATGGCCGACGTGCTGGACCGTTATAAGGACAATATCCAGCCCGCCATTATCCTGATCCCCGGCCGGGAAGGGTCTCTGGGCATCGGCAAGTCGAACATCCAGAGCGCCATCGAACGGGCTGTGGGTGCGGATATCCTGTAAGGACTTAAAGAGGGGATTTCATTTTGCACCGTTGGTTCATCCGATTCCCGTGTGCTTTGCACCCGGCAATCGGGAGTCTGCCTCGAAACAGCCTTGCTTGTTCCGCCGCAGGCGGCGCTGCGGCTGTTTCCCCTTTAGATTCTCTCTCGCCGCTTCGCAAACGGGCGTCACCGCCCAAGGCGGGGGGGGAGCAGAAAAGTTCTATTGTTCCTTCTGTAAAATTGAAGAAAGAAGGTTATCGAATTTGAGCGGTAAAGTTGTTAAAGTTTCCGGGCCGCTGGTGGTGGCTACGGGTCTGGCGGACGCCAATATGTCCGACGTGGTCCGTGTCGGCCCCCAGCGCCTGATCGGTGAGATCCTGACCATGAAAGGTGACACCGCCAACATCCAGGTCTATGAGGAGACCTCTGGTCTGGGCCCCGGCGCCGAGGTGGAGACCACCGGCGCGCCTATGAGCGTGGAGCTTGGCCCCGGCATGATCGAGGGCATTTATGACGGCATCCAGCGTCCGCTGGAGAAGATCGTGGAGAAGGTGGGTGCCTGCATCACCCGCGGCGTGGAGGTCCCCGCCGTGGACCACGAGAAGAAGTGGGAGTTCAACGCGGCGGCCAAGGTGGGCGATCAGGTCATCGGCGGCGACATCCTGGGCACGGTCCAGGAGACGGCCGTTGTGCTCCATAAGATCATGGTGCCGCCCACCATGCGCGGCACCATCACCTCCATCCGGAGCGGCTCCTTCAACGTGACGGAGACCATCGCCACCCTCAAGACCGAGGACGGCAGGGAAGTCCCCCTCACCATGCTCCAGAAGTGGCCCGTCCGTGTGGGCCGTCCCTATACGAAGAAGTATCCCCCCAAGCGGCCCTTGTGCTCCGGCCAGCGGATTATCGACACCATGTTCCCCATCGCCAAGGGCGGCACGGCGGCAGTCCCCGGACCCTTCGGCTCCGGCAAGACCGTGGTGCAGCACCAGCTGGCCAAGTGGTCCGACGTGGACATCGTGGTTTACATCGGCTGCGGCGAGCGCGGCAACGAGATGACCGATGTTCTGCGGGAGTTCCCGGAGCTGAAGGACCCCCGCACCGGCGAAAGCCTGATGAAGCGGACGGTGCTGATCGCCAACACCTCCGATATGCCTGTGGCCGCCCGTGAGGCGTCTGTGTATACCGGTATCACCATCGCGGAGTATTTCCGCGACATGGGTTACGATGTAGCTGTTATCGCAGACTCTACCTCCCGCTGGGCAGAGGCCCTCCGTGAGATGTCCGGCCGTCTGGAAGAAATGCCCGGCGAGGAAGGCTACCCCGCGTATCTGGCCTCCCGTCTGGCCCAGTTCTACGAGCGGGCCGGCAGCGTGGAGTGCATCGGCTCCGACGAGCGCCGGGGCAGCCTGACGGCTGTGGGCGCTGTGTCCCCTCCGGGCGGCGACCTGTCCGAGCCGGTTTCCCAGGCCACCATGCGGATCGTCAAGGTGTTCTGGGCACTGGACTCCTCTCTGGCCTACAAGCGTCATTTCCCGGCCATCAACTGGCTGAGCTCCTATTCCCTGTATCTGGACTCCCTGAAGCCGTGGTTTGACGAAAATCTCGGCCCCGAGTTCATGCGGGACCGCACCAAGGCTATGGGCATCCTGCAAAACGAGGCCAGCCTGAACGAGATCGTTCAGCTGGTTGGTAAGGACGCTCTGGGCGCCGGCGACCAGCTGACGCTGGAGGTGGCCCGTATGGTCCGCGAGGACTTCCTGCAGCAGAACGCCTTTATGGACGTGGATAGCTTCTCCGACTACGAGCGGCAGAAGAAGCTGCTGGGCATGATCCTCAGCTACGACGTCCTCTGCCGGGACGCTATCGCCAAGGGCGCTTCTGCCCAGGAGCTGTTTCAGATCCCGGCCCGTGAGCAGATCGGCCGCGCCAAGAGCGTGCCTGCTGAGGAATACGCGGCGGTTTACGATCAGATCCAGTCTGATATGGAGCAGCAGATCGCTGCCATTGCAGCCAAAGGAGGGGACGACGAATGATCCGTGAATATAAAACCGTTGAGGAGATCAGCGGCCCTCTGATGATGGTCCGCATGGTGGAAAACGTCACCTATGACGAACTGGTGGAGATTGAGTTGCATGACGGCTCCCTCCGCCGGGGCAAGGTGCTGGAGGTCAATGGCGACGCCGCCGTGGTCCAGCTCTTTGAATCCGCAGCCGGGATCAATCTGGCGGACGCCAAGGTCCGCTTCCTGGGCCACCCCCTGCAGCTGGGCGTGTCCGGCGATATGCTGGGCCGCGTGTTCAACGGCATGGGCCAGCCCATTGACGGCGGCCCCGACATCCTCCCCGAGGAGTATCGGGACATCAACGGCCTGCCTATGAACCCTGCCGCCCGCGACTATCCCAACGAGTTCATCCAGACCGGCGTTTCCACCATTGACGGCCTGAATACGTTGGTCCGCGGCCAGAAGCTGCCCATCTTCTCCGGCTCCGGCCTGCCCCACGCCAATCTGGCGGCGCAGATCGCCCGTCAGGCCAAGGTTCTGGGGGATGAAGGCTCCAACTTCGCCGTGGTGTTCGCCGCCATCGGCATCACCTTCGAGGAATCCGAGTTCTTCGTCAGCGAGTTCAAGCGCACCGGTGCCATTGACCGTACCGTGCTGTTCAGCAACCTGGCCAATGACCCCGCCGTGGAACGTATTTCCACCCCCCGTATGGCCCTGACCGCCGCTGAGTATCTGGCCTTTGAAAAGGGAATGCAGGTGCTGGTCATCATGACCGACATCACCAACTACGCTGAGGCTCTGCGTGAGGTCTCCGCCGCCAAGAAGGAGGTCCCCGGTCGCCGCGGCTTCCCCGGCTACCTGTATACTGACCTGGCTACGCTGTACGAGCGTGCCGGCCGCCGTCTGGGGAATCCCGGCTCCATCACCCTGATCCCCATTCTGACTATGCCTGAGGACGATAAGACCCACCCCATCCCCGACCTGACGGGCTATATCACCGAGGGCCAGATCATCCTGAGCCGCGCTCTGTACCGCCAGGGCATCCATCCCCCTGTGGACGTGCTGCCCTCCCTGTCCCGTCTGAAGGACAAGGGCATCGGCGAGGGCAAGACCCGTGAGGACCACGCCAGCACCATGAACCAGCTCTTTGCCGCCTATGCCACCGGTAAAGACAACAAGGAGCTGATGAGCATTCTGGGCGAGGCGGCGCTGACCCCCACGGACCTGCTGTACGCCAAGTTTGCAGACGAATTTGAAAAACGCTACGTCAACCAGGGCTACGAGGAGAACCGCTCCATCGAGGAAACGCTGGATCTGGGATGGGAGCTGCTGAGCATCCTGCCCAAGAGCGAGCTGAAGCGGATCAAGCCGGAGCTGATCGAGAAATACTGGCCGAAAAAGGACGAGCAGAAGTAAGGAGGGGTGAACCATGGCAAATATCACGGTCAGCCCTACCCGCATGGAGCTCACCCGTCTCAAGGGCAAGCTGAAAACCGCCCAGCGGGGCCATAAGCTGCTGAAGGATAAGCGGGATGAGCTGATGAAGCAGTTCCTGGATACGGTCCGGGAGGTGCGTTCTCTCCGCGCCGAGGTGGAGGAGGACCTGATGCGGGTCCACAAGTCCTTTACGGTGGCCTCTGCCCTCATGTCCTCCGAGGCACTGGAACAGGCGCTGCTGTATCCCAAGCAGAGCGTGGAGCTCACCCGCACCACCCAGAACATCATGTCCGTCAACGTGCCGGTGTACGATTTCCAGACGAAAACGAAGTCGGATTCCGACATTTACCCCTACGGCTTCGCCGCCACCTCCGGTGAGCTGGACGATGCAGTAGAGGCCCTGGGCCTTGTGTTCCGGAAGATGCTGAAGCTGGCGCAGATCGAAAAATCCGCCCAGCTGATGGCGGAGGAGATCGAAAAGACCCGCCGCCGGGTCAACGCTCTGGAATATGTGATGATCCCCAACACCCAGGAGGCCATCCGCTATATCACCATGAAGCTGGACGAGAACGACCGTTCCACCACCACCCGGCTGATGAAGGTGAAGGATATGCTCCTGAAGGATGCTATCGAGGCTAAGCGGGCAGAAAATGCCAGAGCCATGGAAGCGTTCAGCAAGTCCGGAGAGGCCGCTGCTGAGACGTAAGCCAAGGTCATAGTTCTGACGCGCATGTTCTAAAACGAAACAGAAGGGGCCTGCGCATCTGCGCAGGTCCCTTCTGCTTTCTGCTGATCAAAACGAATGGAATGCGGAATGCCCCCGGCCATTGGCCGGGGGCATTTTGTCAATACTGATATTCGAATTCGTAGCCGTCCAGAGAGACGGTGTCGCCGTCCTCGATGCCCCGCTCCTCCAGCTGCTGATACAGTCCAGATTCCCGCAGGGCCTTGTCGAACCACATGCGGCTCTCGTAATCGTCGAAGTTGACGTTGGCCATGAGGCGCTGGAGCCACGGGCCCTGAATGAGCCAGGTGTGGCCGTCGTCCAAGCGCTGGATGTCCAGCGGCTCGCTGGTGTCCACCACCGGCGGCTTGGGGACATATTCCGGCTCGTAGACCGTGACCGGCGGCAGGGAAGCCAGAGCCTCCGCTACCTTGCCCACCAACTCCCGGGTGCCCTGATGGGCCGCTGCGGAGATCTCCATCAGCGTGAAGCCCTTGGCCTCCACATGGGCGCGGAGCCGCTCCAGATTTTCCGGGTCGGTCATAATGTCTACCTTGTTGGCGGCTACGATCTGGGGCCGCTTGGCGAGATCGGGGCTGTACTGGGCCAACTCGGCGTTGATGGCGTCAAAATCCGCCACAGGGTCCCGGCCCTCGCTGCCGGACACGTCTACCACATGGACCAGCAGACGGCAGCGGTCAATGTGCCGCAGGAAATCGTGGCCCAGACCGGCGCCCTCACTGGCGCCTTCGATGATGCCGGGAATGTCAGCCATGACGAAGGACACGCCCTCGTCCACCCACACCACGCCCAGATTGGGATAGAGGGTGGTAAAGTGGTAATTGGCGATCTTGGGCTGGGCCTTGGAGACCACGCTCAGCAGTGTGGACTTGCCCACATTGGGGAAACCGATGAGGCCCACGTCCGCCAGCAGCTTCAGCTCCAGAAATACATCGTGGCTCTCGCCGGGCAGGCCCGCCTTGGCGAAGCGGGGCACCTGCCGGGTGGGGGTGGCGAAATGCTGGTTGCCCCAGCCGCCCCGGCCGC
>ERZ779840.4003-NODE-4003-length-11208-cov-3.289519_pt1 | contig 11208 bp, 4 predicted proteins | sample MGYA00511561_ERZ779840 | MGnify/ENA primary metagenome ERZ779840 (study PRJEB29588, sample SAMEA2162036) | human gut metagenome | biome: human gut; feature: human-associated habitat; material: faeces | place: Denmark | collected 2008/2010 ...
TTTGAAAAATGTATTTCGAATACGCTGCAGACGACCATTAAAGTAAAAGAAGATGACACGGTATTTGTGATCACGGGGGACATCCCTGCCATGTGGCTGCGCGATTCGGCATGCCAGCTCCGCCCGTTCTTATTGTTTGCAAAAGAAGAACCGGAGCTTGTGGAACTGATCTGCGGGTTGATCAAAAAACAGATGCAGTGCATTCTTTTAGATCCATATGCCAATGCATTTAATGAAAATGGCGACGGACAGTGCTGGGATCATGACAAGACGGATATGAAACCGGAGCTGTGGGAACGGAAATATGAGATCGATTCCTTATGCTATCCGGTGCAGCTTTCCTATCTGCTCTGGAAGAATACAGGATGTACGGAGCAGTTTACCGGAGAATGGTTAGAAGCCGCAAAAGCCGTGATCCGCGTATTCCGAACGGAACAGGATCATGAAAATGCTTCCCCATATACATTTGAAAGAGAAAACTGCAGTTTTACCGATACTCTCTCAAGGGACGGAAAAGGTGCTCTGGTAAAAAGCAACGTCGGACTGATCTGGTCGGGGTTCCGTCCGAGTGATGATGCCTGTGTATATGGATATCTGATCCCGTCAAATATGTTAGCTTCCGTCATCCTTGGAAATATAGCAGAGATTGCCCGTGAAATCTACCATGATGAGAAACTGGCAGAAGAGGCAGATGCTTTTTCAAAGGAAGTGAGAAGTGCGATCGAGACACTTGCTATCCTTCCGGCACAGAAAACGGAATACTACGCATATGAGGTAGATGGTTTCGGCCAGTATCTTGTAATGGATGATGCAAATCTGCCAAGCCTTCTTGCGATGCCATACTATGGCTATTGCGACAATAAAAATGAGAGATACCAGAACACCAGAAAAGTGATCTTAAGTGACCAGAACCCATATTATTTCAGCGGAGAGTGCGCGGAGGGAATCGGAAGCCCACACACATACACGCGTTTCATCTGGCCAATGGCACTGGCAATGCAGGGACTTACCTCTGATTCCAAGGAGGAAAAATTAAAAATGCTTGAGATGATCGCAGACTGTGATGCGGAGACCAATCTGGTACATGAGTCATTTCATGTGGATCACCCGGAAGAATTTACACGTCCGTGGTTTTCATGGGCAAATTCCGTATTCTGTGAACTGGTACTGGACTATTGCGGACAGAAAGTAACCCTTTGATTTAAAAAGATATCTGTGCCTGTGCATAAATATGGGATATCAATGGAAACAGGCAGAAGCAGAGATTTTTATAATGTCCTAAATGGGCAGGAATGGAGAGCACTATGAAAAAGGCGCATATTATTTCTCATACACACTGGGACAGAGAATGGTATCTTCCATATGAAAAACATCATATGCTTTATATTGAAATGATGGATACACTGATCGATACTATGGAGAAAGATCAAGAATATAAATATTTTCATCTGGATGGACAGACCATCATGCTGGAAGATTATCTTCAGGTACGCCCCGAAAACCGTGCACGTCTGCAGAAATTGATCGGGGATGGCAGGATTGCAATTGGTCCATGGTATGTATTGCAGGATGAATTTCTGACAAGCAGTGAGTCGAATGTCAGAAACTTACAGATGGGTTATAAACTTGCACAGGAATTTGGCGGAAAGTGGACAAAAACAGGATACTTTCCGGATTCCTTTGGAAATGTGGGGCAGGCACCGCAGCTTTTAAAGAAGGCGGGCATTGACACGGCAGTATTCGGAAGAGGTGTAAAACCGACCGGATTTAATAATCAGACAACAGAAGCCTATGAGTCCACTTATTCCGAGATGAACTGGCAGTCAGCAGACGGTTCTGCGGTGCTTGGCATTTTATTTGCAAACTGGTACAACAACGGCGCAGAAGTGCCGGTGGAAGAAGAAAAGTCAAAAGTGTACTGGGATAAAAAACTTGCAGATGCTGTGCGTTATGCCGGTACGGACCAGCTTTTATTCATGAATGGCTGTGATCATCAGCCGGTACAGACGGATCTGTCAGCTGCCATCCGCACGGCAAATGCGCTGTACCCGGATGTGGATTTCGTACATTCTGATTTCGCCGGTTATGTGGAGCAGATAAAAAAGGAACTGCCGGACGATCTGAACATGATCACGGGCGAACTGCGCAGCCAGAAGACGGATGGATGGTATACGTTAGCGAACACAGCATCCTCCCGCATTTATATCAAACAGTGGAATGTCCGCTGTGAGATGCTATTTGAGAAAGTGGCAGAACCGCTCGCTGCGATTGCGGCAAAAGAGGGGATGGAATATCCGCAGGATCTGTTTACTTATGGATGGAAACTTCTGATGCAGAATCATCCGCACGACAGTATCTGCGGATGCAGCGTGGATGAGGTACATCGTGAGATGATAACCCGTTTTGAAAAGACAGAACAGGTGGCACTGCACATTATTTCCATGTGTATGGACTATCTGAAAGGAAAGATCAATACCAGTGCAGTGAAGGAAGGAAACATTCCATTTGTCGTGGTCAATACGACCGGCTGGGACCGCACAGGTGTTGTGGAGATGGAGTTAGAAACCGATCGCATGTATTTCAGTGAGGCACCGTTAGCCGAAGTGATAGCACGCATGCATGAAAAGAAACTCCCGGAATACCGCGTACTTGACAAAGACGGGAGAGAGATCCCGGCGGTTGTCACTGAAATTGCAAATCATTTTAATTATGACCTGCCAAAAGATAAATTCCGCCAGCCATATATTGCAAAACGCGTAAAGATCACCATGGAAGCAGCCGATGTGCCGGCATTTGGATGGGACACTTATGTGTTGGCAGAGGCAGCGGGACATCAGAGTGCAGAATATGCAAGTGCAGAATGTATCAATACTGTGGAGTCATTGATCACAGCAGAAAATACACTGGAAAATGAGTTTTTAAAGGCATACTTTAATGAAGATGGCTCTGTGGAACTGACTGATAAAAAGACAGGTCATGTATACAGGGGACTTGGTATCTTTGAGGACTGCGGGGATATCGGAAACGAATATATTTTCTTTGCCCCGGTAAATGACGTACCGGTGACGACAAAAGGGACGAAAGCAGAGATCACAGTGGCAGAAGATAACGCATGCCGCGCCGTGGTCAGTGTGAAACATACGATGATGCTCCCGGATGCAGCCGATGAGACGCTGGCAGGAGAGATCGAGGATCTTGTAGAGTTTAAACACCGCAAGGCATCCCGAGGCAGTCATCTGGTTCCATTTGAGATCGTGACAGAGTATACCTTAGAGAAGCACGGAAAAGCACTGAAAGTAAAGACCACTTTCAATAACCAGATCAAAGACCACCGTCTGCGCGTCCTTTTTGAGACGGGATTACATACAGATTTCCATTACGCAGATTCTGTATTTGAGGTGGCAAAGCGCCCGAACGTACCGGCAGATACGTGGGAAAATCCTTGCAATGCCCAGCATCAGCAGTGCTTTGTCAATGTGCATGAGGATGCATATGGACTCACCATCGCCAATAAAGGTCTTGCAGAGTATGAGATTTTGCGTGACGGAAAAAATACGATCGCAGTAACACTTCACCGTGGTGTGCGCGAGCTGGGAGACTGGGGTGTATTTTTAACACCGGAAGCACAGTGCCTGGGCGAAAAGACCACGGAATATGAGATCATCCCGCATGGCGCAGGGGAGGAACTTTATCATTCCTACGAGGAGGCATACCAGTTCCAGACAGACTGGCAGACCGCGGGAATGGAAAGACAGGCGGGAACCCTGCCACAGACTTACCGGTTTGTAGAAATGAAACATTTACAGGCAGTTCCGACAGCATTAAAACACAGTATGCTGACCGGGGATGTGATTTTGCGCTTCTGCAATCTTTCGGATGAAGAGACGACGGTTTCTGTCTCACAGCCTGAAGTTTATACCTATGATCTGTTGGAAAAAGACCAGCTACAGAAAGAAGAGAATGAAATCGTATTAGGAAAACATGAGATCCGGACGATCGGATGGAGAGCATAAACAGAGATGACGCACAAAAAAGGACTGGCAGTAAGCTGATAAAAATTCAGCAATGCCAGTCCTTTTGTGTTTACAGAGTTTAAATTATTTTATTCCATAAACTTCAATCTCATAAATACGCGCAGCACTGTCGCTTCCCTGTGTAGGTTTATTTACTACGAGTTTCACATACCGTGCGTCTTTTGGTGTAAATGCATTGTGCGTCGTGCCATTTGTATTTTTTGTCACGCTGTATACTTCTTCAAAACTATTTCCATCCTGGCTGACAAGAATGGTATAAGATTTCGTGTTCATGTCTGCACTCTCGCCACCTGCTTCTGCATGGAAAATGTCAACTGCACTTACGGTATTCACTTCGCCTAAATCAAGGGTAATTTCATGAGGTGCAGCTCCTGTTGCACACCATTTCGTCGAAACATCGCCATCTACCGCAAACTCCGGCGCTTCGTTTTCATTTACATATGCGTCTGCTTCGGTTCCTGCTCCCTGGGAAAGAAGTACAAGACCATCTGCTGCATCTGAGGTGATAACAATATAGCCTTCTTTTTCTTTCTCAATGCTTCCAGCCTTATTCACCGCTGTTACCTTAACACTGTAGATGCCCTCTTCTGGATAAGATACCGATACGCTCTCGCCTTCTGCTGTTTCGATATCTGCTCTTGCAAATGTCCAGTTTACGGTTTCTGTATTTGCAGAGCATAAACTTTCAAAAGTAATCTTCGTACCTGGTGCAGCCAGTGTTACATCTGCTGCAAAATCTGCTTTCGGCAGACTGTTGTCTGGCCAATCCATAACGACCTGTGCACTGTTTCCCTCTTCTAAGGCTGCATTGACTGGAACGACCTCAAAGGCAGACTTGTTGGTATCATCTGTACGGGGAAGTGTGTTGATATAGAAACTGGTTGTGTTGGATACGCCAAGCAGGGATCTGGAATTATCCTGATTCACACGGTAAACTTCATAATAATCAGCAGCTGTATCTGAATTCCACGCAAGACGTACACCTGCATACATTCCATCTTCATCAAACTCGGAATCTAATACTTCCAGATTGCTTACGGCTGCATTTTCTTCGGAATCTGCCTCCATCATTGTGATGTTACCGAAACGTAACTGCAGTCCGCTCACATCTTCAGCAGAAGTTATCTCATAAGAGATGGATTTGATCGTCTTTCCTATGATAGAAGAAGTATCATAAGAGACAACGGTCCATTCCTCACCGACGTTCTGGTCACCCTCTAATGTCACAACAGAACCATCTTCTAATTCAAGTACCGCATTTAAAGTAATTTCTGTTCCCTTTGCCTTTGCAGCAGTCGTATAGATCATATTGTCTGCAGCGGTAAGTTCTGCAGCATATAACTTAATTGTGGAAGAGGTATCCTTTGCCATATTGCCTCTTAAAATGAGGCTTGTTCCACCATAGTAAGCATCTGCTACATCCAGATCAGCACTTAATTTATTGCCGTTACCGTTTTCAATAATATAACGGTAGGTTGGCATAATATCTGCGATGCTGCGGTTGTTCCAGTCAAGTAAGCTTATCTGGCTGCCGTTCTTAAAGAAACTGTAACCATTCCCTGTAGAGAAATTTGTTACAAACGGAAGAGATGTCAAAGGTGTACGCTCTACTATATAAGAAGAAATGCCTTTCCACTGTGTGTTACTGAGTTTTTTGACATCTGCGGATGGATCACCCATGGAGTTGACCCAGAGTTTATTTTCCTGTTTCCAGAAATTCTGGATCGTATCAGCAGAAGTATAAGCCCAGCTTGGACAGTAAAGTCCCAGTGAAGTATAGGTCCCGCCTTTTTCGTTTTCGAATAAATCCCATTTAATTTCCGTATGATAGCCCTCGCTCTGGATATCTACACCCGCATAGAGATCATAAGGGTTAATACCGTTTTCGGAAGCAAGCGCGGCAGACTTCTTCAGAAGTTCCTGATCGGAAAGGGTGTCTGAAGTCCACCAGAAATTTAAAAACATTGCATCGGCGACGGGGTCTCCGTCCTCAGACACAAGATAAGCCAGGTTTTCTTCTGTCAATGCATTCTGCCAATCCATTTTGCCGTCCACGGTCATGGAATCATAGTAGACCAGATCCAGGTCCGGTGCCTGCTCTTTGAAATATTGGATAAATTGCTGCATGCGCGCCGCATGGTCTGCAGTCAGCGGTTCTTCATCGGTTCCTTCGGTTTCCTGGTTCATGAACCAGCCCTCAAAACCATAAGTCTGCGCAACTTCAATGAGTTTGTCTGCTACCGGATAAGAGCCATCTTCATTTTTTACAAGCAGGTCTTCTAACCACTCCATTTTACCGCCATGTGCGGTCTGAGGCATGAAAACAGTTCCAAGAACTCTTACGCCATTTTTATGTGCTGCATCTACAACGTCAGGGCTTGGCGGTACAATGAGACCTTCTCCGGAAGAACCACCCCAGTAAACCAGCGTATCCACATACTGCCAGTAGGTGAAAGTATTTGCATTCACTTTATTCAGACCATGAGGCGGGTTTCCACTGGTACTGCTGTTCATAATGGAAATTGCCATGATATTTGTTTCTTTGTTCTGAGTTGAGTTTACTGTCTGCAAATGTTCTCTTGCGGCGCGCTCTGAAAGGGGGACGGTACTTACATTGAAACGCAAATCTTCATCTGTTTTTGCATCCCAGCTTAAAAGTTCAGATGGAAACCAGTAAGAGGATTCCGGCTGACGCGCCATCGTAAGCTCCTGATTTTCATTCTCTTCCGTAAGAGAATAAATTCTCTCCGCCGTCTGAGCTGTTTCTGTTATTTGAGTTGTTTCCGTCGTGGCAGCTTGTGTGTCACCCCCTGTGCTGCCACAGGCTGTTAAGCCTGCAGATAATGCTGCTGCCAGAGAAATGGCAATGCATCTTCTTCCTAAAACTTTGTTTTTCATAAAACATTTCCTTTCTTTTTTCTCCCACCGTCTTTTCATAGTGTTACTTCTTAAACATATTTTTTAACTCGCCTTATCATTTGTTAATAATATGTTATCATAAAGTTATCCGTTTTTGTTATCAATGTCAACTTTTTATGTTGTATTTTGTGCTTTTTCTCTATAGTTCACAAATATAAGTTTAAATTTTTGAGCTATCTGCTTAATTTATTTAAACATAACAAACAACTCTGTTAACTTTTGATAACATTGCTATGAAAGATGATGAACAGAATTTGAAAGGTCAGTCTACGATAGAATCCCGGTACACAATTTCAGGGCTGATATATGTCAGCTCGAAGGGCGCATCAGGATGATCCATTCGATAGATGATCTGTAAAGAAAGTCTTTTTCCCAGAAGGCTGGTGTGAACGTAAGCGGTTGTGAGAAGTCCGTTGATGTTCGTATATTCATTGCTTCCGTCAAATCCGGTGAGGATAATACCGTTTGGAATACGCTCCGGATGTTCTGTCAGGTACAGGTGAAGAAAATGGGCAATATAGTCACTTGCGCAAATGAAAGCCTGTGGAAGTTCCGGGATAGAATCCAAAAAGGCATACAGATCATTATGATATGAGAAAATACCAATGGGATCCGTGTGACAGATGGCTGGATTTAAGGGAATATTATGATCTTTCAGGCAATGGCAGAAACCAATATACCGGTCTTTGTTCGTGATCGCGTAATGGATATCGCCAATAAAGCCTATGTTCGTAATGCCTCTTTCCAGTATGGATTGTGTGATTTCATACATGGTATTATAGCCCTCGATCAGCAGCAGGTCGCCATGTAAAGCACGGTTGCCGACTTCGGGTACCGTATCAAGGAACACTTTAGGGATGTTTAAAGTGTTATTAATTAATTCAACCATTTTCGTGTCATATACATTCAGAATAATTGCCCCAGAGACAGTTCCGTTGGTCAGGGCAGAGGGAAAGGAGTAAGAAGGTGTATAGGAGGATGGCACATAAGTATAAAGAAGGTTAATATTATGGGTTGCCAGTTCCTGCGCTAATCTATGGATAATGTTTGTCCAGAATGTAGAGGAGTCCGGGCGGGATACGATTAAAGAGACTGTTTTATCCTCTTGCGGGTCGTTAGGGATTGCGGCGGGCTCCTGCATGAATTTGGAATATCCTAATTCTTTTGCCTTTTGAAGTACGCTTTCACGAACTGCTTCTGAAACGCCTGAATGATTGTTAAATACTTTCCATACCGTAACGCGTGAGATCCCCAATTCATCTGCAATGTCTTGCATAGTTACTTTACTCATAGTAGAAATACTCCTTTTTAGATTTATAGTACAAATAGAAAAATGTGTAGTTGCAGTCAATAAAAGACAGGTATGTAGTTTGAAATTATAAGTACAGTATAGCATTAAAGAGATGATGTTTGCAACAAAAAAATTAACAAATGTTAACAAGAGGCGGTTCGATTAATAAAAAACAACTGAAAAATAGTTGAAATGCACAAAATGCTATATAAAAATATATTAAGAACAACAAAAGTGACGACAAATGGATAAAAAAGTTAATAAAATTATATTTCTTTTACTTATAATTCGATTGTGCTATAATTATCTTGGAGTGATTCAATGAAAATTAATGTTAAAAATCTTAGTATAAATTACATACAATATGGAGAAGGTAATGATATTGTATGTGGTATAAATAATTACAAAATACATGCGTATAATAATTCAACTAATATGAATATATCTATTAGTAAAATAAATGATGACATTAATGATGTCACTTTTACTGATTTAAAAATTCGTGGGGAAGAAGTTAAATATTTAGATAATAAGTATTTAGAAACTGATTTAATATTACAAAATAGTATAAGTTTAGGAAGAGCAGGAGATATAGGTTCTGGAAGTAGTGCTATAGGTCGTATGGTAGAAGCTTCAGGTGATACTTCACATGCAGAAGGTGATAGTACAATAGCTTCAGGTACTTGCTCACATGCAGAAGGTGGTGAAACTATTGTTTCAGGTATTTACTCACATGCAGAAGGAACATTTACTACTGCTTCAGGTGGTAATTCGCATGTAGAAGGTAGTGGTACGTCAGCTTCAGGTAATTACTCACATGCGGAAGGTCATAATAATACTGCTTCAGGTGAATCTTCACATGCAGAAGGAACATTTACTACTGCTTCAGGCGATAATTCGCATGTAGAAGGTAACCATACTACTGCTTCAGGTAATTACTCACATGCAGAAGGTAATTCTACTATTGCTGCAGGTAAATATCAACATGTACAAGGTAAATACAATATAGAAGATACTGAAAACAAATATGCACATATAGTTGGTAACGGTTCCGGCACTGCAGTTAGATCTAATGCACATACATTAGATTGGAATGGTAATGGATGGTATGCAGGTAAGTTATCTCAAGAAGGTACACCTACTAACGATAAAGATTTAATTACTAAGAAATATTTTGATGAGAATAAAGATTCTTATACTCTATCTTTTAAAGAGAATGGTAATCTTTTAGTAACTATCGGTGATGTGACTAAAGAATTTGCTCCAGCTGGTTCTGGTGGTGCTACTATATCATATATAGTTCACTATGAATTAACAGATTGTACTTCAAGTAATACTGCAACAACTATAAATCATGGTGATTCGTATACAACTACACTTTCTGCGACAGCTCCACGTACATTACAAGCAGTTGCAATTATAATGGGCGGTATAGATATAACATCTACTGCTTACAATCCTGATACAAAAACTGTTACAATAAATACGGTAACAGGAAATATTTCTATCACTGCTTCAGCCGCTGCTCCAACAGTTGGTCAAATAAGTTCAGACAGTAAAGACATAACATTATCTAATTTACCTGCTGGAACTTATACACTTAAATATGAAAGCGATGAAGGTGTAATAGATGGATTTGATCCTATAGGAAATGTGGAGGTGAAATAATATGAATAGTTATAATGAATTTATAAGTAATAATATAGCACCATATAACGCAACAAAAATTGGTGTTTATAATGCAGAGAATGTAAAAGTTGGAGAAGTGCCTGTAACTAACTTAAAACCTGAGTTTGGTAAAAGATTATATAGATTCGGATTACTTTCTGATGTCCATAATCAAAGCAACCAATCTACAGAGAGTACTGCAGATTTACAAAGAGCATTAGCGTTCTTTAATGAAAAAGAATCAGTATCTTTTACCTGCATTTGTGGTGATATATCACAAACAGGTACAGCTGCTGAATTTCAAATATATAAAACAAATGTAGAAACTAAATCACCTAATACCCCAGTGTATACAACAACAGGAAATCACGACTGTGGTCAGGGTACAAGTGGATTAAATTTATCAACTTGGAACCAATATACTGGAAACCACGGGCAATGTTTTGAAATTACACAAGGAACTGACCATTTTCTTTTCTTCGGTATGAATAAATGGTCACTTGGTAATTCAGGTACACCATATTTGGATGAAAGTATAACATGGATTTCAAATAAATTAGAAGAATATAGAAATGAAAGATGTTTTGTATTTACACATCTATTCTTTCCAACTAGAGCAGGTAATTTAAATGATATATATCCTACTGGAAATTGGTTAGGTGGAACACAATTGACAACAATACAAGCGTTGAATGATAGATATAAAAATGCTATATGGTTTAGTGGTCATAGTCACTGGAAATGGTATCTACAAAAATATCAAGATAGAGCCAACATATATAGAAATAATTGTGGATGGTGCGTTCATGTTCCATCATGTGCAGTTCCAATAGATTCTGATGGTACTTCTAGAGTTGAAAAACCTTTAGAATCTGAAGGTGCAATTGTTGATGTTTATGATAATTATATAGATATACGTGGTATGGACTTAAAAAATCAAAAATATTTACCAATAGCTCAATATAGATTAGATACAACATTGATAGATGTACCAGAAAAAGGAGCATTAAGTTATACTTGGGAATTAGGTTCATGGGGTTCAACAGAAGGTGATGATAGAGCCTTTGACGTAGCATCATATAACAGTATAAGAACTGGACTTATTGCAGTTGATAAAACTAAGAGTCTATTATTAACATTAATAGACCCAATAGAAAAATCAGCTGATGACACTTCATTAAAAGAAATATCAATAGGTTTGTATGATAGTTCACAAACTTTCTTAGGAAGGGCAGCTTTCTCAGATGGGACTTATTATTTCAAACCTGCATGTAAGGATTTAAATATAAATTCATA
>ERZ779840.4004-NODE-4004-length-11205-cov-2.457309_pt1 | contig 11205 bp, 6 predicted proteins | sample MGYA00511561_ERZ779840 | MGnify/ENA primary metagenome ERZ779840 (study PRJEB29588, sample SAMEA2162036) | human gut metagenome | biome: human gut; feature: human-associated habitat; material: faeces | place: Denmark | collected 2008/2010 ...
TGCTCCAGCTCATAAATAAACTGCTTGGCATTTTCTACCATCTTGACTTTCTTTACAGAATCAGGATATGGTGTATACTTTATGAAGGACCGATAAAGTTCCAACGCCTTTTGCTGATTTATTTGATATCCTCCTATCCCCTGATGACAGAATACAGCCCAATAAAAATAGGCGTTAGGATAGCTGAATTTATTAATAGCTACAGATATTAATTTCCCGGCTTTTGTATATTGTTGTTCATCATAATAGATATCCGTCAAACGGCAAACTGCCAATTTATGATTTTGATCGGCAGCTTTTTGAAACCATTGAATAGCAGTCAATACAGGATTTGCATCCTTAATCGAATAAAGTCCAGAATTAAAAAACATTTCTCCTACTTCATATTGAGCTTCCGCATAACCTTGATTGGCAGCCTTCAATAACCATTCCAGAGCAAATCGATAACTACAATTAGTACCTATTCCATTCTTATAGCATAATCCCAGTTCAAATTGTGACTGTTTTATCCCCTTCTTAGCAGACTTTTCAAAATTCTGAAATGCCATTTGAGGTGATTTCTCCGTACCATAACCATTTTTGTAACAAAGACCCAGATAATACTCTGCGTATTTATCCGGATTCACATCTTCATACCTGCGAAAGTACCAAAATGCCTTATTCAGATTCTTATTTAATTTGCCATACCCGTAATAGTAGAACATTCCCATAAAATAGTAAGTACCGCTAAATGTTCCGGCATTACTGAAATAAGCAAACGAACGGTCAAGGTCCTTAGTAACTCCCCAACCATGATAATACATTACTCCCAAATAATAGTTAGCAGGAAGATTACCATGATTTACAGCTGTTTGCAGCCATGTCAGGGCATCATGATATTCCTTGACTAAATATCTTTCTTTACCCAACTCATACTGGGCAGCTATGCAACCTTTTAAGGCCGCTCTGCGATACCAGTCCAAAGCTCTCGTCTTGTCCTTTATTCGATGTACACCCTCATTATAAGCTTTTCCCATTTTATATGCCGCTTCAGAATGTCCTTGCATTGCTGCTTTTTCATACCATTTATAAGCCATCGCATAATCCTTTTCAGCTCCTGCACCCGATTCATAGATTGTGCCCATTTGATACTGGGCCAAGACATGCCCTGCTTCGGCAGCTTTCAAGTAATATTGCACAGCCTTTGCATGGTTCACAGGCACTCCTTTGCCAGAATCATATTCTACACCTATATTATATAGAAAAGCCGGTTCCCCTTTCGTACCGATCAAAGTATAACAGACATGAAGCGATAGACCAGCTTCTTTGAAATGTTCTATGGCTTTCACCGAATCTTGAACAACTCCCCACCCGTTGGCATATAATTTTCCCAAGAAGAAATGACAATCAGTGACATATTCCTTTTTAGCGATCGATGCCATAAAAAGCGCGCGCGCTTTTTGATGTTGTTTTAGGTTACCTAGCATTCTGGCATGTCCATACAAAGCACCCTCATACCCTTTATTCGCAGCTTGTTCATACCAGTAAGCAGCTTTCTCGTGATACTTCACCCATTCATATACAATCGCCACTTTGTAAGAAGCTTCAGCATTGCCTTGATCTGCACATCTTTTATACCATTTGTAGGCCTGCCCTATGTTTTTTTCTATATGTTTACCTGTTTCATAGCAGGTGGCTAGTTTATATTGCGCCAATTCATGCCCTTTTTCTGCAGCTCTCAAAAAGAATTTCATCGCCTTCACAAAATCGACAGCTACTCTGTCTCCTTTTTCGAATTGTAATCCAGATTGATACAATGCGTCTGGCGTATCCCCCCCTAGTCCTTTAATAGAATAGTAGAACTCTCCTTTGGGAAAATTGTATCGTTCCACACATTCTACATACCTTTCCGGAGACGACATAAAACGTTTATCAGCAAGGCGGTGAAAAATCTCGGTAGCTTCATGGTACTTGCCTGTAGCAATGAAACATTCAGCCAAAAAATATTCAGATTTCAGATGTCCTTTCTCAACAGCTTTTTTATACCATTCTATAGCTTTACCGGGTGCTTTATCCCGTTGATGATAATAATAGCCTATGCTATAATATGAATTAGCAATTCCCCCTGCAGCTCCTATCTCATAGAAAGCCTGTGCAGTTGACCAACCGTCTACGCCTCCATAACATTCAGCAAGCATATCGGCAGCTTCAGGATGGGTAGACACTTTCGAAAGGCAAGAAATTGCTTCCTTACGCAGATATTCACTTGATTTTTCCGACAGACTCCTTTCATAGCAACGTTTGCCATATTCCAGATAGGCAGGATATAAGAAGTTTTTTAATAATTTGTTCTTCAGATCATCCGGAATATTCCATTCATGCAGTTGTGTGAATTGCTCAAGTCCTATTTTATAGTTCTTCTTTCGCAGGTTTACTCCTCCCCACACTATCTTGGAATAAATGTCTCCTTTTTCTGCTGCTGTTCTAAGTTGTGTTTCACCCGAGATTCCACAGTTAAATATCCGTTTCCCAATATTTAGTACATATTTCTTATTTTCCAATAGTTCCATTGCCGTTATTACATCTGATATATAGGGAGGGACAGGACGCAATAAAGGTTCAGGAGAATTAATCGCTGAAAGCTTATTTCCTAATGATTGAAGAATTTCTTCCGTCTTCTTTTGTAGTTCTGCAAAGTACATAACAGGATTACATTTAATGCCTTTTAAAATTAACTGAAACAAAAATAAGCAAACAAGATCAAAAAGGCAAATTAATCAGAACATATTTATTGGAAGCAAATTCAGAGGTATAAAAGAATAGGGTTCACCATCTATAACTCAACAGATGACAAACCCTAAACACAAATAAAAACTTTTACTTAGAATTTCGGTTTCATTCCCATGTTATACATTATAAATCCGTAAATGTCAGCCTGTTCTTCCAGAACCTTAGCCATAGGCTTGCCTGCACCATGTCCGGCTTTACTGTCGATACGGATAATAGTAGGATTCGTTCCGTCGTTACATTCTTGCAGGGTAGCGGCAAATTTGAATGAGTGGGCAGGAACTACACGGTCGTCATGGTCGGCGGTAGTAACCATGGTTGCGGGATACTTGGTGCCGGGTTTCAGGTTGTGTAGCGGAGAGTAGCCTTTCAGGTACTCAAACATTTCCTTGCTGTCCTCGCTCGTACCGTAATCGCTTGCCCAGTTCCAACCGATAGTGAACTTATGATAGCGGAGCATATCCATTACACCTACCTGCGGAATGGCTACGCGGAACAAATCGGGACGTTGTGTCATACAGGCACCTACCAGTAAACCACCATTAGAGCCACCTACGATAGCTATTTTATCTTTGTTGGTATACTTATCATTAATAAGGTATTCGGCAGCTGCGATGAAGTCGTCGAATACATTCTGTTTCTGCATCTTCGTACCCGCTATGTGCCAGTCTTCGCCATACTCACCGCCACCACGCAGATTAACCTGTGCATAGATACCTCCATTTTCCAGGAACGGAATACGTGATGTAGAGAAGCCCGGATTAAGGCTGATATTGAAACCACCGTAACCATAGAGATACACCGGATTCGTACCGTCTTTCTTAAGATCCTTCTTATAAGTCAGGAACATCGGTATCTTGGTACCGTCCTTGCTGGGATAGAATACCTGCTCCGTTATAAATTCATCGGAGTTGAAGTCAACCTTCGGAGCACGGAAGAGCTCATACGTATTCGCATCCATATCATATTTATACGTAGCACCGGGGATGGTGAACGAAGTAAAACCGAAGAAACATTCCTTATCATCCTTGTCGCCACTGAAACCTACGGAACCGAGCGAAGGCAACTTAATTTCCTGTATCTCCTTGCCGTCCAGGCCATATACATACGCGTGGTTGGAAGCATCTTTATCATATGTCAGGAACAACTTCTCACCTATCACACCCACATCCGAAAGTACATTCTCACTTTCCGGAACCAGCTCCGTCCAGTCTTTCAGGGCGGGTTTGTTGATATCCACCGTCATGAGGCGATATTTCGGTGCATTGTAGTTCGTAAACATATAGATTTTGTCACCTATCACCTCTATAGGAGCATAAGTGTAATCCATATCCGTAGCCATCGCAATGAACGGTGCGTTCGGTTTACGCAGATCTTTCATATACAAGGCATTGCCGCGTCCGTCGCCACTTTCATACAGGAACAGGATGGTTTCATCCTCATTCACACTGGCGCTGTAGAAACGTTTGGGATATGCCTGATTCTGGTAAACCAGCTTATCCTGCGATTGCAGCGTACCCATCTTGTGATAGTAAATCTTATGATTCTCGTTCACGTTAGAGAACTCCTTCCCTTTCACCGGAGCATCGTAAGCGCTGTAGTAAAATCCATCGCCCTGCCAGCTAGCACCTGTAAACTTTGCCCATTCGATATGATCGTCCAGCAACTTGCCGGTTTCGGTATCCATTACATAAATTTCCTGCCAGTCCGAACCACTGCGCGAAATGGTATAGCCGGTATATTTTCCGTTATTCGAAAAAGAAATGCTTGTTAAAGCTACCGTACCGTCATCCGAGAGTTTGTTAGGATCAAGGAATACGCGCGGTTCACCGTCCAATGCATCCTGCACATACAGTACGCTCTGATTCTGCAAGCCGTCGTTTTTATAGAAATAATACTTGCCGTGCTTTTTAAATGGCGTACCAATCTTTTCATAATTAGCCACATCCGTCAACCGCTTCAGCAAGGCATCACGGAAGGGAATTTTAGACAAGTAATCGTTTGTCACCTTGTTTTGCGCTTCCACCCATGCGGCGGTTGCGGCAGAAGTATCATTTTCCAGCCAACGATACGGGTCGGGTACTTCTGTTCCGAAATAAACATCTACAGTATCCACCTTCGCGGTTTCAGGATACGTAATCTTCTGTTGTTGTTGAGCACATGACATCATGATGATACCGGTTGCAAATAAAGTCACTTTTTTCATATTATACATAAATAAGAAATGATTGTTCATTCTTTTTTAAGAATTGTCGTGAAAACGTCTCACCAAATTCAGGCGTTAAAAATACAAAAACAACCAATAGGAAACAAGGATTTATCCTATAATTATATTTTAAATTGCATTTGCAGAGGGAAAGGAAAACCAGTAACCAAGAAGAAGGGCAGAGTGAATGAAGATGATATTCAGAAAGTATCGAATCTGCCAAGAGAAAATATCCAATATATACGGAAGAGAAAAGAACGTAGGCAAAGGAAGAGGAAATTAAGAAGAAGAGAAGGATACCTTAGTTTAAATATTATCACAAGAAGTCGAGATTCTATCATTTTCCTTCTTTTTGATGGTTTTTAAAGGTTTTATGGCAGTTATCAAACCTTCTTTTGCTAAATAATAGCTAACCTTGCATTAGAAACAAAAGGTTAACATAATCATGAGAAAAAAATCATTCGTATTACTCTTGTTGTTCATCGGCAATTCTTCTCTTTTCAGCCAAAATCTTCTGACGGGGGATGCCCAACTGGAAAAGCAAGTTTATGAAACAGGATTGATTCATGCTCCGCTACCTTTGAACACCGCCCGGTCTTTCGAAGAAAAAGCCCTGAAAAAAGAAATCCTGTTCAGCCTACCGCTTACGGTATCCGGCAGAACGGATGGATGGCGCCACTCCGGACAAGGGGAAATGTCTTTTTCTAAAGAGAAATCCGTATCAGGTAAAGGAAGCATCCGTCTGTCCTTCCCTACATATACAGGAGAAAGGGCTACCGGCTCTCCCTCCGACCCCGACTATGCAACCTATGGAAACAGCCGCATCACCTATCACGTCAATGGAAAAAATTGGGAAGGATACAACCGAATCTTCTTTTCCATCTATCCCGATTGTGACGGAGCCCGCGTGGTCAATATGAACCTGACATTTACAAACGACAGTTCCACCCCCAAAGCAGGATATAACCCTCCCAGCGGTTCGCATCTCATCAATCTCGTAAACAAGACGTGGAACCATTGTTTCCTTGAGATAGATGAATATCAACGGGATAAAGTAATGGCAATCAGCTTTGATACGGCCCTGAAAGGGAAAGACCGGACTACGGGTGATTCTGCCGTTTATTATATCGATAACCTCCAACTGCAACAAATCAAGAACCCTGAGCAGGTAAGCGGATGGAGTCCGGCAGAGCATACAATTGCTTATTCCACCACAGGATATGAAACAGGTGAACGGAAAACGGCCATCGTCAACACCGGATTGTGTGGTCAATGGAAACATTTCCAACTGATTAATGCTGCTAACAACCAGGTTGCGCACGAAGGTTCACTGGAGCGGCAGCAAACGACCATCGGAGAATTCGGAGTTATCGACTTTACCGCTTTCAATCAGCCGGGAGATTATCAACTGAAAGTAGGCGACATCATGACACCCCCGTTCCGGATAGGTGAAAACATATGGGATAATTCCCTTTGGAGAGTACTGAACTTCCTGTTTTGCCAACGCTGCGGACATCCCGTTCCCGGCAAACACGCCGCCTGTCACACGGATTTATTTTCCCGGCATGACGGAAAAAGCATCTCCTATTCAGGCGGATGGCATGATGCAGGCGACTTGTCGCAACAGACCTTACAAACCGGAGATGTGACTTTCTCCTTATTGGAAGCCTACAATCGCCTCAAAGAAACCAATGCCCCACTGACTGCACGCTTACTGGAGGAAGCTGAATGGGGAGTTGAGTTTATCTTGAAAAACCGCTACGGGGATGGTTACCGTGCCAGCAGCATGGGATTGCTTATCTGGCAGGATGGCGTTCTAAATACATTGGATGATATTCATTCGGTACGTGTTCAGAACCTGGCATTCGACAACTTCCTGTATGCAGGCTACGAGGCTTATGCCGCCATGACCATAGACCGGGACCCGATGCTGCAAGAACATCTGCGGAAAGTGGCGGAAGAGGATTTCTCATTTGCTACGGAGAAGTTCAAAAAAGATGGTTTCGACCAGTTCAAGCAGATGTACGAACATAGCTACAATACCTCTCACAGCCAATATATGGCAACCATATCCTGGTCTGCCAGCATGCTCTACAAACTGACGGGGAAATCCTGCTATGCGGAAACTGCTGCGGAAGCCATCCGGTACGTACTCGATTGCCAACGCACCGAACCGTTGAAAGACAAAGGCAGGACATGCGGATTCTTCTATCGGGATAAGTCACGGAAATCTATCGTGCACTATATCCATCAGTCGCGCGAGCAGGTTTACATGCAAGCCATGACCTTACTCTGCGAAACGCAAAAGGAGCACCCTGATTATCAGAAATGGTCGAACTCCATAAAACTGTACGGAAACTATCTGAAAGGCCTGATGAAATATACCCAACCTTACGGAATGGTTCCGAGCGGAGTATATCATGCGGAGGAATATAAAGATTCCGCCGGCTTCTATTCCCTCCATCTTTTTCCACCTGCCAATGCACAGGAACTATACACGGAACAGATAACACGGGGAGTCAAACTCGATAAAGAACATTATCTGAAACGTTTCCCCGTATGGTTCAGCATCTTCAACGGCAACACAGCCATCCATCTTTCCACCGGAAAATCCGCCGCCATCTGCGGAAACTTCCTCAAAGATGAAGAGCTGCTAAACATCGGACGGGAACAACTTTACTGGACCGTCGGGAAGAATCCTTTCGGGCAATCGCTGATATACGGTGAAGGGTACAATTATCCTCAGATGAACACTTTTTCCTCCGGCGAGATGACCGGCGAAATGCCTGTAGGTATCCGTACGCTGGGCAACGATGACATCCCCTACTGGCCGCAGACCAACAATGCCTGTTACAAGGAAGTATGGGTGACCTCGGCCGGAAAATGGTTATCGCTTATCGCCGAATATTAAGAAAGAAATTATTAATCATATAAAATATACATGCTATGAGAACAATCAAATTCTATCTTACTCTATTGTTTGCTGTCTGCACATTTCTGGTAAATGCGCAAGCACCTCAGGGCTATTCGGCCAATTATGCCAATGCACCGCGTTTCAAAGCGCTGGTTTATTATACGCAACATGCAGAAGAAGCACACTATCAATTCTCCCTGCAGGCAGTAGAGTTCTTCAAGAAACTGAACTATGGTGACGGCTTTGTACTGGACTTCACCATGGACCTCTCCCCATACACCTACGAAAAGCTGAAAGAGTACAGCGTAGTAGTCATGCTCGATGGTTATCCCAATACAAAAGCCGAACGTGACGCTTTTGAAAAATATATGGAAAACGGAGGAGGCTGGGTAGGCTTCCACGTTGCCGCCTATAATGACAAGAACACAAATTGGCCTTGGTTTGTAGATTTTCTGGGTGGCGGAGTTTTCTATTGTAATAACTGGCCCCCTCAACCTGTATTGGTTGAAGTTGACAATGAGAATCACCCCGTCACCAAGAATTTACCTGCCTCCTTTGTGGCTCCGTCCAGCGAATGGTATCAGTGGAATCCCAGTCCGAGAGCCAACAAAGACGTAGAAGTCCTGCTCACTCTTTCACCTAAGAACTATCCGTTAGGAATCAAGGACGTGGTCAATTTTGGCGACTTCCCTCTCGTATGGACCAATACCAAGTACAGAATGATATACCTGAACATGGGACATGGCGATGAAGAATTCAGCGACGCTACACAAAATCTCTTATTTGTAAATGCTTTCCGTTGGGTGGTTAGTACTGATAAGAAAGGAGATCCGTTTCAGAAATAAAAGTCAGCAAATACCCTATACTGAATGAAAAACTCAACATTGCAACGTGTAGCGGCCGTGGATGTGTTTATTAAACAGATAATATAATCCGAAGATTTGCAGAAATATGAAAATAAATCAACTTCTCAAGATAGTATTCATTGCGGTTTGCCTCCAGTTAATTGGTCTGCAAGCCAAAGCCAAAGACATCGAAGTGCGGAATGGGAATATCATCCTGGATTTCAGCACCATGATTTCACCACAAGCCTCTGCCGGCAAGTACACCATAAAAAGAGCTACCGGAAAATTCAGCGAGTACAAAACAATCGGCAGTACATCTTCAACAACATTTGTCGATAAAAAGCCGAAAGGAAATCCCCATGATTATTACTATCAGATTATGGATAGTAAAGGCGAATTGGTGGCTTCTATTTCTATGGATGCCGAGTTATTCGGCGACTATGTATACATATATAGCAATACGGACCGGAAAGAAGACGTGGGACATGAAATCAATGCCATTCACGACCAGATGTTCGGCAAGGAATTCAGTCCCAACCGTTATGCCCTCTTGTTTAAGGCGGGAGATTACAAGGAAGCCGGACTGCTGAAAGTCCCGTTCTATGTACATCTGGCAGGGTTGGGCAAAACACCGTTTGACGTGGAAGTTTCCAATATACACACCCCACCCCATCTAAGTAACGGAAACGGCACATGTACCTTCTGGCGCTCTACAGAAAACCTGTCCGTCATAGGACCGGAAACCTACGACGAAGAAGAAACTTTCAAATGGGCCGTATCGCAGGCAGCACCTATTCGTCGTATCTACTCACAGCGCGTTGTACGTAATCAGTGGGAAAACGGATGGGTAAGCGGCGGATTCACCGCAGACTGCTATTTTGAAGCTGCCGCCGGGTCTAAAAACCAACAACAATGGTACACCCGCAATTCCTTCCTGAATAAAGGACGTGGGGAGTTCGAAGAAATCAAATACAACTACTGTTTCCAAGGCGTTGAACTGGGTCCGGAAGTAGATACAAATACCTATCAGAACAACTGGGACAAAGGAGGAAACATCACTTTCATCCCCACCACCCCAGTCATACGCGAAAAGCCGTTCTTGTTTATCGGTGACGACGGAAGATACAAAGTATTCCGTCCGGCACTGAAACACGAACACAAAGGAGTCTCCTACAGCCGCACTGATATGGGCGAAGGTGAAAGTCTGGATTTATTAAATGAATTCTATGTAGTGAAACCGGATGCCTCGGCCGAATACATGAATAAACAACTCGCATCGGGCAAACATCTGCTTATAACTCCCGGCATGTACGAGCTTTCAGAACCACTCCACGTCACCCACCCCAACACCATTATATTGGGAATCGGATGGGCGACTCTGATTCCAGGAGAAAAAAATTCCGATACGGCGATTCTGGTAGAAGATGTAGACGGGGTAACGATTGCCTCTCTGATGTTTGATGCACATTACACTTCCAATACCCTGATTCAGGTCGGTACGGAGAAAACATCTCAAAGACATATACAAAATCCGATTCTGCTCACCGACCTGTTCTTCCGGATAGGCGGATTCCGTCCGGCAAAGGTACACGTAGACCGTGCAGTCGAATTAAACAGTAATGACGTGATTGGTGACCATTTCTGGATATGGAGGGCAGACCATGGTGTTCGCGGCAGTGTAGGCTGGGAAATCAATACCACCAGAAACGGTCTGATAGTAAACGGCGACTATGTCACCATTTACGGCTTATTCAATGAGCACTTCCAGGAATATCAGACTTACTGGACAGGAGAACATGGACGAACTTACTTCTATCAATGCGAAACGCCCTATGATGCTCCCTCACAGGAATACTATATGAGCGAAAACAGCACACGTGCCGGATATGCCGCATATAAAGTGGCTGATAACGTGAATACTCATGAAGCTTTTGCCTTCGGCATTTATGATGTGTTACATAACGAAATAATGATTGAAAATTCAATAGAAGTACCCGATAAAGCCGGTATAAGAATGTATCACATGTGCAACAACACCCTTTCGGGAGGAGGCGCCAAAGGTTTCAACTATATATTGAACGGAATAAGGAAAAGTACCTATAATACACACCACGATTACAGGGCATATATAGATGAATTCATAGGAAAACGATAACAGAACAGCAAGAATAGGAGTGATGTTTTCCACGGGCATTGCTGCCAGCATCTTCGTGAGGGGCCGCCAGATACGTGGCTACCACTTCAATGCTGGTGGAGAACGCTGTGGCAGCATTTGCATGACGTGACTATCCGTTTTCTCACCAACGGCGTAGTTATTACCAAGCTCAACCCGAGATTCATTTGCCTGTTGGGTGCTGGAGCTTTGGCCATCGACGGCATGGAGGAGTTGATGAGCGAGAAATAGTTTGAACAGATTACTTTCTTTTTTGTCGTACATAGTATATATTTATATAAATTGATAAAAAACTATGGCG
>ERZ779840.4012-NODE-4012-length-11192-cov-5.489899_pt1 | contig 11192 bp, 11 predicted proteins | sample MGYA00511561_ERZ779840 | MGnify/ENA primary metagenome ERZ779840 (study PRJEB29588, sample SAMEA2162036) | human gut metagenome | biome: human gut; feature: human-associated habitat; material: faeces | place: Denmark | collected 2008/2010 ...
AATTAATAAAAAGAGATGAAAAATATTTAGATTATGTAATTGTTCATGAACTATCACATTTGATTCATCCTAATCACTCAAGTAAATTTTGGGAATTAGTTGAAGAAAATTGTCCTAAATATAAACAAATAAAAAAAGAAATGAAGGAATTTTAATTGCTCTTTGGAGCTTTTTCTTTCTTTTCTTTTTTCTTTTGCTCATCTTTTGTATCATATTTGATATTAATATTTTGGTATTTGTCGTCTGGAATTAAGAAGGTGTATCCATTTTCATTTTCGAGGTCATCTGTATTTCCATAATTAATAGAAATTTTTCTTTTTTGCATAATATTCTCCTTTATAAAGAAAAAAGTTAATTCCTTGGAATCAACTTTTATTTTCTAGTGGTGTTCACGACGTGATTCGAACACGTGACCGATCGCTTAGAAGGCGATTGCTCTATCCAGCTGAGCTACGTGAACAACTAAGACTTCTTAAGTATACAACAAAAAAATAATTTTGACAAGTAGATTTTTGATATTTTTAGATAAAATAGTTGCTGTTAATACTATTTTATTTTATAATGTAATTGTATGGTAAGAGTGTATAGTAAAAATAGTAGATACAATATATCAAAGTTTTGAATATATTTAATGTAATAGGTAAATACGATTGAACTGAAATTATTGCAGGTAATAATAGAGGTGAGAAATATGAAGAAAAAAGTAATTTTTAGCGTTATTTTAGTCATTCTTATTTGTGGATTAATGTTTATATTTGGTTCTAAGTCTTTTGCGGAGCCTCTGGAAAATGGTCAAGAAGTTCAGAAAGATTCTGACTTAACATATTATCTTACTGTTAATTATGATGGTAAGGATTATGATGCTGTGGAATCTAGTGATACACAGATTTCTAAAATTTCTAGTGATGTTATTTTAGTAGAGGACAGAATACCTAATGGATTGACTTTTAAAGGTTTTGTTGGAACTAATGACGGGAGTATTGGTGCGGTTAAGAGAAGTGATGGTTCTAGTTGTGCTGGATATGTAGTAGATGGTGTTAATGGATTAAAATATGATACTAATACTGGAGTAGTTAGTTATAAGGTAAAAAATTTGATGGCTGGATGTAGTCTTACGGTGGGAATTATTACACATACTCCTAGTACTGTAGATGATCCTAATACTGCTTATGTTGAAGTAAGAAGAGATTTTTATAATAGCGCAACTGCAGGAGAAAGATTTTTGACTTCTAAATCTAATACAGTACATGTATTTATGGGAGAAGAAAATGCTACTCTATATAACGTTAAATATGAATATACAGGAGATATACCAAAAGGTGCTCCAGATGTCAGCAGTTTAACAAGTTATACAGCTAATAGTATAGTTTCAGTACTTAATGAAGTTAAAGTTTTAGGGTATAAATTTAGTGGCTGGACTAGTGATGATGTTTCAATTAATAATGGTAGTTTTGTGATGCCAAATAAGAATGTAGTTTTAAAGGGTAGTTTTACTAAAGATACTACATATACAGTTAGTTATAAAGTAGATGGAAATATGCCTAACTCTTATACGAAACCGGCTGATACAAAGTATTATACTGGTGAAGTTGTTAATGTTAATTCACTTAAGAATGGTGATGTAGTCGATGGATATAGATTTTTGGGATGGAATGTTCAAAGTGGTAATGTTACTATAAGTACTGATAATGATTTTGAAATGCCAGCTGCTGATGTAGTATTAGTAGGTAAATTTGAAAGAATTTCGTATAAAGTTTCATATAAGTTTCAAGGAATTAATATTCCTAGTAATTGGTCTAGTTTATTACCAGTTGGTGCAAACTATTATCCAGGTGATAAAGTTAGTGTTTCTAAAGATCCTGTAGCAGCAGGTTACAAATTCTTAGGTTGGTATAGCGAAAAAAGTTTTACAATGCCAGATAGTGATGTAGTTATTTATGGAGAATGGGCACTAAATGGTGGAATTTTTGAACCTACTATAGTAGAAGAAATAGTTAATAAGCAATCGTCTTATAAAAAGGGGGAAGTTGTTAACTTTAAAATTACAGTTACTAACACTGCTACATATCCAATTAAAGATGTAATGGTTAAGGATTATAATTCAAAAACAAAATTTGTAGAGTCAAATGATTACAATATTATGAGTAAATCTATGGTTAAAATAGATTTGATTCCGGCAGGTGGAAGTGTTGTAATTAACGCTAGTTATACTGTTGATGATGATTCATTAAAGTCAGAGGTTAATGAAGTGGAACTTGTTGGGGCACTAGCCGATAACAGTATTTTAAATACTGATAAGGATTATAAGGCTAGGGTAGTATTTAATATAAAACGAGGAAATGTAGTAGTTAATTATGAAATTGTTGGTGAGGCCCCTTTTGAATATGTAAAGCCTGGTAGTAAAAAAGTAGAATATGATGAAAAATATGACAGTGAAAAAGTGGAATATTATGAGGGATATAACTTTGATGGATGGTATTTAGATAGTAATTTTAAAACTAAGTATAAAAATGGAACGAGATTAACTAATAATATCACTTTATATGGTAAATTTGTAAAAATTTCTAATCCTATCACAAGAACTATTCATACTATGTATCATAAACATATTTTCTTACTTATTTTAGGGGTAATGTTTGCTTGGGTTGTTTTATTTAAAATAGTAAGACGTGTTAAATTTTATAGGATGGAAAAATCTGCTCGTAAATAGCAGATTTTTTTGTTTTCATTAGTTTTTTTCATAATAATACATATGAGGAGGCTAATGGGGTGAAGGTTGTAAGACAGAATGGAAGTATGGATTGTGGAGTTTGTTGTTTATTGTCAGTAATAAGACATTATGGTGGCAATCTACCAATTGAGTATTTAAGGGAAATGACTGCTACTGATAGAAATGGTGTTAGTGCTTACAATTTGGTTCATACGGCTCAAGAAATTGGCTTTTCGGCATATGGAGTAAGAGGAGAACTAACTGATATTTCATCACTTGATTTACCAATTATAAGTCATGTTATTCTAAACAAGAATCTAAAACATTTTGTGGTTATTTATAAGATAGATAACATTAAGAGAAAAGTTATGATTATGGATCCAGCAAAAGGAAAGAGAATACTGAAATTTGCGGAATTTAGTTTGATGAGCAGTAATAATTATATAGTATTAAAACCAATAGATACTTTACCAAATATTAGAGTTAAAAAATATGTTAAAATATAAATGTAATTAAAAGGAATGAAACAAATGCATAATGAAAAAAACATAAATCCACTTTGTGGATATATATATTGTAATAATTTAAAACATTTAAATAAGAATCTATTTGATAATCCCTACGTTGATAAATTAGATATTGTATATTACTCGTTTATTCATGTAGAAGAAGATGGTACTGTAACTATGCCTAGCACTTTTTTAGATTCACTCGAACAAGTAGTAAATTTAAGATTTAAGAATGTAAAGCCACTTGTTAGTATTAATGGCGCAAAGGGTATGAGCATTTCATGTAATAATGAGGTACTTAGAAATAAATTAGTTAAGTCATTAGTTAACTTTATCACTGAAAATAATTTTAGCGGAATAGATATTGATTGGGAAGTCCCAGGCAGTAATGAATTATCAATTGAAGTAGATAAAGCAAATTTAAATAGTTTTGTAAAAGAGTTAAAAACTTCTTTGTTAGATAAAGATTCTAATTATTTATTAACAATGGCAGTTCACGGAACCCCATTAGGTGATAATAGGTATGATTATGGTTACTTAAACGAATACATTGATTTTTATAATGTTATGAGTTATGATGCTAATTTAGATGATGTTACATCACATTTATGTCCACTATATAAAAACGAAATAGATTCTAGAAATTATAGTATTGATGAAGCATACCACAAGCTAATAAAGAAAATACCTAATGAAAAAATTATTTTAAGTGCAGCGTTTTATGGTAAAGCTTATCAAATAGATGAAGATATTGAGAATGATTTAGTTATTGGAAAGAAAGCTCACTATATTCAATCGGAATATCAAAGTGGAACTTGTCACTATTTTTATATTAAGAGTCACTATAACAAAGAAAAAGGCTTTGAAGTATTTTTTGATTCAAAAACAAAGTCTACATATGCCTATAATTACAAGACAAAGGTATTCGTAACATATGATGATCCAATCTCGTTAAAAGCAAAGATAGAATACATAAAAAACAAAAAAGTTGGCCTTATGTTTTGGGATTATGGTGGTGACAATGATTCTGAATTAATAAGTGTTATAATAGATAACACAAAAGGAGAAGAATATGACAAAGAAAGAAAGATATAAAGAATTAATAAAAGAAAATAACAACGTTCTTAATGCACTTAGTGATGATTATCGTAAAGTTGGTTATAACTATGTAAAAAAAGCTAGAGGTTACGCGGTAAAAAGTTTAGATACTGAAATAAGAATTAAAGAAGTATTAGAAGAATTAACAAACTTTGATGAAAAAAAACTTTCAATAGATTCAACTATACCCAATATGACAGAATATATTGAAGGCAATGTTGCAAAACTTTCAAAAGCTCCAACAACTAAAGCTAAAATAAAAGAGGTTGTTGCGGTGAGCTTATTCATATTAGGAATTGCAAGCTATTTTGTTATCAACGCTATTGCAAATAAACCTAAGCCATTAGCCACACCAACTAATATTGTCGCAACAATAACAACTGATAATACATTTGAACTTAGTTGGGATAATAACTCACTAGCAAAAGAAGGGTACTATATAATAATTTATATTAACGAAGAAAAAGTTTCTGAAAAATTTGTACCATATAGTGTAGATAGCATAACAAAAAAACAAATAGCAGAACTCAAAGATTTGCAATACGAAGAAGGCAAAGTATATCGGTTTGATATATATGCAAAAGCAACCGATAACTTTAAAAGTTCTAATATTGTAACCTATAAATACCCTAACAATTAATATATATTATTTGACAGTTTACTAAAAAAAGTGTATAATATATAAGGTGCGATAAATGCAGCATTCATTTGGTTTTTAATCTTAGATTGTCACGTTAAAGGATATTAGTAATCTCGCTGCTTAGGTGAAAATATTGGATAATCTATCTAAGAATTGAATTTGAATTTTTATCCACAAATTTATTAAATAAAAAGGAGAAAAAATATGGCACGTTACACAGGCCCAAGCTGGAAACAATCAAGAAGACTAAAGTTTTCAGTATTAGAAAATGGTAAAGAATTACAAAAGAGAAATTATGCTCCAGGTCAACATGGACAAAGAAGAGCAAAGCTTTCTGAATATGGTCTTCAATTACAAGAAAAACAAAAAGTTCGTTTCACTTATGGTGTTAATGAAAAACAATTCAGAAATACTTTTAACAGAGCACAAAAGATGGAAGGTAAACATGGTGAAAACTTCCTAATCTTGTTAGAATCAAGATTAGACAACTTAGTATACAGAATGGGATTTGCTTCAACTCGTCGTCAAGCAAGACAACTTGTTAACCATGGTCACATTGTTGTAGATGGTAAAAAAGTAGATATTCCTTCATATACAGTTAAACCTGGTCAAGTTATTGCTATGAAAGAAACTTCTAAGAATTTAGCAATAGTAAAAGAATCTTTAGAAAATACAGTATCTCGTTTAGGATTTGTAAGCTTTGATGAAAATAAAGGCGAAGGAACTTATGTTCGTTTCCCTGAACGTAGTGAAATTTTACCTGAAATTAAAGAAAACTTAATCGTTGAATTCTATAACAGATAATAACAAAAAAGCCCTCTATGAGGACTTTTTCTTTTTTTATTCAGTTGTTTTAAATGTTGTTTCGGTAGTGAAAACTGTTTCGTTGTGGTATGATTTTGCCACAAATTTCAAAGTGTATTCTGTGTTACTAGTTAAACCAGTAAGTTCATAGTAACTACTTGCTTCACCATCAACTAAATAAGGGATTCTTGCTACTTCTTTTCCGTTTAGATATACAATGTATTCTTTGATAACTTGATCCATTGAATCATCGGCTTTATCGAACTCAATACCCGCGGAGTCGCTTGTAGGGTAAGCTGAAAGATATATGTTAGGTCCAGCTTTTAAGTCTTTTTCTATTATTTGAGTAGTTCCGTCTTCAAAAGTAATGGTTATTACAAAATGATAATCATAATAGTTCCATACATCTTTTAATACTAGTTTGTTATATGATGGAGTTGGGAAGTAAATAGTTTTGTTTATCTTACCACGAATTGTTTCGACAATATTCATTTCTTTCACATTACCATAGAAACGATTAGAGAAATTAAGTGTATAAATGCTCTTATCTACATCGTAAGTATCAGTTATTGAATTGATTAAGTTTTCTTTTGTTTCTTTTACAACTTCTTTATGCTTCTTAGTATCAAACTCACGAGTACTTACAACTTGACCTAAATCATTAATACGAGTTATTTTGAAATGACCATTATCTACTTCAAATACATAACCAGTAGGACGATTTGTTTCACTGGCACTCTTTACACCACCAAATGATAATGTAATATAGTTTACACCAATACCAGTATCGCTAGAAGTTGCATTTTCATAGAAGTTTGGAGACCAATTGTCGCCATGATAGTGGCCTGCTATAGCTAAATCTACGCAATATTTTTCAAAAATACCCATTAATGTATCATCATGGTCTTTAGCGTTTTGCCCAGTTGCAGGATAATATATAGGTGAATGCATCATTACGATTGTATATTTTGCTTCAACAGTTTGTAGTACATGTTCAAGCCAAGCATATTGTACATCTTTACCAATAGCTCTTTCATTATCGAATGTGATAAATAAGATATCATTATATACGGTATAACCGCTTGCGCCAATATGAGTAGAAGGTCCATTATATGGAGTAGCTGTATGGGCTTTTTGATATTTGTAATCAGTTTGACTAATATCATAATAGTAGTATTCATGGTTTCCAGCAACGCTTATTCTTGCAAATTGTTTTAAACTTTCTGATTTTTCAAAGAAAGCTTCCCAAGCGTAAAGGTTACCGCCTTGATCAATTATGTCACCTGCAGTAGCAAAAAAACCAATCTCTGGGAACATATTCAAAGCATTTTGGAATATCTTTTCACTGATTTCTGAACCGTGAGATACATGTTTACCTGTACTTTCATCGTATTTAGTCCAATAGTGAATATCAGAAGCTACATAGAATGTAGATTTAGAGCCATCGTTTTTAGCTGTTTTTACATGATATACTTCGCTATATGTGTCATTTCCTTTATTGATACGATAGATATAATCTGTATTAGGGTTTAATCCCTTAATGGAAGCACGCATTACGTTGCGTGGAGTAAAATCTACCAAAACTTTTTCAGGCCCACTTGCAAAATAATATCCCGTAGTAGGACTAACCACAGTGGCATTTTTAAATTCAACATCACTTGCTAGTGTATACTCGATAGTAGTTAAAGTATTATGTGTGTGATAATTTATTTCAATGTCGGTTGCGGCATTATCGCCAAAACCTGTCATAATGTTAAATGCATCATATATTTTTTCATTAATTAGTGGTTTTGTTATAACAATTTCAACAAAACTTTCTAGATAAGAACCATCAGTAGTAGTTGCATAAATATATAAACTACCTTCTTTTGATGTTGAAAGAATTAAAGTTTCAGTATCTAGATTAGCAACAGCGCCATCATAACATTTAATATGCCAATTAATCTTTTGACTTGCTTCAGCTGGAGTAATTTTACCAGACACTTGAAGAGTTTCACCAACGGTTAGAGTTGTTCTTGGTACACTAATTTCAATTTTTGTTGCAAGGTGTAATACATCACCTTCAGTAATACCACATCTTGAACATGTTTTTGGTCTATCCGGAGTAGCTTCAATCCAATCATGACCTTTAGCTTCACATATAGTTATAAACTTAGCAACTAGATTATAATCTTTAGTGATTTTTGTTGAAAAGTCAAATTCGTTTTCACCATCATACCAGCCAACAAATTCATAACCTTCTTTAGAAGGTGAAGAACTTGCAACAACATATTCATTTTCAATTACTTGTTTTGTTTCTTGAACTTGTCCATCCACTATAAAGCTTACACGATATATAGTATCGTTTTTTTTCTTCTTACAACCGCTTATACAAAGCATTGATGAAAGAAGAAGAATAGAACATAAGCTTAAAAAAATAAATCGCTTAATTTTTTTCATGTTTTGTTTTTCTCCTTTTGCATATATATTATACTAAAAAATTCAAAATAAAGCAATTAAATATTTTTAGAAAATAATTACAGTAGGAATTAATTGCATAGTAATTATTTTGAATTTATTTGCTTTTTGGTAAGAATCTTAAAAAAGGCAAATTTAATAAAAAACATCATTATGATAAAATACTAAGATTTAAAGAAAAAACGTAAAAAAAGCCCTTTTTTGGGCCTCATATTTTATTTTAAATTACTTCAATAATGTTATAAAACAACGTTGACCTCTTTTAGTAATATTAATAAGCTTTTCATCTTTTAATTTAGAAAGCTCTTTTGATAGAGTAGGACGAGGTATCGATAATATTTTAGAAAAACTAATAACACTATTAAACTCAATAGTATTTGATTGTAAATTAAGACTTTCTTCATATAAGTAATGCATTATACGATCTCTAATGTTTTTATGTTTTAATAATTGGAGCTTCTTATAATGTAATCGTTTCATAAACAATATTAAACTGAAGAAAATTCTATTTGACTGTAAGTTGTAATAAGAGTAAATTAAAAACTTATAAATGAGCATCCCTCTTGCATTAAGAGCGATGCTCATTTATAATAGAAAGAAAGGTGGAGATGTTGTTATGACAGAGCCAATGAAAATGAATATCTTTGATAGTGTTGATAACAATCATGAGGCTTCTGAAGATTTGCCAGTTATTTCAAAAGATGCTTCAGATCAGGATATGCTCGATTATATGGTATTAGTATTATCACGACAGATGACATGTGCTGCAGCTTTTAAAGGTGGGTATATGTTAAATCAGCTTTTGGGAAAAGCGAGCCGGTATACAAGGGATATTGATTTTTCAATTTCTGAGGAAGAGAATTACAAAGATGTTAAAAGTATTTTAAATGATTTCGTTGTTATGCAAGAAGATAGTGTTGAAACTTTGAAAAAATATTTGTAATTTTTTCTTAGACTTTCCTATTTCGACAGACTTTTTGTTTTGTACTTGCTATACTATTTTTATCAAATTACAGAATGGAGGGATGATTATGACTAAGGAAGAACTTTTGAAAAAAACTTTTTCTTCTGCATACGAAGCAATGTATGCATTAAATAATTTTTTAGATGATATTGATAAGTCTTCTATTAATGAAACTAGAAGTAATTATCAAAATCTTAGAGTTGTTGGAAATCGGATATTCGAGGTCTAAAATGTCTAAATTATCAAATCTCTCAAAAAAGGTGGAAAATATTTTTCCACCTTTGTCTTTTTTTGTTATGCTGTTTCTTTGCTCTTTTTTTCTGGAACACGTCTTTTCTGTTTATTTGGTTCGTTTGATGTTTTTTCTCCAGTAATTATTTCTGGTCTTGCCTTATTTATTACTGTATTTCTAGTTATAATGCATTTTGTGATATTAGGTGTTGATGGAATTTCAAACATAATATCTCTCATTATATCTTCTATTATAGAACGTAATCCTCTTGCTCCAGTTTTTCTTTCTATTGCTTTATCTACTATTGCTTCTAATGCATCTTGATTAAATTCTAGTTCAACATCATCCATTTCTAATAATTTTTGATATTGTTTTACTAATGCATTTTTTGGCTCTGTAGCTATTTTTATTAATGCTTGTTTGTCTAAATCTTTTAATGTTGCTATTATTGGTAATCTTCCTATAAATTCTGGTATTAATCCAAATTTTAATAAATCTTGTGGTAATAATTCTTGGAATACTTCATATTTGTTAATTTCTTTTTCACTTTCGATTTTTGCACCAAAACCTATTGATTTTTTACCAGTTCTTTCTTTTATGATATTTTCTAAGCCTTCAAAAGCTCCTCCACAAATAAATAGTATGTTTTCTGTATTTATTTGAATCATTTCTTGATTTGGATGTTTTCTTCCACCTTGTGGTGGTACTGATGCTATTGTTCCTTCAATTATTTTTAGTAAGGCTTGTTGAACACCTTCACCGCTAACATCTCTTGTTATTGATAAGTTTTCTGATTTTCTTGTTATTTTATCAATTTCATCAATATATATGATTCCTTTTTGAGCTTTTTGAATATCTCCATCTGCTGCTTGAATAAGTTTTAATAAGATATTTTCAACATCTTCTCCAACATAACCAGCTTCTGTTAATGTTGTTGCATCTGCTATTGCAAATGGTACATTTAATATTCTCGCCAATGTTCTTGCAAGAAGTGTTTTTCCACATCCAGTTGGTCCTAAAAGTAATATATTACTTTTTTGTATTTCTACATCATCTTTGTCTTTTTCATTGCTTTCTTCATGAGCAATTCTTTTATAATGATTATAAACTGCAACTGCTAATGTTCTTTTGGCTTCATCTTGGCCAATTACATAATCATCCAATATTTTCTTTATTTCTTTTGGATTTGGTATTTTATCTAAATCATTTAATGTATAACCTAGTTCATCTTCTTCATATTTTTCTGCTTCTATAATGCTTGTACATAAATCTACACATTCATCACAAATAAATACACCTGGACCTGCGACAATTTTCTTTACACTATCTTGTGATTTGCCACAAAATGAACATCTTACATTTTTTGGGTTATCATTTTTAGCCATTTTCTATCTCCTTTAATTACATTCTTTTATCCATTATTCCATCTATTAATCCATATTTTAATGCTTCTTCTGCTGTCATATAATGGTCTCTTTCTGTATCTCTTTCTATTGTTTCTATAGATTGACCTGTTCTATCACTTAATAATTTGTTTAATTTTTCTCTTGTTCTTATCATATGGTCTGCATGGATTTTTATTTCAGTTGCTTGACCTGAAATTCCTCCACCTTGACCACCAATTAATGGTTGATGTATTAATATTTCTGAATTTGGTGTTGCAAATCTTCTGCCTTTTTCTCCATTTGCTAAAAGTACAGCACCAAAACTTGCTGCTAATCCTACACATATTGTTGATACTGGGCATTTTATATAATTCATTGTATCTACTATTCCCA
>ERZ779840.4014-NODE-4014-length-11183-cov-4.491643_pt1 | contig 11183 bp, 10 predicted proteins | sample MGYA00511561_ERZ779840 | MGnify/ENA primary metagenome ERZ779840 (study PRJEB29588, sample SAMEA2162036) | human gut metagenome | biome: human gut; feature: human-associated habitat; material: faeces | place: Denmark | collected 2008/2010 ...
TTCCAGAAAATTCCACTGCCCAAAATAACGCTGTCCGGAGGAATATCCTCCGGGCAGCGTTGCTCATTTTTTCCGTTCCAGCAGGGCCAGCAGCAGTCCGCCGATCAAAATAGCGAGATCCGCCAGATTCCATACATAGCGGCCGATCTTCGGCAGCTTGGGAAACTGCACATAGTCATAGACCGCGCCGCGCCGCAGCCGCTCCCACAGGTTGCTGAGACCACCGCCCAAGGCCAGTCCCGCTCCTATGGGACTGCGGCGGCGGAACACCCACACCAGCGGCAAAATCAGAATGGACAGCGCCGTTACCAGCTTCCGTTTCAGAGGCAGGCTGAAGGCCGCGCCGTCATTCCACAGGGCCGTCAATCGGATGCGTCCTCCCCAGAAAAATGCGTCCTTCCGCTCCGGGCGGTTCAAAAACCACCGTAGACCGGTGCAGGCGGCCAGCACCGCCGCCGCGATGCACAGTGTCAGCATGATCCGTCCTCCTTTGCCCGTTCCAGCGCGGCGCGCACTGCGCCGGTCTTGGCGTTCTTCCAGTTATTCTGCCACACGGTATCTCCGATCTGCTTCTGGACCTCCATCATTTCCTCGTGGAAAGCGGAGGCCGACAATCGCAGCGCCCCGTGGCCCAGAATGATGATCTGCTCCGGCCCGTCGGAGGTGGCCACCCGGACCCGGTGCTGCCGCCCGATCTCGTAGGTCGCCCGCTCGATGTAGGCGTCCGCCGTCTCCGCCTCCTTGGTGTAGACAATGGTGATGTTGTGGTACTTTTCTACGCTGCCCAGACCGCCCTTCACCTTGTAGGCGTCAAACACCAGAATGACCCGGCATTTCCGGTAGCCCTGATAGTTGCACAGGAGGTCGCACAGCTTTTTCCGGGCGGCATCCAGATGCTCTGCCGCCAGCTTTTTCAGCTCATCCCACGCGAAAATGATATTATACCCGTCTACCAGCAGATAGTCCTCGCCGGAGAAGGCCCTTTTCAATCCCCGCCGTTTTTCCTCCGAATGATCGGCCACAGGCCGCTTAGGAGCCTTGGGTGGAAGAAAACTCTCCCGCTTCACCGCGCCGTAGGTCCGCTCGAAGATGGCCTGCAATTCCTTATCCTGGGCTGCGGTCCCTGCGTAGGTACTGACGGGCCGCCGCTGGGGGGCCGCTTCCTTCGGTTCAGGCTCCGTCCCCTGCGGGCGCCAGCCGCTGTCCACCTGGGCGTGCTGGGCCACCTCCCGCCACGGGATCACCACACCGGCCCCGTGGGAGCAGAACACGGAATCCGCCGTGTTTTCCACGTCCCGTTCCGGGTCGTACCCCATGGCCTCGATGACGGCTTCCGCCTCCGCGCAGGGGAAATACCCCGCCGGGACGCAGGACAACCGCCCCTGTCCACGGGTGTAGACCGCCACCTCCCGGGCATAATCCCGAAGGCCCGCCACCGGGGCCGTGCCGGTGAGGGCCGTTTCCTCTCCCACGGTCTCCGGCGGGTCCACCTTGCCGCCCATCTGCTGCAAATCCGTCATGGCCCGGCCCACCTGCTGGGCGGGGACTTCCAGCCGGAACCGGTACCACGGCTCCAGCAGCACACTTTCCGCCTGCATCAGCCCATGCCGCACGGCCCGGTAGGTGGCCTGTCGGAAATCGCCGCCCTCGGTGTGCTTTTCGTGGGCGCGGCCCGCCAACAAGGTGATTTTGATATCGGTGATGGGTGAGCCGGTCAGTACCCCCAAATGAGGTTTTTCCAACAGATGTGTAAAGATCAGCCGCTGCCAGTTCAGATCCAACTTGTCCGTGGGGCACACGGAGGCGAGGGTAATGCCGCTGCCCGGCTCGCCGGGTTCCAGCAGCAGATGCACCTCGGCATAGTGCCGCAAGGGTTCAAAGTGGCCGATGCCCTCCACGGCGTTGGCGATGGTCTCCCGGTAGCAGACAGCCCCTGCGCCAAAGCTGATCTCCATGCCCAGCCGCTCCCGGATCAGCCGCTGCAACACCTCCATCTGCACCTCGCCCATGAGCTGAGCGTGGATCTCCCCGTTATTCCAAACGATGTGAAGTTGGGGGTCTTCCTCCTCTAACTGCCGCAGCTTTTGCAGCGCCGTGTGGGGATCCGTGCCGTCCGTCAGTTCCACCCGGTAGGTCAGGACCGGCTGCAAGACCGCCCCGGACCAGTCCGGCTCGATCCCCAACCCCTGTCCGGGGAAGGTGTGGCTCAGGCCCGTCACCGCCACTACGGCCCCGGCCTCCGCCGTGTCCACGGGGCGGAATTTCGCCCCGGAATAGAGCCGGAGCTGATCCGCCTTTTCCTGCCAGACCGTGTCCCCCTCCCGGCCGGTAAGCAGTTCCTTGGTGTGCAGCGCGCCACCGGTGATCTTCATGTGGGTCAGCCGGGCGCCCTGCGCGTCCCGCATGATTTTAAAGACCTTGGCGCCGAATTCTGCCGGATAGTCCGGCTGGGGGGCATACCGCTCCACGCCGGAGAGCAGTTCCTCCACGCCCTCCACCTTCAGTGCGGAGCCGAAGTAGCAGGGAAACAGCTTTCGTTCCCCGATCAGACGGGAGATCATGTCCTCCGAAAGTTCTCCCATTTCCAGATATTGCTCCAGAGCCGCCTCGTCGCAGACGGCGGCCTCCTCCCACAGGGTATCCGGGTCCCCGAAGTCCACGCAGCCGCCGCTGAGTTTATTCTTTAAGTGGGCCAACAGCGCCGCCCGGTCCGCGCCCGCCAGATCCATCTTGTTGATGAACAGGAATGTAGGCACCTGATACCGTTCCAGCAGATCCCACAGTGTCCGGGTGTGGCCCTGTACGCCGTCAGTACCGGAGATCACCAGCACGGCGCAGTCCAGCACTTGCAGCGTTCGCTCCATTTCGGCGGAAAAGTCTACATGGCCAGGGGTGTCCAGCAGCGTCACACGGGTCTCCCCCAGTTCCAGCACCGCCTGCTTGGAAAAGATGGTAATGCCCCGCTGCCGCTCCATGGCATCGGTGTCCAGAAAGGCGTCCTGATGGTCCACCCGCCCCAGACGGCGGATGGCTCCGGCCCGGTACAGCAGGGCCTCTGATAAGGTTGTTTTTCCGGCGTCCACATGGGCCAGAATGCCGATACAGATCTGTTTCATGGGCAATATCCGTTTCCGCCGGAGCCTCTTGCCCGGCCTGTTTTTTCTTATTATGACAGATTTCCAACGGGGGTTCAACCCCCGCTGCCGGTCCTTTTCCTGATTCCGTATTTGGAAAGGCCGACCTATCGGCAACCGTTTCCGCAAATTCCTACAAAATCACCTGCTCGGAAACATGAGGTTGTTGGTCACACCGCCGATCTCTTGAGCGTTTGCATGATTTCCTCTTGACGGACCGCCTTCACCGTGCTAAACTGCAGCCAACTTGAGTGAAAGGACGGAGACAAACGATGACCTGCATGACCGGTTCTACTTTTGCATACGCTTCTGCGCAGGCAGTCTGCGCCGTTTCCGTCTGCTCTGAAGCTTCTTCCCACTCCAATATCGCTATGATTCTGGACGCCAGCCTGCTGCTGGCGTCCATTATTATTTTACCCATTATTATTCTGGTACATCATTTTCCCATTTGTCGAATCCCGGTACAACGCCCGGTTTCCCTTTCGATCCTCTGAGGATCGGACCTGAAACACCAAGCGGCTCCGTCGATTCGACGGGGCCGCTTTTCTGTTTGCTTTCGCTCCGGTTATCCGGCTGTCAAAGCGTAAAACATTTGAAAAAACTCGAACTTATTTTCAGAACTTTACAAAAGTTCTGAAAATGTTTAATTTCAATGCGCAGGACACCCTTCTTGGGTTTCCCGCACACACTCTTCCTTACCGTCGTGGAAAATCTGCCACTTTATCAACAGACTCTTATTTTTTCAGGAGGTATCATCCATGTATATCAGCATCACGAAAACGACACACCCCGGAACACTCCTCCCCTCGGATCAGCTGGGCTTCGGCATCCACTACACCGACCACATGTTCATCATGGATTACAGCGATGAAAAAGGCTGGTACGATCCCCGCATCGTCCCCTTCCAGAACATCTCTCTGTCCCCTGCTGCCTGCGTGTTCCATTACGGCGCCGAGGTCTTTGAGGGATTGAAAGCTTACCGCCGTCCTGACGGTGAGGTGCAGCTGTTCCGTCCCTGGGACAACATGGAGCGGATGAAGAACTCCGCCATCCGCCTGGGTCTGCCGGTAGTCCCCCCGGAGGACGCACTGGAAGCCGTCAAGGCGCTGGTGAAGGTTGACGAGCGCTGGGTCCCCTCTGATCCCGGCACCTCTCTGTACATCCGTCCCTTCCTGTATGGTACCGATGCGAAGCTGGGGCTTCACGGCGTTCACACGGCCCAGTTCATCATCATTCTCTCCCCGGTAGGCAGCTACTTTGACAATGGCATGGAGCCGGTGAAGATCATCGTGGAGACCGAGGACGTCCGGGCTGTCCGGGGCGGCACCGGCGAGGCCAAATGCGGCGGCAACTACGGCGCTTCCAACCGGGCCGGAGAACGTGCCTTTGCCAACGGCTATTCTCAGGTACTGTGGCTGGACGGCGTGGAGCACAAGTATGTGGAGGAAGGCGGCGGCATGAATGTGGTCTTCAAGATCAACGGCAGGGTCATCACCCCCATGCTGACCGGGTCCATCCTCCCCGGCGTCACCCGCCGCTCCTGCCTCCAATTGTTTGAGGATTGGGGGATGCCCGTAGAGGAACGGCTCATCTCCGTAGATGAGCTGTTTGAGGCCGCCGCCAATGGAACGCTGGAGGAGGCCATGTGCGTCGGCACCGCCGCCGTCATCTGCCCCATCGGTGAACTGACCTACGAAGGCAAGGCATATACCATCAACAACTTCCAAACCGGCCCTCTGGCACAGAAGCTGTATGACACCCTCACCGGGATCCAGTGGGGCACGCAGCCCGATCCCCATGGCTGGACCTGCAAGGTCTGAGCTGTCCCGGCAACTTCTCTGTCGATCTCAAAACTCCATATCGTTTTACAGCCGTCTCCCGGAGAAATCCGGGAGACGGCTGCGTTGTTGATCTGATTCAGAATAGACTGCTAAAGACGTTTGGCAGGTCTTTCCGTCGTCAGTCCTCAATGCTGATAGCGCTGACAGGACAGCCGTCCCGGGCGGTCTCTGCCTCGGTCTGCTGGTTGGCCGGGATCTCTCCACCGTGGGCCAAGCCGTCATCCCCCATGGTAAACACCACCGGGCAGGTTCCTGCGCACAGGCCACAGCCGATGCAGTTTTCGTTCACTGTTGCTTTCATACGATTTACCTCCATTATTCCTGAATGGTTCCGTCCCGGCCCAGTGTTACCACCTGCCAGGGCAAAAACTTTCCGCTTTCCCGGAGCGCCGTTTCCGCCGCCCTCTGCAAGCCGCCGCAGCAGGGCACCTCCATGCGGACGATGGTGACCTCCCGGATGTCATTACAACGGATGATCTCCGTCAGCTTCTCCGCGTAATCCCCCTCGTCCAGCTTGGGACAGCCGATCAGCGTGATCCGGCCCTTCATAAACCGCTCGTGGAAATCCGCCCGGGAAAAGGCGGTGCAGTCCGCGGCGATCAGCAGTCTGGCCCCCTGATAGAACGGCGCCTGTACCGGCAGCAGCTTGATCTGAACAGGCCACTGCATGAGCCGGGAGGCCGGGGCAGACCGCATGGGGGCAGCCGTGTCCGTTCCCTGATGCAGTGTGTCTGCCTGACTGCCGGGGCAGCCCATCTGTAAGGGTGCGCTGCCGGAACAGCCGCTACGGGTGATGGGAGCGCTGCCCTTCAGGGACGCCGCCTTTTTCATGAGTTGTGCGGCGGCAACGGCCTTTTCATCAAACGCGGCGGCCTCCCGTTCCACAAAGGTAATTGCATTGGCGGGACAGTGGGGCAGGCAGTTGCCCAGTCCGTCGCAGTAGTCATCCCGCAGGAGCACGGCCTTGCCGTCCACCATGCCGATGGCCCCCTCCTGACAGGCGTCGGCACAGGCGCCGCAGCCGTTGCATTTTTCCCGGTCGATCTCGATCACTCTCCGTACCATATAGGGTGTCTCCTCTTTTCTCAGCTATGCAGGCTTGTTTTTGTGCTCTTAGTATCGTATAATAGGCTCATAAAATCTGTTGCGTTTGCAACTTTTTCTGTAAAAACAACTGTCAGTTTCAGGAGGGATTTCCATGCGGGTGCGTGTTCCGGATTATTTTGACGGATTTTCCTGTCTGGCGGGGGCCTGTCCCCATAGCTGCTGCATTGGGTGGGAGGTGGTCCTGGACGAGGACACGGTCCGGCGGTATCAGCAGCTTCCGGGAGCCTTGGGCGAGCGGCTCCGGGATGCGATGGCCCTGGACGGAGAGGATGTCTGCTTTCCGCTGGACGGCCGCCGCTGTCCCTTTCTGAATCAGGAAAACCTCTGCGACATTCACTGCGCCTTGGGGCCGGAGGCCACCTCCGTCACCTGCCGGGAGCACCCCCGTTTTATTGAGGACTACGGACCCTTTCAGGAGATCACTCTGTCTGCCGCCTGTCCCAAGGCCAATGAACTGCTGCTGGGCACCCGTGACCCTCTGACCTTCTCGGAGCGTCAGGATAACCAGCCCACGGAGGACGGGGACGAATGGCTGGATTGGCTGGTCCCTCTGCGGGACCGCCTGCTGGATCTCTTGCGGGACCGGAGCCGCTCCTTAAAAGCCCGTCTGCGGGACTTCCTGCTCATCACCGGGGAGGCCCAACAGCTATTAGACAGCGAAAACATGGCGGAATTGACCGCCTTCTGCACGGGATCTTGGGCGACTTCTGCGGAAACCAATGCCGGTTCCGGCTCTTGGGAAGCTGCCGCCTGCCGGTGCTTACAGGACCTGGAAATTCTGGAACCGGACTGGCTTGCGCTGCTGAAGCAATGGGAGCAAGCGCCGGAATTGCCCGGCTTCGCTCCCCAAGACCCGGAAAAGCTGGAACGCATCGCCGTGTACTTCGCCTTCCGGTATCTGCTGAAGGCCGTCAACGATGGAGACCTGCTGGGGCGGGCGCAGTTCTGCGCGCTGGGGGTGTTGGTAACGGACCGCCTCTCCCGTTTCGTAGGACTGCCGGAGGCCCTGCGGCTGTTCAGCCGTGAGATTGAGCATAACGGGGACAATCTGGACACGCTGCTGGAACAGTTCTGGCAGACGGAGGGCCTTTCCCTGTCCGCTCTGCTGGCGGCCTTCGGCGGATAGGTCCACCTTTGTGCGACCTGCTTGTCCACCGCAGATCTTTTTGTCAAAAACGTTGAAATTGCACAAAAGCTATTGACTTGCCGCCAATATCATTATATATTATAGACACAAAGAGGGAGAGAAAACCCTCGATGGGAAACCCTCTTTCTTCGCCGGAGAGCGTTACCGGAAGGTCAAATACGAAGCACATCATTTATGGGATTGCGTGAGACATGAATTCTGTACGCACGGTGCTTCATGGATTGGCAGGCAGTGTTTCAGCTCTCAATGGCAGATAGATGGAAGTAGAGGTAACCGTATTGAAAGAAATTCAGCAGAAGTAGCCCCCGTTTGTCGTTGGAACAAGCGGGGGCTGATGCTTTTTATAGGAGCCTACTGAGGAAGGTCAGAGAATTGTTTTGCCTTAATTTTTGTGGGAATGGACGGAGATTTCAGCAGACGTCCGCCTTTTATTGGAAACTTCATCAAATTTTAGGGAGGGGGTTGACATTCCGAACTTCCGCGCCTATAATACGGCACAACAAGGAAATCACAGCAAACCTATGACGGAGAGCAGTACCCAGTCAAGATGGCCTTTCAGAGAGTTCCGGGCGGTGAGATCGGAGCGGGAGTCGGCTGGCGAATGGACTTCGGAGGGCGGTCCGAACGGGAAACCAAGTAGAGACCGACGGGAATCCCACCCGTTATCCATCGGGGCGCGTATGATGGTACGCGTAAGCGAGCGGACGTATAAACGTCAATTTGGGTGGTATCGCAGAAGCATCAGCTTTTGTCCCATGAGTGGGGCGGAGGCTGTTTTTTTATTTCCGTTTGGCCCCGGCACAGCCAAAACGGTCATCTGCCACTCAAACATTTTATATTTTGGAGGAAACCAAAATGAAGAACAACATGATGAAGAAGTTCCTGACCATGACTCTTGCCTGTGCCATGACCCTGTCTCTGGCCGCCTGCGGCAGTAAGGCCGAACCCTCTGCCGACCAGAGCACCGCTGCACCCATCGAAACCGACACCAAGGCCTACAAGGTGGCCATCATCAAGCAGCTGGACCACGCTTCTCTGGACGAGATCGCCAACGCCGTCATTGCGGAGCTGGATCAGATCTCCGCCGATAAGAATGTGAAGATCGAATACGAGGTCACCTCCGGTCAGGGCGACCAGACCATTCTCAAGCAGTTGATCAACCAGGCCATTGCCGACGGTGTGGATGCCATCATCCCCATTGCCACCACCGCCGCTCAGATCGCCGCCCTCTCCGCCGAGGAGACCAAGACCCCTGTGGTCTACGCCGCAGTCTCCGACCCGGAGACCGCCAAGCTGACCGGGATCGACTATGTCACCGGCACCAGCGACGCCTTGAATACCGACTTCATCATGGATATGATGTTCGCCCAGAATCCCTCTGTCGCAAAGGTGGGCCTGCTGTACTCCCTGTCTGAACCCAACTCTGCCAAGCCCATTGCCGACGCTAAGGCCTATCTGGATACTAAGGGCATCGAGTATGTTGAGCAGACCGCCAATACCAACGATGAAGTAGTTGCTGCCGCCTCCGCCCTGATCGCTGCCGGTGTGGACGCCGTGTTTACTCCTACCGATAACGTCATCATGGCCGCAGAGCTGGCTATCTATGAAGATCTTGCCAAAAACGGCATCCCCCACTACACCGGCGCTGACTCCTTCGTCCGCAACGGCGCCTATGCCACCTGCGGCGTGAACTACACCGACCTGGGCACCCAGACCGCTGACCTGGCCTACACCGCCATGACCGAGGGCATGGATGGCATGGAAGACTACTACCTGATGGACGGCGGCATCATCACCGTCAACGCAGACACCTGTGCCCTCATCGGCAAGCAGGCCGACTACGCCTGCTTCGACAGCATGGGCGAGGTGGTAGAGGTCACCACCACCAAGGACTGATCCAGTCAAATTCCCCGCCCCGCTCCCCCGGCCTGCTGCCGGGGGCAGCGGCATGAAAGGAGCGCATTCTCTTGCTGATGATCACACAAACCGCTCTGGAACTGGGCTTTTTATACGCTTTGGTGGCCATGGCCCTGTTTCTGAGCTTCCGGATCTTGAACATCGCCGATATGACCACCGACGGTTGTTTTGTCCTTGGGGCGGCGGTCTCTGTCACGCTGGCCGCCGGGGGACACCCGATTCTGGCCATTCCTGCCGCCATGCTGGCGGGCAGCTGCGCCGGATTCGTCACCGCTTTTTTGCAGACTCGCTTGGGGATTCCCTCCATTCTGGCGGGCATCGTCACCAACACGGGCCTGTACACCGTCAATCTGATGGCGATGGGCTGGAAAGCCAACCAGAGCCTGCTGGGCGGCAGCACGATCTTCACCCTTCTGCGGGACAGCGGCATCGGCGGCGATTGGTATGAGTTGCTGCTGGCGGCTTCTGTCACCGTTCTGGCAGGCGTACTGCTGCTGGCATTTCTGAAAACACGCATGGGCCTTTCCATTCGGGCCACAGGCGACAATCCCGACATGGTGCGGGCCTCGTCCCTGAACCCGGCGTTCACCGTCACGGTAGGACTGTGCGTATCCAACGCCCTGACAGCCCTTTCCGGGGCCATGGTGGGCCAGTATCAAAAGACGGTGGACATCAACTCCGGCACCGGCATCGTGGTCATCGGCCTGGCCTGCCTCATCATCGGTGAAACGGTTCTGGGCCGCCGGACCGTTACCAAGGGCGTGCTGGCGGTGATGATAGGCTCCGTGATCTACCGGTTTATCTACGCCGTTGTCTTTTACACCAAGGTTGTACCGGTGGAGTGTCTGAAGCTGCTGACGGCCGTCATCGTGGCTCTGGCCATTGCAGCTCCCAGCATCCGAAAGTGGGCGGCCTTCCAGCAGCGGAAGCTGGCCGCTGGAAAGGGAGGGAACTGACATGCTGGACATTCAACGCATCTCCAAGACCTTCAATCCCGGCACCGTCAATGAGAAAAAGGCCATCACGGACCTGTCTCTCCACTTGAACAAGGGAGAATTTGTCACGGTGATCGGTTCCAACGGCGCAGGCAAGTCCACCCTGTTCAACGCCATCGCCGGCAGCTTTTATGTGGACGATGGCGCCATCACCGTAGGCGGTCACGATATGACCTTTCTGCCTGAATACAAACGGGCAAAGCGGATTGGCCGTCTGTTCCAGGATCCCCTGAAGGGGACCGCTCCCAATATGACCATCGAGGAAAATCTGGCGCTGGCAGCGGGAAACGGCGGTTGGTTTTCCCGCTTGACCCAGAAGGATCGAACTCGTTTCCGTGACCGGCTGGCCCTTCTGGACATGGGACTTGAGGATCGGCTGAATCATCCGGTAGGGTTGCTCTCCGGCGGCCAGCGGCAGGCGCTGACGCTGCTGATGGCGACCATGAATCCCCCCTGGCTCCTGCTTCTGGACGAGCATACCGCCGCCCTGGACCCCGGCACAGCGGAAAAGGTACTGGAGCTGACGAAGCGGATCGTGGCGGAGGGGAACATCACCTGTCTGATGGTAACGCACAACATGCAGCAGGCTTTGGAGCTGGGAACCCGGACATTGATGATGGCTGACGGCCGGATCGTGCTGGACGTTTCCGGCGCTGACCGGGCGGGCATAACCGTAGAGGATCTGATCCACCGGTTCAAGGCCGGCACCGGCAAGACCCTGAGCAATGACCGGATGCTGCTCTCCTGAACTTAATGATAGAAAAACACCCGTTTCTTTACGAAACGGGTGTTTTTTGCCGGAAAAGTTCCTGCTTTTTATGATTTCAGGACTTTTTGTTTACTTTTTGCTCTCAGCAACAGCAACGGCCACAGCCACAGTCGCACCGACCATGGGGTTGTTGCCCATGCCCAGGAAGCCCATCATCTCCACGTGAGCGGGGACGGAGGAAGAACCGGCGAACTGGGCGTCGGAGTGCATACGGCCCATGGTGTCGGTCATGCCGTAGGAAGCGGGGCCTGCGGCCATGTTGTCGGGGTGCAG
>ERZ779840.4020-NODE-4020-length-11166-cov-4.974800_pt1 | contig 11166 bp, 10 predicted proteins | sample MGYA00511561_ERZ779840 | MGnify/ENA primary metagenome ERZ779840 (study PRJEB29588, sample SAMEA2162036) | human gut metagenome | biome: human gut; feature: human-associated habitat; material: faeces | place: Denmark | collected 2008/2010 ...
CACGCCCGGGGCGATACCGGCGTGCGGGGGCGCGCCGTAGCAGAAGGCGTTGTACATGGCGGGGAACTTGGCCTTTACGTCGTCCTCGCCGAGACGGACCATCTCGAACGCCTTGACCATGATGTCGGGATCGTGGTTGCGCACCGCGCCGGAGGAGAGCTCCACGCCGTTGCACACGAGGTCGTACTGATACGCCATGATGGTCAGCGGGTCGAGCTCGCCGCGCTCGGCGGCCAGCAGCACCTCGAGACCGCCGTTCGGCATCGAGAACGGGTTGTGGCAGAACTCAAGCTCGCCGGACTCCTCGCCGATCTCAAACATCGGGAAATCGACGATCCAGCAGAACTCGTAGCGCTTCTCGTCCATGTGGCCGGGGACGAGCGCGCCCGCCATTTTGAGCATAACGCCGGCGGTTTTCTGCGCCTCGGTCTTCTTGCCGGCGGAGATGAGCACGAGCGTATCGGGCGTGAGAGCGAGGGCTTCCCTGAGCGCATCCTCTTTGCCCGCAAAGAACTTCGCCACGCCGCCGACAAGAGCGCCGTGCTCGTCCATGCGCAGCCAGTAGGGCTTGCGGCCCGCCTGAACTTCCACGTCCGCGCAGAGCTTGTCGATCTGCTTGCGGGTGAGCGTGCAGCCGGAGACCGGCACCGCCTTGACGATCTGACCAACGAACGGCTCAAAGCCGGTATCCTGCACCATATCGGAAATGTCCGTCACGGTGAGATCGATGCGCAAATCGGGCTTATCGGAGCCGTACTTGTCCATCGCTTCCATATACGGGATGCGGCGGAACGGCGGCTGGGAGGCGATATCGTAGGTGCCGTACTTTGCGAAGATCGGCGGCAGCACATCCTCGAGCACCGCGAACACGTCCTCCTGCGAGGCGAACGCCATCTCCATATCGAGCTGGTAGAACTCGCCGGGCGAGCGGTCGCCGCGGGCGTCCTCGTCGCGGAAGCAGGGGGCGATCTGGAAATACTTATCAAAGCCGCTCGTCATCAGCAGCTGCTTGAACTGCTGCGGCGCCTGCGGCAGAGCGTAGAACTTGCCGGGGTGCTTTCTGGCCGGAACGAGGTAGTCGCGCGCGCCCTCGGGAGAGGATACGGTCAAAATAGGCGTGGTGATCTCGAGGAAACCATGCTCGGTCATGGCCTGACGAAGCGCAGCGACAACGTTGCAGCGCAGGATGATGTTGCTCTTGACCGCAGGATTGCGCAGGTCGAGATAACGGTACTTCAGACGGACGGATTCGTCGGCGTCGCGGCTGCGGTTGATTTCAAAGGGCAGCTCATTGTAGCGGCAGCGGCCGAGAATTTTGATCTCCGTCGGCACGACCTCGATCTCGCCGGTGGGCTGCTTCGGGTTCTTGCTCGCACGTTCGCGGACGACACCGGTCACACCGATGGTCGATTCCTTGTTGATGCCGCGCACGGTCTTGAGCAGCTCCTCGGTCTCGAGGACGAGCTGCGTAGTGCCGTAGAAGTCGCGCAGGACGACGAAGGCCAGACTGCTGCCGACCTCGCGGACGTTTTCCATCCAGCCTGCGAGCGTGACGGTCTTGCCGACATCAGAGAGGCGAAGCTCGCCGCAGTTGTGAGTTCTTGATTGCGTCATGAATGATTCCCCCAATTATTTCTCTAAAATCACGGAACCTTGATTCCGCTCGGAAATTCCCTTTTGAATGAGCCGGACGGCCTCGTCAGGCGAAAGGCTGACCTGCTGGCCTGTGGCCAGCTCCTTGACAGAGCATACGCCCTGCGCGATCTCGTCCTCGCCGAGGAACACGACGTAGGGAATGGCCAGCTTGTCGGCATAGGTCATCTTGGCCTTAAACTTTTTCTGCTCGGAATAGAGCTGCGTGCGGATGCCGGCCTCGCGGAAGCGCGTAGCCAGCGCGACGGCGGCGGAAAGATCCTCCGTCATCGGCAGGAGCAGAACGTCCGCGGGCGCCGTGGGCAGGTCGGGATTTAGCATTCCCTGCTCGTCGAGCACATAGAACAGGCGCGTCAGCCCGATAGCCACGCCCACACCGGGCAAGCTGCGCTCGGAATAATACTCGGCCAAATTGTCATAGCGGCCGCCCGCGCAGATTGCGCCGATCTCCGGGTGGTCGAGCATTCTTGTCTCGTAGACCGTGCCAGTGTAGTAATCCAGACCTCGTGCAATGGTCAGATCGACCGCGAAGTTTTCCTCAGGCACGCCGAACGCGGAGAGGTATTTTGTGACCGTGGTCAGCTCATCAAGACCGGTATCGAAGGCTTCGTTTCTGCCACGATAGCCCTCCAGCGCTGCCAGAACCTCGGCATTCGTGCCGCGGATGGCAATAAAGCGCAGAATCTCGTCCGCGTCGGATGCGCTCAGTCCAATGTCCTCAACCAGAATCGTGCGCACCTTTTCCGCGCCGATCTTGTCGAGCTTATCGACCGTGCGCATGATGTCACCGGACTGCGCAGTCAGGCCGAGCATGGCATAAAAGCCGTTGAGGATCTTCCGGTTGTTCACGCTGATGCAGAAGCGCTTCAGGCCAAATTCGGAAAAGACCTTATAAATGACCGACGGGATTTCGGCCTCGTTGACGACCGACAGCTTGCCGTCGCCGATAATATCGATGTCTGCCTGATAGAACTCGCGGAAGCGGCCGCGCTGGGCACGCTCACCGCGGTAGACCTTGCCGATGGCATAGCGCCGGAACGGGAAGCACAGCTCATTTTCGTGCAGCGCAACGTATTTGGCCAGCGGGACGGTGTGGTCAAAGCGCAGCGCGAGGTCGGAATCGCCCTTCTGGAAGCGATAGATCTGTTTTTCCGTCTCGCCGCCGCCCTTGGCCAGCAGAATGTCGGCAGACTCGATGACCGGCGTGTCGATGGGCGTAAAGCCGTAAAGCGCAAAGGTCCTGCGCAGGATCTCCAGCATTCGCTCGAACTTCTGCTGCGGCGCGGGCAGCAGCTCCATAAAGCCGGAGAGCGTCCGCGGTTTGAGTTTTTCCATAATTGTTCTTCCTTATCTCAAGTATCAAATAACAGTTCATCCAGCGTGTAGAAGCCCGGCGCTTTCTTCACGAGCGCTTCGGCTGCACGCAGTGCGCCCGCCGCGAAAATTTTGCGGCTCGAGGCTGAGTGCGTGAGCTGCAAGGTTTCGTCCTCGCCGAAGAAATAGACCGTATGCTCACCCGCGACCGTGCCGCCGCGCAGTGAAAAAACGCCGATCTCGCCCGGAGTGCGCTTGCCGCAGATGCCCTCGCGGCCGTGCAGGACGGTTGCCTCCCCCTTCGGGTCAAGCTCCTGCAATAAGAGCTTTGCCGTGCCGCTGGGTGCATCCACCTTCTGGTTATGGTGGATCTCGACGATCTCCCTGTCCCAATCGGCAAGCGCCGCGCCGCAGTCGCGCAGCATGCGCCGCAGAACGGCGATGCCGGTGCTGTAATTCGCCGTCCAGATCACGGGGATTGTGTCCCCAAGCGCGTACAGCGCATCCAGATCCGGCTCGGTCAGGCCGGTCGTTCCGCTCAGAAGCGGCGTTTTCGTCCGGCGAAGATAGGCAAGCAGCTTCGGCATGGCGCCCGCACCGGAAAAGTCGATGCAGATGTCCGCGCCGGGCGCCGTCTCGTAAACCTCCGGGCAGTCAATGTCGGCCTTGCCGACGATCTCCCAGCCCTTTTCCAGTGCAAGCTGCTCAATCAGTCTGCCCATACGGCCGTAACCGCTGAGAAATACTTTCATTTATGCGTCCTCCCGCACCGGAAGCCCCGCCTCGCGCAGAATCTGCGCCAGCTTTGCCCGATGCTCGGGTGTCATGGGATACATCGGCAGGCGGTAGCTGCCTGCGCGCAGCCCCATCAGATTCATTGCTTCCTTCACGGGGATGGGGTTAACCTCCATGAACAGCGCATTGATCAGGTCAAGATAACGAAGCTGCGTCGCGCGTGCCTGCTCCTGACGGCCCTCAAGATAGTCCATGACCATGTCGTGCACCTCGCGCGGCATGATGTTCGCCCAGACGGAGATTACGCCCGACGCACCCACGGACAGCAGCGGCACGGTGATGTCGTCATTGCCCGAGTACATTACAAAGTCGTCCGAGAGATACCGAGCGACCTTCATCGCATAGGACATGTCGCCGCTGGCCTCTTTAATCCCCATGACGTTCGGATGGACGGACAGGCGTTTGACGACCTCCGGCGAGATCTTGCAGCCCGTGCGGCCGGGAACGTTATAGAGAATGATGGGCGATTTGGCCGCGTCCGCCGAGAGCATGAAGTGGCGGTACATGCCTTCTTCATTGGTTTTGACATAATACGGGCTGATACACAGCAGCGCATCGGCACCCATTTCGGAATAAATGACGCTCTTATGCTTCTGCATCTCACTGGAGTTCGAGCCGCTGCCCGCAATGACCGGCACGCGCCCATTGGCCTGAGAGAGCACGCACTCAAGGGTCTTGATGTCCTCCTCCAGAGAGGTCGAGGCCGTCTCGCCTGTGGTACCGAGAACCAAAAGGGCGTCCGTTTTGTTGGCAATATGCCAATCGACCAGCTCACGCAGGCGGACAAAATCCGTCGAGCCGTCCTGATTGAACGGCGTGACCAGCGCCACGATGGAGCCTGTGATTTTCTTCATAAAGCGTAACCTCCTTTTCGTGTGGCGAAAATTCTTCCGGCAAATTTCCTTATAAATCATAGCATTTTCCGGTGTAAAATGCAAGTCTCCGCCGGGATTTTACGCGCGTGGACGAAACTTTTTCCTTGTGGGCGGGAAAGCACGAGAATCCCGCACTTTTTTGCAAAAAATCTGTTGACAAATCCGGTAAAGGAAGGTAAAATAATACGGTCTGCGAGTGCAGGCATCCTTGCCGCCGGCGCGACCGGCGGCCAAAAGTCCAAAAGGAGGTGCAAACAACAATGGCTAAGATTTCCGGTAAGTATGAGATCGTCTATATCATCGATCCCGCAAAGGGTGAAGAGGGTATTGCCGCTCTTGTGGAAAAGTTCAAGGCGATGGTTGAGGCAGAAGGTACTCTCACGGGTATCGAGGAATGGGGCAAGCGCCGGCTGGCCTATCCCATCAACGATCTTCCCGAAGGTTACTACGTTCTGATGAACTGCGAATGCAAGCCCGAGCTCCCCGCTGAGCTGGACCGTGTGTTCAAGATCACTGACGGCATTCTGCGTTCCATCATCGTCGCTGTCGAAGAGTAAGGAGGCACGTTCATGCTGAACCACATTGTTCTCATGGGCCGCCTTACCCGTGACCCCGAGCTGCGTCGGACAGGCTCCGGTGTGGCAGTGGCCACATTCTCGCTGGCGGTTGACCGCGACTTTGGCAGCAGCGCCACCGGCGAAAAGGAAACGGACTTCATCGACATCGTGGCATGGCGCAATACGGCTGAGTTCGTCAGCAAGTATTTCACCAAGGGCCGCATGGCAGTGGTGTCCGGCCGTCTCCAGATTCGCAACTGGAACGACAAGGACGGAAACAAGCGCCGCAGCGCCGAGGTCGTTGCCGATAATGTCTATTTCGGCGACTCCAAGCGCGACAATCAGGACAGCGGCTACACCGGCTCTGCTCCTGCTTACGGCGGTTATTCCGCACCGGCTCAGCAGTCCGGCGGTTATGCTGCGCCCAGCGCTCCGGCTCCCGCGTCCGGCTTCTCTATGATCGAGGACGACGACAGCCAGCTTCCGTTCTAAACTTTTTCACTTGAGTCTGAAAGAAGGAGGATTTCATCATGGCAAACGATAGAGTTCGCCCGCGTAAGCGCAAGAAGGTATGCAACTTCTGCGTTGAGAAGGCTACCAGCATCGATTTCAAGGATTCTGCAAAGCTCCGCCGTTATACGTCCGAGCGCGGCAAGATCCTGCCCCGCCGTACCACCGGCACCTGCGCAGCGCACCAGCGCCAACTGACCATCGCCATTAAGCGCGCTCGTCAGATCGCCCTCCTGCCCTACGTCGCAGACTGATCGAATGAACAGCCGCCGCCCTGTGAGATTCCTCACAGGGCGGTTTTTTATCCATTATGCCCGTCTCACAGAGCCTCCATCATCACCGTCTGTGTTGCAATGCGCTCACAGAAGGCGCGGTCATGCTCGGCAAAAATGAGCGTCGGGCGAAATTCCAGCAGCATCTGCTCGATCTGCATGCGCGCAATTACATCGATATAATTCATCGGCTCGTCCCAGACATGCAGGTGTGCCTGTTCGCAGAGCGACCGTGCGATCAGGACTTTTTTCTTCTGTCCAGTGCTCAGTCCGGAGAGCTCCCGCTCAAGCTGCGCCTTCGGAACGCCCAGCTTGACAAGGATCGTGAAAAACAGACTTGCATCCACGCCGCTGCCGCGCAAAAACTCTGCCACGCTCCCGCATAGCCAGGAAACATTCTGACTGACGTGGGAAATCTTCAGGCCGTTCCCCTTCCAAAGCTCGCCGGTGTGCGGAATCTCCTGCCCGCACAGCAGCTTTAAGAGGCTGCTTTTCCCGCAGCCGTTTGGGCCTTGCAGCGCAATTCGCGCTCCTGCACGGATGGAAAGATTGACGGGCTTGCAGACAGCGCCCGCGCCGAAATCGAGCTGCACCCCGCGCAGCTCCGCCAGCCGTTCCGCAGGAAAAGAGAGCTGCGAGACCTTGAGCGCGTCACTGCGTTCGACATTTTTCAGGAGCTGCTGCTTTTCCGCAATTGCCGCATCCCGGCGCTTTTCAATCGCTTTGACGCGCGCCATCGTGCGCTCGGCCTTTGCGCCCTGAAAGGAGCGGTAGTTTTTCGGCTTATCCGAGGGCGCGTCCGCACCGATCTTGCGCTTCTCCGCCATCGCCGCCCAGCCGTTCTTTTCCCGCGCAGTGTCCTGCAAGCGGGTGATCTCGCGCATCAGCTTTTCATTCTCGGCTTCCTCAAAGGCATCGCGCCGCTGCTTGTTTTCCCACCACGTCGAGAAATTTCCCTTGCAGACCTGAATGTCCGCGCGGTTGATCGAGAGCATATGGTCAACGCAGCCGTCGAGGAACGCACGGTCGTGTGAGACGAGCAGGAAGCCGCGCTTGCCATTCAGATAGCGGCTGACGAGCGCTCTGCCTACGCTGTCCAGATGGTTCGTCGGCTCGTCGATTAATAGGAAGTTGTTTTCTCCGGAAAACAGCACCGCAAGCTGGAGCTTTGTCCGCTCGCCGCTGCTGAGGACGGCATAGGGACGCATCAAAATCTCCTCGTCGAGCTGCAGCTTTGCCATTTCGCGCTGCACGCGCCAAAGCTCCAAATCCGGCCGCATCTGCATCGCAGCCTCTAAGGCAGAGACGTTCCCCTCCGGTGCGGAATACGGAAAATACGAAAAATCTACGCTCGATGTGATGCTTCCGTGCGCGTCCAATTTCCCCGTCAATAGGCGTAGAAACGTCGTCTTGCCGCGCCCGTTGCGTCCTGTGAATCCCAGCTTCCACGACGTGTCGAACCGGAAGCTGACGTGGTCAAATATCGTATCATAGCTGCCCTCGTAGGCAAAGGTCAGGTTATTTACTTGAATCAATGACATAGGAATCCCTCCGAATCAGAAAATGGCCGCAGGAATGCCTCCTGCGGCCATTTGCCGCCGCGCTATGGGCGCAGCAAGCCTATCTCGCCGTCGGGGTTGCGCACATTCCTGCATTCGGGCACAGCAAAGCTGACGGCCGTTCCGCCGTCCTGTTGCCCCATCAATTCGCAGGAATTTAGCGCATCCTCCCAGCTCCAATCCGATTCAAGATGGTTTGATTATACCACGTCCGGCACACAAATACAAGCCGGAAAATTTTTTGAAAAAAACGCAAGCTCCCTATTGACATTTTCAAACTACTGAATATAACACAGTAGCGTAAGGACAACAGAAAGGAGCTGCCATGAACACACAATATAAAAAAGGCGTTTTGGAGCTGTGCGTGCTGTCGCTCCTGCAAAAGCACGACCGCTATGGCTATGAGATTTCCGAAACGCTTGCCGGACACATCGACATCGCAGACGGCACAGTCTACCCCATTCTGCGCAAGCTGAAGGCCGACGGCCTGCTCACCACCTATTTGCAGGAGGAAAGCGGAGGCCCGCCGCGCAAATACTATACGCTTACCACCCTTGGCCGCGAAACCTTTCAGGCCGACCGTGCCGAATACCTGCGCTTCGCGCGATCCGTTAAACAACTACTGGAGGATGAAGAACATGACGAAAAGTGAATTTATGACTGCACCTGCATCCGAGTTGAATCAACGTAAAATTGCGGATTCTGATGACATTCTGGACGAATACCGCCAACATTTTGCCTTCAAGCTGGCAGACGGCTACACTGAAGAAGAAATCGCCGCAAAGCTGGGCGACCCGGTCCGTCTTGCTGCGCAGTTTGAACCGTCCGACACATCAAGGTCGGGTGAAAAGCACTCGGCCGCTCTGACATGGCTCTGGCTGGCTTGGGCAGATCTGTTTTTCGGCGTGTTTGCAGCACTGCTGGTGGCCTTCGGACTTGTACTGTGCGCATGCGGTCTCAGCTTCGGTCTGACCGGCACAACTCCTTTTTCCGGTTTATATTCGTCCAGTGCTGCCCGAATTGCATGAAACCCCCTGCTTCCGTTTGCTGAAAGCAGGGGTTCTTTGACAGGCTGAAGCTCCAACACGAAGGTTGGAGCTTCTTGTGTTCCCGCACACAACGTATTCGTAAATTATTTCCCGTGGATTTCATCGTAATTGCGTTTCCACTGTTCGTATTCCTGAATCTTTCGGAGCTTTTCAAGCTCCTCCGTCTGGCGCGCAGCTTCCTGTTCCAGCTTATCATGGTGCCGTTGCTTCTCACGCAGCAGTTCCCTTTGCAGTGCGAGTGCTTCCTCCGCTTTTTTGATTTCTGCGGCAGCCCTCTTTTGCGCTTCTTCCCTTTCGCGACGCGCCTGCTCCTGCCGGAGCGATTCCTCAAACTGATCCGCGCTCTGATTGATGAAGCGGTGATAGGTGCTTTCTACCTGTCCCCAAGTCTGGCAGGACGCGCAGATCGTTAGCAGGCGCTCCAGACAAACGTCGGTGGCCAATTCGCCGTAACGACGGTTGTTCTGCCAGTCGATTCTCCACGCCGACCAGCCCTTCAGCAAAGAAGAAAAGCAGGAAAGGTAAAGCACGGGGTGCTTAGCATTGTTCACTTTCAGAAACGTTGCCATATCCGAGCAGTTGCGCTGCGCCTGTGCGCAAAGCGGCGCAACAACGCGGACCGCCTCAGCATCGCAGGCGCGAATTTTTCCATCATAAAACAGCTTGCAGTGCAAGGGGCCAAACCGCTCCTGCCAAAACCATCTCAGCTCGGAAATATCGACCTTTGCCGCTATTTTTACGCCGATTGCCGGCCCGGAAAGCAAAAGGGCAAACAGAATGATCGTTAAAATCACTTCGACAGCGTGCGGCAAATGCGCATATTTTTGAATGAGCATCGCAATTCCGCCGGTCACCAGCATTGATGCCAAAAGGCCGATAAGCAGGCCGACCAAGATTTTCCCCCAGCTAATGAGCCACGCACCCCAGAAGGAAAAAAGGTTTTCCAAAGTGTGGCCCAGCGTGCTTGGTCTTACGCTCAACAGACTTGCACGTCTGGAGAGCAGCCGCTGCATTTCACTCCGTGACGGATTCTCCGCATCCGATTGAATGCAGGCTTCGGTAGAATAAATCAACGTGTTCAGTCTTTGCCGAAGCTCCTGACCAAAGGCGGCGGGCGACATTTGCGGTAGGACAGAGGTGTCGATCTGCGGTTTTGCGGATTGGTATGTCATACTGTCAAGAGAATAACGGGTTGTGACACCATGATTTGACGTTACCCGCGTAATTTCTGCGATAATTCCAAGCAGGATGCAACAGGTACCCAGCACCAGAAGCGCCCACAGTGGCAGGCGCAGATACCATGCCTGATCGACTGCTGGAAATACAAACTTACCAATGCTCATCGGAGCGCTGGTCGCAATTGCACCCATCAAGACGCCGCCCGTCGCCCAAATGAGCAGTGCCGGGATGAGTGTGAGCGCGAGCAGATACAGCGCCAGAATCACCCCAGTAAAAATGCCGCGGAAAAAGGCGATAAACGGATTTCCCTTACTTTTGACATGCTCATTCATTTCACAGCGCTCCCTCTGCTCAGAATCAATACAACGAACGTATATACAATTGTAAATTTAACACAACAGCGGGATTCCGTCAAGTATTGAACATAAATTATTGTCAAAACTTCCAACTTTTGCAACACTGAAGAATCAGATAGATTTATCAATAGACTTTCGTCTTCTTTAATTATAAGGCCGTCTGTATCTTAGGTAAATAAATGAGAAAATAGTTTCCCGGCTAGGGCAAGGATCGTCCTGCCGTTAAGAAACTCGCCGGTGGCGAGTTTTAGGCAGTGACGATAAAGAAAGACCTACTCGGTTGAGTAGGTCTTGTGTTGGCGTTACCTATTTTCCCGGCCAGTCACCCGGCAAGTATCGTCGGCGCAGATGAGCTTAACTTCTGTGTTCGGGATGGGAACAGGTGGACCCTCATCGCAATCAACACCAACTATTTCGTTTCAGAGTTTCCTCAAAAACTTCTTCTATTATACTACGCTTTTCCCTTTTGTCAAGTACTATTTCCCTTGGTGACCCCAGCGGGATTCGAACCCACGTTAACGGCGTGAGAGGCCGCTGTCTTAACCACTTGACCATGGGGCCATGGTGCACCTTCACGGACTCGAACCGGGGACCCACTGATTAAGAGTCAGTTGCTCTACCAACTGAGCTAAAGGTGCATTTTAACATTCAGGGAATCGCGTCGTATCTTTGACACACCCTGAAAACTGAACAAGAATGAACGGAACCATAATCCATGCAACCGAGCCTGCTCCTTCTTTTGTAGGTCAAGCTTTCGGCTTATTAGTATCAGTCAGCTTAATGCCTTACAGCACTTACACCCCTGACCTATCAACGACATAGTCTACGTCGAGCCTTACTCCTCGAGGGAGGGGAGATCTTATCTTAGGGGGAGTTTCACGCTTAGATGCTTTCAGCGTTTATCTCGTCCATACGTAGCTACCCAGCCGTGCCCTTGGCAGAACAACTGGTACACCAGAGGTATGTCCATCCCGGTCCTCTCGTACTAAGGACAGCTCCCTTCAAATCTCCTACGCCCGCAACAGATAGGGACCGAACTGTCTCACG
>ERZ779840.4024-NODE-4024-length-11152-cov-2.449401_pt1 | contig 11152 bp, 8 predicted proteins | sample MGYA00511561_ERZ779840 | MGnify/ENA primary metagenome ERZ779840 (study PRJEB29588, sample SAMEA2162036) | human gut metagenome | biome: human gut; feature: human-associated habitat; material: faeces | place: Denmark | collected 2008/2010 ...
TGTTTAAAGTTTATTGTTAGTGAATAAAAATTCTACGCAAAAGTAAGCATTATCCTTCAAATGGAAGAACAGGTTGGGAATAAATTATCGTATTATCCCTATTGAAACAATTCTATTTTAAAGCTATTGGATGATTTTAACAGAATATTGTAATCTCTATGTTACAAACTCTTTTCATCTGTAGCCTTTATCAGCCTCTTCTGCATACCTTTATATAGATAACAAAAAAACCGGAAAGCAAGTTTAGCTTCCCGGTCTTCGTTTACACATTATTATATATTACTTTTTCAAATAAATGATAGTGGGTAAATGGTCGCTGTAGCCATTCAACCAAACACGTCCGCCGTGCGTGCGCAAGGGAGAGCCTTTGTACTTGCCATCCTGCTGAAAAAGATACTCACGGATAAAGACTTCATTATGATCGTACTTCAAACCTTTCTTGGCTTTCAGCAAAGGACGGGAGACTACAATCTGGTCGAACAAGTTCCACTTGCCACGATAGAGCAATGTTCCCACACCTTTATCTTCAAGGGTTTCCCACCAGGGATTATAGAATTCGCCTTTTTTCACCTGCTTCGCATACTTGCGTGCACCCAGTGTCGCCATGCTTTCGTCCATAGGATCGTCGTTCATATCCCCCATGACTATCAGCTTCAGTTTCTTGTCCGTACGCATCAGGGAGTCTGTCAATGCCCGTACCTGCTTGGCTGCATGTACACGCACCGGAGACTTAGCTCCACGGGAAGGCCAGTGATTGACGATGAAACAAACGCGTTCGCCTGCCATCTGTCCGTCTACAATAAGGAAGCCACGCGTCAGGTGCACAGTGTCTCCCTCAAAAGGAGTGGAAAGCACCAGTTTGGAATTGGTAACAGTGAATTGTTCCGGATCATAAAGCAAAGCGCAATCAATGCCCCGTTTATCCGGACCTTCGTAATGCACGAATTTATAGTTGGATATAGCCGGCTGGCTTACCAAATCTGTCAGTACCCGGTTGTTTTCAGCTTCGGCTACACCGATAACGGCGGGTCCTCCCGGTACGCGATCGCGCGACACTTCACTCAGGACTTTGGCAAGGTTCTTCAACTTGGCCTCATACTTCTCAGCCGTCCATACATAACTGCCGGAAGGCAAAAATTCAAGGTCGTTCTTACCTGCATCATGAATCGTATCAAACAGGTTCTCAAGATTATAAAACGCAACACTATACAGATCCCGCTCGTTCTGCTGGGCATCTGCCGTAGTGACGCAGAGCCATAGGGAAATTAAGAAAAGTAGCTTCTTCATGCTGAATATAAATTAAAATACCATGCAAAAATCTGAAATAAAAAGCGATAAACCTATTTTTTGAGGGAACTTTTTTCTAATTCAGAGAAATGCACTGCCTTTAAACAAAGGTAGACTGCACCTTAAGCAAAAATAAATCTGAATTTATTTTGTATTATCTGCGACTTGCACTATCTTTGCGCTCTGAAAAATAAGACCATTACACTATTTATTACCAAAATAGTAACCGAATATAATAATTAAAAAAACAAATATTGAAATGAAAAAAGGTATTCATCCTGAAAATTACCGTCCGGTAGTATTCAAAGATATGTCTAATGGTGACATGTTCTTGTCTCGTTCAACCGTAAATACGAAAGAAACCATCGAGTTTGAAGGTGAAACTTATCCGTTAGTAAAGATGGAAATCTCTAACACTTCTCACCCGTTCTACACTGGTAAGTCTACATTGGTGGATACAGCTGGTCGCGTTGATAAGTTCATGAGCCGCTACGGTGACCGTAAAAAGAAATAATTCTGCTTCATGAAAGCAAAAAAAGGGAGATTTTGAAAAAAGTCTCCCTTTTTTATATACGTACATACACAAATACTGGCAAATTTCTCTATATTTGTATCTCAAAAAAGATTCCCAAAATAGCAGGACAATACTTTGCAATGAGAAACGGTCTGTATCTGATAGTGATACTCTGTACTTTTTTGCTTTCAACACAAACAAAAGCACAGAAAGAAGTGAAATTCAATCAGGATTCCATCCCTCCTGCTTTCTCTAAATTAAAAACCTATTATAACCAGCCGGAAGTATATCTTTCTCACTGGGAAAAGATAAAGAAAGATATCGACAATAAAAAAGGAGATAAGACAACCGATCTATTCTATCTATATAAGGACAGAAATTATTTTCACTACAAACATGGTGATGTAGACAGTATGAAAAAATATACTCCTATCATCAAGGATTTATCGCTCCGTCTCCATAATGAGGCTGAGTATTATAGGAGCTGGAGTCTTTTATGCGCAAATATCATATATTCCAACGCTTCTGAAGATGATATGAGGGAGCTGGATAAGATGTACAATGATGCACTGGACAGGAAAAGCGAAGTGGGACTGGCATTCAGCCTGAATGAAATAGCCAACTTTTATGGAGCAAATAAAAATTATGCCAAAGCCCTGCCATATATTACACAAGCCATGCAATTGTTTGAAAAACTAAAATTCTGGGATGAATATACCCCATTATGTGCCAATTATATGGTAATTCTGATGAGTATGGATAAAAAACAAGAAGCCCAGAATGTATTTTATCATTTAGACTCATTGGCCGATGTATCACTCAACACCTCTACTATCAATATGGATACAGCCCGTATCTTAATGATAAAAGATATGGCTTCAGTAGTATTCACTGAACCTCAGGATACTATCGTTCTACGAAAGTATCTGACTGAAATGGAGAATTTATACCGGAAATCGCCACATGTGAGCCGCATTTATTTATATAGTACTAAAAAAGAATATGCCACTTTAAAAGGTGACTTTGATATATTACTTGCCTATCTGGATTCTTGTGCAGAATATTATCAGAATTCCCACAACATGACAAACCTCAAGAGGATGTATAATAACAAGGCCTCCGCTTTACACCAGTCTCACAGATATGACGAAGCTTATCTTATGCTACGTAAATACGTATCTTTGAGTGATTCATTGTATAAGAATGATACCCAGAAGCAGCTCAATGAATTATCCACCCGCTATAATCTGAATAAACTGGAACTTGAAGCCAGAGACCTGAGTCTGAAAGCTCGCAATATACAATTCTTTTATGCTTGTACCCTGATTGTTGTGTTAGTAGCCGCATTAATCATCGGCATCAAATTCTACCGTCATAAGCTGAAAAACAACCGCTTACTGAGGAAACAAGCTCAGGAACTGCAACAAGCCAATGAGAAGGCACAACAAGCTCAACTCATGAAAACAGCATTCATCCAGAATATGAATCATGAGGTGCGGACACCCCTGAATGCCATTGTAGGTTTCTCCGAGTGCCTTGCAGAAATACCAATGAGTCAGGAAGAAACCAGGGAAATCAGTGCCACTATCAAAAAGAATAGTGATAATCTACTGAAGATCATCAGCGACATGATTTCCATTGCCAATATTGACAGCGGAGACCAGAGATTGACTTATCAGGATATTCCGGTAAACAAGTTTGCAAATAAATTACTTCAGGAAATGAAGGAATATATCCAACCCAAAGTGAAATTTTACTATACCCCATGCCAGACAGACTATATACTTTCGTCTAATGAGGATATCGTACATCAGATACTTATCAATCTGCTACATAATGCACTAAAGTTCACTTCAAGTGGCGAAGTAGAGTTAAGTTATGAGGTAGATAACAAAAATAACAAGTTATACTTCCACGTACGAGACACCGGCATTGGCGTGAAAAGCGAACTAAAAGAAAAAATATTCTCACGATTTTATAAAGTGGATTCTTTTATACCCGGCGCCGGATTAGGATTATCCTTATGCCGGATTCTTGCAGAGCGTATAAAAGCACGGGTATATTTAGACGATACCTACCATGACGGATGTTTATTCACCTTCGAACACCCATTAAAGTAAGATATAAAAATGGAATAGGAAATTCCCTACCTTTTTGTAGGGAAAAGAATAGGGAAGGGAGAAAACTCTTTCCTATTTTTGTATCAGCAATTTTGATAATAAGTCAATAGTACGAACCATAAACGAACCAATATGAAACGTCTTATCACTTTCGTCTTCCTCGCTGTCCTCTTCTCTACAGCAGGATTTGCTGCCAGGCAGAAAGACTTGAGCGGCCCAATTGCCATAAAAGGCGAACTACAACAACAGTATGAGAATTTTCCTGCCGGCACTCCCGTAGTGATCCGCAAGGTAGTGAAAATGAAATCGGCAGAACAACTAGGCTCCGATGTTTTCTATGCAACCGAAATCAACGGTATGCAATTTGCGGTACCTTCTTCTGCCCTGAAAACCATTAAACTCTCACCTCCCGAAACCAATCAGGAGTTTTGGCAGCAAACCTATCTGAAGCAACATCTGTATGAGTATTTCAGCGAACGCGGATATAACTCTAAGTTGCGCAAGGAAGTGGACGAAGAATGCCGGGATTACCTGTACAAGCTGGAAGAGATCGGCTATGAGGATGATTTCATCACTTCATACGTACAGAATATCTTTGCGAAACTGACTGCCACTGGCATCGATCCCAACCGCAGTGAAAGGTTGAATGTACGCATCATCCAGTCGCCCGAACCGGATGCTTACATGCTGCCCAACGGAACAATGCTGATTAGTACCGGCCTGCTCTGCACACTTGATTCGGAGGATGAACTTGCCGCCATTATTGCCAATGAGATGTCTCATTTCGTACTGGACCATCAGATTAATAACATCTACCGTGCTGAACGCCGTGCCAAGCGGGCAGCTTTTTGGGGAACGGTTCTTGCCGTCACTGCCGAAGTAGCCCTGGAAGTGGCATACTGGGATGACGATGATACAGCTTTAGGTGTAGGTGCTGTTGCCAGCATCGGAAGCGTTGCCGCCCTGCTGAATGTAAATGTAGTGAATCGCCTGGGAATGAATTACAAGAATAACCAGGAATACGCAGCCGACCGGGTTGCACGTGAGTTATTGGAATTCAAGGGGATGAATCCCGATGGATTGGCGTCTGCACTTTCCAAAGTCATCGGGTACTATAATATACAGCAACGCGGTCATAAGCTGCTTCGCTACGGCAGCATCGACAACCTGAAAAAGCGAATAGACAAAGCCGACCAAGCGGAAAATCAAATCAGTCATCCTTATCTCAAAGCGACATCGGACGTAGTAACTTTCAACGCAGCCATGAATATGGCAGACCAACGGTATGAAGAAGCCGGAAGATTAATACAGAAGAATATCAATAACAATCTGGCCACCGACCATGATTACGTTATCTTAGCAAAATCACGGATGGCGCTTTACAACACAGAAGAGGTAAACGAAGAATGTGCCACCCTGCTTTGGAAAGCCAAAGAATTAGCAGGAGACAGTCCGAATCTTGACATATATAAACAGGAAATTCTATTGCTAATGCGCATGAATAAACAGGCTAAAGCCGCCGGCACATTGAAGGAATATCTGGAATTACTTTCCCGGTATCAGGAACAAGGAATGCAAGGAGAAGAGGAAGAATGGACAAGCAAAGAAATAGCTTGGGCTAATCAATTATTAGATAAGATCAGCAGACTATAAAGAAAAGAATGTTATAAAGTCTTTCTCACCACAGAATTCCAAGACTTGCGCAAATCTTGGAATTCTGTGGTGAGAAAGACTCATCTTATTTACGGAATGGCGGGCGAACCACTACTGCTTTCAGCTTACGTCCACGCATATCAATGCAAATTTCCGTACCTACTTTACTATACTCCGGTTTCACATAGCCCATACCGATACCAATCTTACGAGTGGGTGACATTGTACCTGAAGTTACTACTCCGATAGCTTCGCCTTCCGTATTGAACAGCTCATATCCATGACGGGGAATTCCACGATCCACCATTTCAAAACCGACCAACTTACGGACAGTACCTTCCGCTTTCTGCTTTTCAAGCATCGGACGATTGATAAAGTTCTTACCTTCAGCAAACTTGGTAATCCATCCCAAACCAGCTTCAATAGGAGATGTCGTATCATCCAGATCATTGCCATACAGGCAGAAGCCCATTTCCAGACGAAGCGTATCGCGTGCACCCAAGCCAATCGGCTTGATGCCAAATTCTTCACCTGCTTCAAACACGGCATTCCAAATCTTCATGGCAGCTTCAGGATAGAAGTAAAGCTCAAAACCTCCTGCACCGGTATAGCCGGTATTGGAAATAATCACATCTTTCTCACCGGCAAACTCACCATGCGTAAAGGTGTAATACGGCAGTTCCGACAAGTTTATGCTCGTCAGCTTCTGCAAAGCAAGAATGGCCTTCGGGCCCTGCACGGCAAGTTGAGCCATGTGGTCGGAAGCATTTTCCAGTTCAGCGCCTTCCGTATTGTGCGAAACGCACCAGTTCCAGTCTTTTTCTATATTCGAAGCATTCACTACCAACAGGTATTTCTCCGGTTCATAATGATAAACCAGCAAGTCATCTACAATACCGCCTTCTTCGTTGGGAAAACAGGTATATTGCACCTTGCCCGGAGTCAGGGCAGCCACATTATTGGAAGTCACTTTCTGAAGAAAAGCCAACGCATTGGGGCCTTTCACCCAGAATTCTCCCATGTGGGAAACGTCGAATACACCCACAGCGTTACAAACTGTGAGGTGTTCATCAATGATACCGGAATATTCTATCGGCATATTATATCCCGCAAACTCATGCATCTTAGCACCCAGCGAGATATGTTTTTCTGTAAATGGAGTGGTTTTCATGTCTTAAGGTATTAAATTATTTTATAGCAACAAGTTCGGCAATCTTCACGATGACCTTCATCGCTTTCTCCATATTCTGGATAGGAGCGAATTCATATCGTCCATGGAAGTTCAGACCACCTGCAAAGATATTGGGGCAAGGCAAACCTTTGAAAGAAAGCTGCGCGCCATCCGTACCACCACGGATAGGTTTCACATTCGGTTTCACACCTACAGCCTCCATTGCGGCAAAAGCCGTATCAATGATATGCATTACCGGTTCAATCTTCTCACGCATATTATAGTATTGGTCACGGAGTTCAAGCGTTGCCGTACCTTCACCATATTCAGCATTGATTTCACTGACAAAGCGTTCTATTTTCTTCTTGCGGCTCTCGAAACGTGCACGGTCATGATCACGGATAATATAAGCCACTGTAGTCTGCTCTACATCGCCGTTGAAACTGATGAGATGGTAGAAACCCTCGTAACCTTCAGTATGTTCGGGCGTTTCATGAGCAGGTAACATCGCACAGAAACGGTTGGCTACACGAATTGAATTAATCATCTTATTTTTGGCATAACCCGGATGCACATTGCGACCTTTGAAGGTGATTTTAGCAGATGCCGCATTGAAGTTTTCAAACTCCAACTCTCCTACTTCACCGCCATCCATTGTGTAAGCCCAGTCGCAACCGAACTTCTCTACATCGAATTTATGTGCGCCCAATCCTATTTCCTCATCCGGATTGAAACCAATACGAATCTTGCCATGCTTGATTTCAGGATGCTCTTTCAAATACACTATCGCAGAAACGATTTCGGCAATACCTGCTTTATCATCTGCTCCCAACAATGTCTTGCCATTGGTCACGATCAGGTCTTCACCTTTATGATCCAGCAGCTCGGGGAACTGAGACGGAGAAAGAACTACATTTTCTTCCGCACAGAGCACGATGTCCGAACCGTCATAGTTTTGAACAATGCGGGGAGATACATCTTTGCCACTCATATCGGGACTGGTGTCCATGTGGGCGATAAAACCAATAGTAGGTACCGGCTTATCGATATTTGCCGGAAGTGTGGCAAACAAATAGCCATGCTCATCCAACGTTATGTCTTCCAAACCTAAAGACTCTAATTCTTCTTTCAGATATTTGGCAAATACCATTTGCCCCGGAGTACTTGGAGTCACCTCTGTCTCTTCACTGGACTGGGTGTCGAAGCTTACATACTTCAAAAAACGTTCTACTAAAGCCATATTATTTATGATTTACGATTTATGATTTATGATCGAGAACATAAACTACCAATTATCTATCAACAGTAGTCAATAGTTCTGCCGTAAAGGTAGAAAAAGGGGCGTGAACTGCCAAGCAATTCACGCCCCTTTTTACAAAATGTTAGTATTTAGAGTTACTTAAAAGCAACTACTTCCATCAAAACAATGTGTACAAACCTTACATTTCGGCAATCCGATGGACTCGATGAGAGTTTCCAGAGTATTAAACTTCAAAGTTGTAAGGCCAAAGCGTTCGGCAATAATGCTGACCATCTTCTCATATTCCGGAGAACCGGTAGTGGCATATTTCTCCAGATTCTTGTCTGCATCTCCCTCCAGTTCTGCGATAATACGGCGTGTAATCAGTTCCAACGGACTCTTGGATGCCGTGAAACCTACAAACGGACAAGCATAAATCAACGGCGGACAAGCAATGCGGATATGTACTTCCTTGGCACCATATTCATACAGTACCTTCACATTATCCCGTAATTGTGTGCCCCGTACTATGGAGTCGTCACAAAACAATAAGCGCTTACCTTCCAGCATGGCACGGTTCGGTATCAGTTTCATCTTCGCCACTAATGAGCGCATCTCCTGCTTACTGGGAGTGAAGCTGCGCGGCCATGTCGGTGTATATTTAGAAATGGCACGATGATAAGGAACTCCTTTTCCTTCGGCATAGCCCAAAGCCATACCTACACCGGAATCAGGAATACCGCAAGCACAATCTACTTCAGAATCATCGCTCTGTCCCATCTTCAAACCACTGGTAAAACGTACTTCCTCTACATTGCGACCTTCATAGCAGGAAGTAGGAAAACCGTAATATACCCACAGGAAAGAACAAATCTGCATCTTTTCCTCCGGCTTCCGCAGTTGTTCCACTCCATCGGCAGTCAAACGAACAATCTCTCCCGGACCGAGATAGCGGTCTATTTCATAATCCAGATTCGGGAAACTGCTTGACTCACTGGTTGCAGCATATGCCCCTTCTTTCCGGCCGATTACAATCGGAGTGCGTCCCCACTTGTCACGAGCCGCAATGATACTGCCATCTTCTGATAACAGCAGCATAGAGCAAGAACCTTTGACACGGCGGTAAACATTTTCTATACCTTCTACGAAAGTTTTTCCTTGTATGATGAGTAGTGAGATAAGCTCAGTTTGATTGGTATTGCCTGAACTCAGTTCGGCGAAATGCATATTTTGGGAAAGTAGCTCTGCTTCTATTTCTTCCAGATTCACAATTTTGGCTACTGTTACAATGGCGAAGCGTCCGAGGTGGGAGTTAATGATGATGGGTTGCGGGTCTGTGTCGCTGATGATTCCTATTCCGACATTTCCTTTAAACTTATCCAGTTCGTCTTCAAACTTGGTTCGGAAATAAGTGCTCTCCAGGTTATGAATGGATCGGGCAAACATGCCCTCTTCTGCATCATACGTGGCAAGTCCGCCCCGCTTAGTTCCTAAATGTGAATTATAATCTGTACCGTAAAATAAATCCGTCACACAGCTCGCTTTGGAGACTGTCCCGAAAAATCCTCCCATAAATCCTATTATTTATTATTGATTTTAGTATTGACGGGCACAAAGGTACAAAGAAGTTTCTTCTCCACGTTACTTTCCTACGAGACAATTTCTAAAAAAACTTATTTTTATGCAGGTTTCCGAACAGCTGATTGAACGTTTTGTTTAATTCGCAGATAAAAGAAATTATATGGTTCAGGATGGAAAATCACAGGAAATAGACGAAACGGACGGGCTGCCATTTCCGCAACGAATATGGGCGGGAGTGGCCATTGGATTCGCTCTCTGCATGTCAGTGCTCGATATCAACATCAGTACTGTAATCCTCCCTACCCTCGCACATGATTTTGGAACTTCGGACTCTGTGATTACCTGGATTGTCAATGGTTATCAATTGGCTATTGTAGTGTCATTACTTTCTTTTTCTGCATTGGGCGAAATCTTCGGATATCGTAAGGTATTCCTCTCCGGCATTGCTTTATTTTGTGTGACATCACTTATATGTGCCTTATCCGATTCCTTCTGGACTCTGACAACCGCCCGTATTTTCCAGGGATTCAGTGCATCAGCTATCACCAGTGTAAATACAGCCCAGCTTCGTCTTATCTATCCGAAAAAACAGATAGGACGTGGAATGGGGATTAATGCAATGGTAATTGCCATATCAGCGGCGGCAGGCCCTTCTGTTGCCAGTGGTATTTTGTCAATAGCTTCCTGGCACTGGTTATTTGCGATAAATCTGCCATTAGGGATCATTGCCCTGATATTGGGAATCAAGTATCTTCCTGAGCAAAAGGAACTATCGAAACGTAAGTTTGACGTTATCAGTGCGGTGGCTAATGCTATTACCTTCGGATTATTGATTTATACATTGGATGGTTTTGCGCATCATGAACGCTATGATTATCTGATAATCCAGTCAGTGATATTGATTGTCGTAGGAACATATTATGTACGTCGGCAGTTGGGGCAAGAGTCCCCCCTGTTGCCGTTAGACTTACTGAGAATCCCCATTTTCAGGCTCTCGATTCTGACTTCCATCTGTTCATTCACCGCGCAGATGCTGGCTATGATTTCGCTGCCCTTCTTTCTGCAAAACACATTGGGACATAGCGAAGTCATGACGGGACTCCTACTGACTCCTTGGCCTCTCGCCACACTGTTTGCTGCACCGGCCGCCGGCTACCTGGTAGAACGTATTCACCCGGGAATATTGGGAAGTATCGGGATGGGAATATTCTGTATAGGTCTTTACTCGCTTTCGATGTTGGACGCAGAATCATCGATTGTCAGTATCTGTTTACGGTTAGCTCTTTGTGGAGTCGGATTCGGACTCTTTCAGACACCGAATAACAGTACAATGATTGCTTCCGCACCCAAACAGCGTTCCGGTGGAGCCAGTGGAATGATGGGAATGGCACGGCTCATGGGGCAGACATTCGGAACTACGCTTGTAGCACTTCTATTCAGTTGGGTGGTAGGAAGCAAAAGTACGGAAGTATGCTTGATAACAGGGAGTGTATTTGCACTGATTGCGGCGGTGGTGAGTAGTTTGAGGTTGTCACAAGCATCGGTGTTGAAAGAAATCGAGTAGGAGGAAAACGAAGTAGTTTTCT
>ERZ779840.4035-NODE-4035-length-11133-cov-3.303304_pt1 | contig 11133 bp, 9 predicted proteins | sample MGYA00511561_ERZ779840 | MGnify/ENA primary metagenome ERZ779840 (study PRJEB29588, sample SAMEA2162036) | human gut metagenome | biome: human gut; feature: human-associated habitat; material: faeces | place: Denmark | collected 2008/2010 ...
ACCGTGCTGCCGTGGCAGTGAGTAACGATTGTTGTTGCTCTGAGATATCGGGCCGCATCATGCAACGGCATTTTTTCCCTGCCTTCACGGACGGAAATCAGAGGCAGTATCTGCTCCTGATAAAAAGTGTCCAGATAGGGTTGCGGTTCACGCCCTAAAGGATAGCGTGCGTCATCAAGCTGATTGACTCCGGCCTTCTGATGCAGCCGGTGTGCCGCACAAGAAGAGTTGTCTTTGTAGTAAATCGAATAAATTTCCGGTGCATTTGTTTTTCCGAATACCTGAGAAACGGCTTTGCAGAAACCGTTGGCCTGTTCTGCCGTTTCAGTGCCGTCTCCGGGAAAAATCAGAATCTTCGGGACTGCCGTTTTCAACACTGCCGGGCGTTCCAACTCCCGCCAATGGTATTCGACAGCCAAGTCCCTGACACCGAATCCGATAAATTCATCCATATCGCTTAACCCTAACTATCTTTATCTTCTGTTATAATAAACGATATTTAAGATTAAGTAAACTTATTCTGTCTAAAAAAGTCTATTTGAAAAACTTATTGGTTTTCAGAAAGCCGAAAGGCACCAGCTTGCCGACCTGCCCCCGATGCCCCAGCCAGCCGAGTAATTCGGTTTCGGTTTTGGTGCAGCTGTTTTTTTCAAAGGTAAAGCCGTCCACTTCATTGAAAATCTGCATATCCGACAGGCCGCCGTCTTTATATTTTTGCAGAGTTACGCCGCGGCCACGCGCCATGGTCGGAATTTCTTCGATTTTGAAAATCAGCATTTTCCGGTTGTCACCGACAACGGCAATCATATCCCCGGTAATTTTACGGCAGAAAGAGGCCGTTTCACCTTCGGCCATATTCATAATTTTGCGGCCGTTGCGGGTCTGGGCTATCAGGTGATTTTCATCAACGACAAAACCCTTGCCGGAATTAGATGCAATGACATAGGAAGCCTTCGGTTCAAAGACAAACATTTCACAGATATTGTCATTGATGCCCAAATCAACCATCAAACGCAGCGGCTGGCCGAAACCGCGGCCGCTTGGAATTTCATTGCCCGAGATGTTGAAGAATTTTCCCGAAGTGTCAAAGAGAATGATTTTGTCCGTCGTTTGGGCATGAATAGCACATTGCAGCGCGTCGTCATCTTTAAATTTGAAATCGTCATTCAAATTGACATGGCCTTTGACGCAGCGTATCCAGCCTTTTTGGGATAAAATGACGGTTATCGGTTCTTTTTCAACCAGAATTTCGACCGGCACTTCAATTTCTTCCGAAACTTCGCTGAATTCGGTGCGGCGTTTGCCAAGCGCTGTTTTTTTGCCGAATTTTTCACGAATGGCTTTAATTTCCTCGCCGAGTGCCGCCCAGCGTTTATTCTCGTCACTCAAGAGGGCTTCCAGTTCGGCTTTTTCGTTTTCCAACTCTTCATATTCGCCGCGGATTTCCTTTTCCTCAAGTTTGCGCAGGCTGCGCAGTTTCATATTGAGGATAGCCTCGGCCTGATTTTCGGTCAGGCTGAACTTTTTCATCATTTCCGCTTTGGGATCGTCTTCTTCGCGGATAATACGAATGATTTCATCCAGATTGAGAAAAGCAATCAGATATCCCGACAATATCTCCAGGCGGGCATTAATCTTATCCAGACGGAAGCGGGCACGGCGCTGCAAAACAATGTGGCGGTGGTTCAAAAACTCGCGCAGAACTTCCTTAATCGACATAACGCGGGGCACGCCGTCAGAATCCAACACGTTCATGTTCATACTGAAACGGATTTCCAATTCCGTCTGTTTAAACAGGTGCTCCATCAGCAGATTGGCATCCACCGTCCGGCTTTTGGGTTCCAAAACAATACGGACATCATGGGTGGATTCATCGCGAACATCGCTCAGCATCGGCAGTTTTTTGTCATTCAGAAGCTGGGCAATTTTCTCAATTAATTTAGATTTTACAACCTGATAAGGAATTTCTTTAATAATAATCTGATACTGGCCCTTGCCTAAGTCTTCCGTTTCCCATTTGGCGCGGATACGGAAAAAGCCTTTACCCTGCGTATAGTTGTTCAGAATGGTGTTGAAACTGTCAATAATCACGCCACCGGTCGGAAAATCAGGGCCTTTAATGCGGCGAACCAGCGGTTCGATTTCGCAGTCAGGCTTTTCTATCAGGTAGAGCAGCGCATCGCAGACTTCACTGAGGTTATGCGGCGGGATGTTGGTAGCCATACCGACGGCAATCCCCGAGGCTTGCAGAGCAGATTGGGAACCATAGACGGCATAACCACCGGTTCGGATTCTTCGCCGTCATATGTTTCGCGAAAATCAACGGCATTGTCGTTCAGGCCTTCCATCAGCGCCATGGCAAATTCGGTCAGGCGGGCTTCGGTATAACGCATGGCGGCGGCGCCGTCTCCGTCAATATTGCCAAAGTTTCCCTGCCCGTCAACCAGCGGATAACGAACGGAAAAGTCCTGAGCCAGGCGAACCATTGCCCCGTAAACAGCACTGTCGCCGTGAGGGTGATATTTACCGATGACGTCACCGACAACGCGGGCACATTTCTTAAAGCCTGACTTGGGATCCAGATGCAGCTGGCGCATAGCATAAAGCAACCGACGATGAACCGGTTTCAATCCGTCACGGACGTCCGGCAGAGAACGGGAAACGATGGTTGACATTGCATAAGACAAATAGCGGGAGCTCAATTCTTCCGCAAGATGAACGTCTTTGATTTTTTCTTCGCCGGCAGTGTTATCCATAATTTTTCCTGTTATTTAATAGCTGGTCAGACCTAAATTCGAGAGCAAACTAGCACGGTTTTCGGGGAATTTCAAGCCGTGAGTTTGAAAAAAGTTTTTGCGGAGGAAAAAACCGGTCATTTTCAGCAAATCACAGATTTCCCGCTCTTCCGGATGATATTTCTGCCCGACGATAAATGCCGGATAGGCAAACAAACGGTCTTTATAGGGTTCTCCGGCTTCCGCGCAAACGGCTTTGCCGGTTTTGGGCGAAACATAGCGCAGGTTTTCTGTGGTTCCGGTGGCCGAGCACTCGCTTAAATCCAGCCCTATTCCGAGATATTCAAGCAAATAAAATTCAAAGTAAGAATAATGTACTATCCAGTTTTCTTCATCTATAAGATTAAAAAAACTGTCAACATAATAAAAAAAGCGTTCGAGATTATCGCCTTCCGGCAGCGCTTCATTGCAAAGCGAGCAGAGAGAAGCCAAGGCCGCCAGTTTTCGCGCATCGTTCATAAAATTGACCGCCGCGGGTGAGAGCAGTTCAACACGAAAGCTCCACATATTCTCTTCCAGGCGGGCATAAGCATCAACGGAAACCTGGTTACCTAACTGATAAACACCGAGATTTTTCTTGGTCAGGCAATTTTTGACATAGCCGACCAATTTGCCGTGATGACGCGTCAACACGGTGAGAATTAAAGATTTCTCACCGTGCCGCCGTAAATTGATGATATAGCCTTCATCCTGAAACTGCAATAATTTCAGCCTTTAATAATCTTGTATCCGTGATTTGGTCAGGCAATCATAAGCCATTAAATCCGAGACGACTTTTTCCATGGCGTGCAGCGGAATCATATTCGGTCCGTCACTGGGAGACTTGGCTGGGTCTTCATGTGTTTCGATAAAAACGGCAGCCACGCCGACGGCCACTGCCGCCCGAGCCAAAACCGGCGCAAACTCGCCCTGCCCGCCGGAACTTCCGCCCAAGCCGCCCGGCTGCTGAACCGAGTGCGTGGCATCGAAAATAACCGGACAACCGGTATCTCTGGCCATTTGCGGCAAGCCGCGCATATCGGTTACCAGCGTGTTATAGCCGAAACTGGTTCCGCGTTCGGTGATGCAGACATTTGCATTACCGGAATCAACCGATTTTTTGACAATGTTTTTCATATCCCACGGAGCCAAGAACTGCCCTTTTTTAATGTTAACGACTTTGCCGGTTTTGGCTGCGGCCACGACCAAGTCGGTCTGACGGCACAAAAAGGCCGGAATTTGCAGCATATCAACATGCGGAGCGATTATCTGACATTGTTCCCGTTCGTGAATGTCGGTGACAATCGGGCAGCCGTATAATTTTTTGATTTCGTCAAAGGTACGTATTCCCTCCTCTATGCCAACGCCGCGGGCCCCGGTGATCGAAGTGCGGTTAGCCTTGTCGAACGAGGCTTTAAAGATGTAATTAATGCCGAGTTTCGAGGTCAGTTCAACCAATTTTCCCGCCAGTTCGACCGCATGCTGACGGCTTTGAATCTGACAAGGACCGGCAATCAAAGCCAGAGGGAGTTTGTTGCCGATTTCAAAATTACCGATTTTTACCTGATGTTGTTCCATGTTTTGTTCCTTTGCTATTAATATGTTATCAGTAATAGCAGATTTTCAGAATTTGGCAACTCTCCCGTTGACAATTTCGGTATAAAAAACGGCCCCGGAAAATTCCGGAGCCATAAAAGCGCAGATTTTCAGCCGATGCAGTTTTTTCTGATGTCTTCCGCGGTTGTCATAAACAACGGCGTTTCATACAAACGGCATCCGAACCATTGGTTCAGCCAGTAAACCGTCCGGTTAAGGCAGGAACTGCGGCAGCCGGTGTAAAGCTTTGAAAATTCTGCACTTGCAGGCAAAGACGGCGCCTGACGGGCAAAGTGCAGAATGTCGTCATAAATGAGCTGTTTGCCGATGGGACCATGCCAGTCCATCAGTTCGTCAATATCGCATTCCATGATGTTGTAATAGAGATAGACCAATGAACTGACATCTTCCAACTCTTTCAGCCACCAGGTTTTCAGCTGGGGCAGAAAAATCGTTATCGCCGTGCAGCCGATTGTCTCAAGCAGCGTCTTAAAAGTGTCTTTCCGGCAATTGTATATCTTAACATTGCGGGAGGCCAAACGGCGCAGAACCTTTTGCAGGCGTTTCAACTGGGAGCGGATAAACCATTGCGGCGCCGTTCCTTCCAGATCGTTGACGATGATAACGCGAACTTCGCGTTCATATTCCAACTGCAGTTCATGATAGGCATAGACTGCCGTTTCCCAGGTTTCAGACGCACTCAGCAGAATGGCCAGACGATTGCTGTCTTTGAGCTGCTTTCTTTCATAAGGGCAGCGGGAACGGATTTCCTCTCTGATTTCTTCCGTCAAAGGCTCAACCAGATAGACGTTTCCGCAGGTCTCTTCCTGCCAAAAATCATTAATATCACAGATAAAATCGGGAAAAAACAGGTCAAAAGACTGTTCTTTGGCGATTTTCTCCGCCGCAATGATTTCCGACGCAACAAACGTATTGCAGATGACGACGGCATCCGGATCCTTGCCACGGAATTCGCTCATAAACAACAGCGCCTGATGAGCAAAGTCCTTAAGCGATGTCAGATTGTATCTGACAGGAACGAAAGTTACTTCCCGTCCCGTCTCCTGTCTGATTTGTTCGCCAAGCTGTTCGGCAGCGATGCGGCATCCGGCATCGTTTTTTCCGTAGTAAACCGTTTTCGGATGTTTCAAACCCTTGAAAGCATAACAGTTTGATACATTCTCGCCCAACGCATTAAAAACTTTGCGCGCGGCACTTCTCATTTCTAAAATTTTCTGACTCATAACTTTACTTGTTTTAATAATAGAAAAAATTATATTTATTTGTTTTTTGCTGTAACATATTTTTTAGACAAAAACAAGTTTTTTTATAAAAAAAGGCTCCCGAAACGGGAGCCAAACAGAATTTTCAGAAGATTGTCAGCGGAATGTACTGTATTCACTGAGATAAATCTGACGACAGACATTTCCGAGGCGGATCTTATAATTCCACCAATAGAAACGAAGATTCCAATTTTTAAAACGGCGATGGCGGAACAGGCGGTAAAAATCATAGCCTTTTTCATTATAATCGCGGTTTGTCCAATCGGACATAAATTCAGCCAATTCCTGACAGAAAAACTGACGGGCTATCGGGCCGCTATTTTCCCAAACGCTGTCAAAGTCCCTTTCACTGATATTGAAAGAAAGCTGTCCTTGCCAACATTCGCGTTTTTGAAACCGGCCGCAGTGGTAAGTCATATTCTGCGGCAGGAAAGCTATTCCCGAGCAATCGTTTAAGCTGTTGATTATCAGCTGCGGCAATGAGGAATGAAGCTTTTGAACCGGCATTTTGACTTTCAGGCGGGACAGGAACTTTTCAAACTTGCGGAAAATCTTGTCCGAATATTCCATAGACGTCCAGCGGCATAAGTCATCAACGTATATAATACGGGGCAAAATACCGTGCCGACGTTTGATTTCATGCCAGGCATAAACCAAATCAATCCAGCTTTCATAACCGCCGGCATAAGCAATCAGGCATTCGGCCGGTGCAATCCGCTTCAGCAGATAAGGCATATAAGATTGCAATGCCTCAGGTGCAATATCGGCATAACGCGAAATTCCGCCTCCCGGATTTTCATCGTTCCGCATATAGGCGTTAACATCCAGAAAATAGCGGGGAACAAAATCTTCACCGCTGTCCTGCTTTTTGTTTCCGTAAAGGAGCAGCATTTCAACGATGGTACGGGCATCGGCGAGCACAACGGCTTCAGCCTTGCCCAGACGGGAAGAGAAGCTGTCAAATCGACGGAGTTCTTTTTCCATGCCAGCATAAATTTCATCGTAATGACCGCTTTTTACGGATGAAACGGACATTTCCGGTATTGAAAGCGTTACGGGACAGCAGTCGGGATATTTCAAACGAACATGCCGTTCCAACTGAGAGGCAACTTCCTTAACATAAGCCGGAGCATCGCCCGGTATGAATATCACATTGATTTCCTGAAGATTTTCAAGTTCATAACAGGTTGACACACGGAGGGAATTTTCCTCGTAAATTTTCTTTGCGGCTTGGCGCAGGGTTAAATTCTGACTCATTTTTCTAATAATTTAAGTTAATTAATAATTATTTTTCGGTTGAGATATAACATAGTGTTTAGACAAAAACAAGCTCTTTTTCTAAACTTCCAACTAAAAGAAAAGGCTCCCGAAGGAGCCTTTTCCCGTCTTACAGCAGACGGCTTTTCTTGATTGCCGCCTGAATGAACGAAACAAACAGCGGATGCGGGTCAAACGGTTTTGATTTCAGTTCAGGGTGGAACTGAACCCCGACAAACCAGGGATGTTCCGGCCGTTCGACAATTTCAGGGAGTTTTCCGTCCGGAGATTTGGCCACAATACGCATACCGGCCTTATTCAAAACCGGCTCATAGCTGATATTGACCTCATAACGGTGACGGTGACGTTCGGAAATTCTGTCGCAGCCATAAATGCGGCGGACAAGGGAATCGGGAGCCAGTACGCTTTCATAAGCTCCCAGACGCATAGTCCCGCCCAAATCGCCGTCTTTGGTACGAATTTGTTTAGCCCCCTCTTTATCCCACTCGGTCATCAGACCGACAACCGGAGTGCAGCTGCCGCCGGCAATTTCGGTGGTATTGGCGTCTTTGATGCCGGCCAGGTGGCGCATGGTTTCAATGACGGACATCTGCATTCCGAAACAAATTCCCAAAAACGGCAGATTATTTTCGCGGGCATATTCAATCGCCTTGATTTTGCCCTCGGTGCCGCGGGAGCCGAAACCGCCCGGAACCAAAACCGCACTGACATCGTTCAGGTGAGCGGCGGCACCGTCTTTTTCAATATCTTCCGAATCTATCCATTTGATTTTGACTTTGTAACGGTTGGCTATGCCGCCGTGGCTCAAAGCTTCGCCCAGCGATTTATAAGCTTCGAGCAGCTGGGTGTATTTCCCGACAACGGCCACTCTCACTTCACCTTCCGGATGGGCAATGATATCAACGATTTTTTCCCATTTGCTTAAATCTGCCGGTTTGTCACAATCAATGCCGAAATGTTTGCAGACCTGAGTATCCATGCCCTCTTTGGAATAGGCAATCGGAACCTGATAGATATTGGCGACATCTTTGGCCGCAATAACGTTTTCTTCACGGATATTACAGAACAAGGCGATTTTGCGTTTTTCGTTCTGAGGGATATCCATCTGGGTGCGGCAGAGCAGCATATCAGGCTGAATGCCGTATTCCTGAAGTTTTTTTACCGAATGCTGGGTCGGCTTGGTTTTTAATTCACCTGCGGTCGGAATAAACGGCAGCAGCGTGACATGAATAAACATTGCGCGGTCGCGTCCCAAATCATAAGCTACCTGGCGAATCGTTTCCAAATAAGGCTGCCCCTCAATATCGCCGACGGTTCCGCCGATTTCGCAGAGCACAAAATCTTCATCGGTAACATCTGAAAGAATAAAATCTTTTATTTCGTTGGTGACATGGGGAATAACCTGAATGGTCGCCCCGAGATAATCGCCGTGACGCTCCTTGTCAATCACGCGCTGATAGATTTTGCCGGTGGTAATGCTGTCGGTTTTTTTGGCCGGCACGCCTGAAAAGCGCTCATAGTGCCCCAAGTCAAGATCGGCTTCGGTGCCGTCATCGGTTACGAAAACCTCGCCGTGCTGATAAGGGCTCATGGTTCCGGGATCGACATTCAGATAAGGGTCAAGCTTGCGCAGACGGACTTTGAAACCGCGTGACTGCAACAGAGAAGCCAACGAAGCCGAGGCCAGCCCTTTTCCCAGCGACGACACGACACCGCCGGTAATAAAAATAAATTTCGGTTGAGAATTCATCGTATTAGTCATTTAATTTACCTTTATTTAAAAGTGACAAAGGCACCTTCGGGAAAAGGTGCCTTTATTTTTTGGAGATTAGTCATTTTCGCTATTCTGCCGCGACCGGAGCGGAAGGAACGTCGGGAACACTTTGCTCGGCGGGAGCGCTTTCCAGAATAGAGGTGGCTTTAGGTTCGCCGCTCTTGTACAGCAGCGACAGCGAAAGGCTGGTGATAAAAAATATTGTCGCCAGAATGGCCGTCAGTCTGGTCAGAAAGTTGCCGGTGCCGCGGGCGCTCAAAATGCTGTTGGCACCGCTGCCGCCGCCCAAACCGTCCAATGCGCCGCCGCTGGAGCGCTGCATCAGAATGACACTGACCAAAAAGATGGCTACCAACAAATGGACGACCAATAAAACTGTTTCCATTATTTAATCCTTTCGCATCCCAAATTAAATTGTCCTAAATTTCAAAATCTGACCGATATTAACAGCAACCGGCGTTTTTGGCAATACCCAAAAAGTCAGCTGTTTTTAAGCTGGCGCCGCCAATCAGGGCTCCGTCAACATCAGGCAGAGACAAAAATTCTTTGGCGTTGCCCGGTTTAACCGAACCGCCGTACAAAATCCGCATTTTGTTGGCCTGAGCTTTGCCCAGCTTTTTGGCCAGAGCTTTGCGGACAGCGGCGTGAACTTCTTCAACATCGGCGGGGGTCGGCGTTTTGCCGGTGCCGATAGCCCAAATCGGTTCATAGGCAATAACGGTGTCGGCAGCGGTTGCATTGTCGGGAACGGAACCGGAAATTTGTTTGGTGCAGACATCCAGAGCTTTGCCGGCATCGCGTTCGGCCTCGGATTCACCGATACAGATAATCGTTTTCAGACCGTTTTCATGAGCGGCGCGCGCTTTCTTTTGAACAATTTCGTTGATTTCACAATGATCGGCGCGGCGCTCGGAGTGACCGAGAATAACATAAGAGCAGCCGATTTCCTTAATCATGGCCGGGCTGATGTCTCCGGTGTGGGCGCCTTTGTTTTCCCAATGGCAGTCCTGAGCACCGAGGGCAACTTTGGCACCGCGCAGCGCCTTTTTAACCGAAGTCAGCAGCGTTGCCGGCGGACAGACCAGAAATTCACATTCGGGTTTGCCGATTTTTTTGACTTCTGCGGCAATTTCCTTAGCCAATTCAACACCGTCAGCCAGAAGACCGTTCATTTTCCAGTTTCCGGCAATAAGTTTTTTACGAGCCATGTTTTTATCCTTCTTTCACAGTTAATGCCGCGGATTGACAACTGCCGACGGCATCACAACGGGTTATTTGTTTTTTTGTTTTGTAGCACAGCAAATTTATTTTTTCCAGTATAAAAAACTTTTCAACACGAATATTTATAAGATTGCATAAATTACTAATTTAGCCGTATAATCGGCAAGTCTGAATAAAATACAGTTACAGGATTTTTGGGCTATGATGAATAAATTTAGAAAAATGCAGGAAACTTGGCTTTCCAAGTTTATTTTGATTCTTACCGCGGTCAGCTTTATGTCGCTGTTCGGCGTGTCGGGCTATATCGGCAGCGCAGGCAAGAATCGTCCGGTTATCAAGGTTGACAATTACGAAGTGCTGCAAAGCGACATTTCTCAGCGGCTGGAGCAGCAGATGCAAATGGCGCGAGGTCTGTTCGGCGATAATCTCGACATCAACGACAACATCCGCAATGCCATGCTGCAGGGAATTGTGCAAAAAGCCCTGACTGACACCATCATCCGCCGCACGGCCGACGAGCTTGACATCAGCATCAGCGACAACCTGATCCGCAAAATCATTTATTCTCAGGCCGAATTTCTGGATGCCGACGGAAAGTTTGACATTCAGAAACTGAGACGCGTTCTGGCCGCCAGCGGCTGGACCGAAAAAAGATATATCGACAGCCTGAAACTCGACGTCATCAAACAGCACCTTATTCAGAATCCGGCGGACAACATCAATGTGCCCAATATTCTGGCCGAATATCTGGCTAAGGCGGAAAACCAGAAAAAGATTTTCAAATATGTTAAAATCGATCCGGAAAAGATGACAATTGACCGCAAGATTTCACAAGACGAAGTTGAGCAGTTTTATGAGGATTTCAGCAGCGAATTCGTTGCGCCGGAAGAAAGAGACGTTTCCTTTATCGTGTTATCAACCGATGACATTGCTGCAAAAATCAATCTCAGCGACAAAGATATCGAGGCTTATTACAACGAAAACCTTAACCAGTTTGAAACACCGGAAACCCGCAACGTGCTGCAGATGGTTTTCGACAGTCAAGAAGAAGCAGACAAAGCAAATGCCGCACTGAAAGAAGGCAAAGACTTTTATGCCGTGGCGAAAGAGCTGGCCAAACAAGACAGAGAGGCTACCAATCTGGGCTTTGTTTCGCAGGATATGCTGATTGCCGATATGTCGGAAGCCGTCTTTAAGGCAAAAAAAG
>ERZ779840.4043-NODE-4043-length-11113-cov-5.236390_pt1 | contig 11113 bp, 7 predicted proteins | sample MGYA00511561_ERZ779840 | MGnify/ENA primary metagenome ERZ779840 (study PRJEB29588, sample SAMEA2162036) | human gut metagenome | biome: human gut; feature: human-associated habitat; material: faeces | place: Denmark | collected 2008/2010 ...
ACCGCCGAAGCCGTCACCCGTCCCGCTGCCGAAGGCAACGTCCTCACGCCCTACCGCGGCGCCATGGCCTTCGAGGCGATGCGCCTGCACGTGGACCGCTCGGGCAAACAGCCCAAGGCGTTCATGCTCACCTGCGGCAACCTGGCGATGGCCCGCGCCCGCGCCCAGTTCTCGTGCAACTTCTTCGCCTGCGCCGGAATCCGCGTGCAGGACAACACCTTCTTCAAGTCGATCGAGGAGGGCGTGAAGGCCGCACTCGAATCGAAAGCCGAGATCGTGGTGGTCTGCGCTTCGGACGACGATTACGCAGAGGCCGCACCGAAGGTGAAGGAGCTGCTCGCCGGCAAAGCCATTCTCGTAGTCGCAGGCGCTCCCGCATGCGCACCCGAACTGGAGGCCCAGGGCATCACGAACTTCATCTCGGTGAAGTCGAACGTCCTGGAGACTCTGAAGTTTTATCTTAAAGAAATGGGCATCTGATCATGAGAGCTAAATTTTCAGAACTGACATACGAAGCAGGCGGGCAGAAGAGCTGCTGCGCCTCGAAAGGCTGCGGACAGGTGGAGCCGTGGCTGACGGCCGAGCGCATCCCCGTCAAGGGCGCCTATACGGCCGAAGACCTCGAAGGCATGGAGCACCTGAACTACGCGGCAGGCATCGCCCCGTTCCTGCGCGGCCCCTACTCGACGATGTACGTGATGCGTCCGTGGACCATCCGCCAGTATGCGGGTTTCTCGACCGCCGAGGAGTCCAACGCATTCTACCGCCGCAACCTCGCCGCCGGACAGAAAGGTCTGTCGGTGGCCTTCGACCTGGCAACGCACCGCGGTTACGACGCCGACCACCCGCGCGTGGTGGGCGACGTGGGCAAGGCCGGCGTGTCGATCTGCTCGGTGGAGGACATGAAGGTGCTCTTCAACGGCATTCCGCTCGACAAGATGTCGGTGTCGATGACCATGAACGGCGCCGTGCTGCCCATCCTGGCATTCTACATCGTGACCGGCCTGGAGCAGGGCTGCACGCTCGACCAGCTGGCCGGTACGATACAGAACGACATCCTCAAGGAGTTCATGGTGCGCAACACCTATATTTATCCCCCCGAGTTCTCGATGCGCATCATTGCCGACATCTTCGAGTACACCTCGAAGAACATGCCCAAGTTCAACTCGATCTCGATTTCGGGTTACCACATGCAGGAGGCGGGCGCCACGGCCGACATCGAGCTGGCGTACACGCTGGCCGACGGTTTGGAGTACCTGCGCGCGGGTGTCAATGCCGGCATGTCGGTCGACGCCTTCGCACCGCGCCTGTCGTTCTTCTGGGCCATCGGCATGAACCACTTCATGGAGATCGCCAAGATGCGCGCGGCACGTATGCTGTGGGCCAAGATCGTCAAGCAGTTCGAGCCCAAGAACCCCAAGTCGCTGGCGCTGCGCACCCACTCGCAGACCTCGGGCTGGTCGCTCACGGAGCAGGATCCGTTCAACAACGTGGCACGTACCGCCATCGAGGCCATGGGCGCCGCCCTGGGACATACCCAGTCGCTGCACACCAACGCTTTGGACGAAGCCATCGCCCTGCCGACCGACTTCTCGGCACGTATCGCCCGTAATACGCAGATCTACATCCAGGAGGAAACCAATATCTGCCGCGAGGTCGACCCGTGGGCAGGCTCCTACTACGTGGAGTCGCTCACCAACGAGATCGCCCACAAGGCATGGGAGCGTATCCAGGAGGTCGAGAAACTGGGCGGTATGGCCAAGGCTATCGAGACCGGGATTCCGAAGATGCGCATCGAGGAGGCTTCGGCCCGCAAGCAGGCGCGTATCGACTCCGGCGAGGAGAAGATCATCGGCATCAACGAATACCGCCTGGAGAAAGAGGCCCCGATCGACATCCTGGCCGTGGACAACACCGCCGTGCGCGAAAGCCAGATCAAGCGTCTGAAGGAGCTGCGCGCTTCGCGCGACGAGGCTGCCGTGAAGAAGGCCCTCGCAGCGATCACCGAGTGCGTGAAGACCAAGCAGGGCAACCTGCTGGAGCTGGCTGTCGAGGCCGCCAAGGTACGCGCTTCGCTGGGTGAGATTTCCGACGCCTGCGAGGTTGTCGTAGGCCGCTACAAAGCCGTCATTCGTTCAATATCAGGAGTATATAGTTCAGAAGTGAAAAACGACAAACAGTTCGAGCGTGCCAAGGAGCTGTGCGCCGAATTCGCCAAGAAGGAAGGCCGCCAGCCGCGTGTCATGATCGCGAAGCTCGGCCAGGACGGCCACGACCGCGGTGCCAAGGTAGTAGCCACGGGTTATGCCGACATCGGTTTCGACGTCGACATGGGGCCGCTGTTCCAGACCCCGGAGGAGGCCGCTAAACAGGCTGTCGAGAACGACGTGCATGTAGTGGGCGTTTCGTCGCTCGCCGCAGGCCACCTGACCCTCGTGCCGCAGATCATCGCAGAGCTCAAGAAGCTCGGCCGCGAGGACATCATCGTGATCGTCGGCGGCGTAATCCCCCATCAGGATTACGACGAACTGTACCGCGACGGCGCCGCCGCCATCTTCGGCCCCGGCACCCCGATCGCCACGGCCGCTATCAAGATTCTCGAAATCCTGCTCGCCGAATAACGGTTCGGCAGAATACGGTAATCCCCGCCGAGACATTTCGGCGGGGATTTTTTCATGGATACAGACGGTCTCGGGGACAAGTTACAGGCAGGCTTCCAGAATCCTGCGCGCCATCGCCCCGTCGACATTGTGCGCCTCGCCGAACCTGCTGCCCGCGGCGTTGAAGCGGCGTTCGATTTCGGCGATCGTAGCCTCACCGATACCCTCCTGCGAAAGATGCGTCGAAAGCCCCAGGGAACGGAAGAACTCCTCGTTGGCCGCAATCGTCCGCTCGATACGCTCCTCGTCGGAACCGCTGGTGATACCCCAGATACGCTCGCCGTATTGCAGGAGTTTGCCGCGTTTCTGCTCGCGCAGCACGCGCAACGTACCGTTGATGACAATGGCGAGCGTCGCACCGTGCGTCAGCCCGTGCAGTGCGGTCAGCTCATGCCCGATCATATGCGTCGCCCAGTCCTGCGCCACTCCCATGCGGATCATGTCGTTCAGCGCCAGGGTCGCCGCAAGCATATACTCCGACATCACGGCATAATCGTGCTGGTTCTCACGGATCCGGGGTGCGATCTCGATCACGGTATGCAGAATGCCTTCGGCCCAACGATCCATCAGGCGCGACTGCCCGGGCGTGGTCATATACTGCTCCAGCACATGCACGTAGGTGTCGGCCAGGCCGTAGGCGATCTGCTTCTGCGGCAACGAGAACAATGCCTCGGGATCGAGGATCGAAAAGAGCGGATAGTCGCCGTTGAACGGGAATTTCTCCTTCGTTTCCTGGCACGAGATCACCGAGCCGTTGTTCATTTCCGATCCCGTCGCCGACATCGTGAGCACCGTTCCGAGGGGAACGGTTTTATCCGCTTGCCCTTTCAGGACGATCTCCCACGGGTCGCCGTCATAAAGCAGCCCCGCAGCGATCAGCTTCGTACCGTCGATGACCGACCCGCCGCCCACGGCCAGCAGGAACTCCGAGCCGTGCTCACGCCCCAATGCGATGGCCTCGCGGACGGTCTCGACCGACGGGTTGGGCTCGATGCCCCAGAATTCGACCCAGTCACGGCCTTCGAGGGCCTTGACGACCTGGTCGTAAATGCCATTACGGCGCACGCTGCCGCCGCCGAAGGTAATCATGATCTTCTTGCCGGCAGGAATCAGCTTTGCGAGCTGAGCGATCTGCCCTTTGCCGAAAACCAGTTTCGTCGGATTGTGATAAACAAAATTATTCATAATTGTATGCGATATGTTTTGATACGACTTCTAAATATACGCAAAAATAACAAAAAGAACGCCGGAATATTCCGGCGTTCAAAACTATATCGTATTTTTTATCCGAGGCTTAGAAATATTCGCCGCGCAGATCCTGGATGTTGGCCATCTGCTGGATGGCCTGCACCGAGAATTGCTGCGCCATGCTCTCGGCCATGGCCTGCGCACGCACCCTCTCGCCCTCGGCAGTCTGCTTGTCCGAAGTCTGGATGTCATCCACCTGGAAAACATAAACCCCCGACATGCCCTTCACCGGAGCCGACAGGACGCCTTTCTCGGTCGTCGAAGCGATGGCGCCTACCAGACGGGGCTCGACACCCGGGCCGTTCACGTAGAAGGCACCGAAAGTCACGCCGTCGAAATCGGCGACCTCGGAACCGAGGCTGGCAGCCTGCTCGTCGAGCGTCGTACCGGCGATCTGCTTGGTGATATAATCGTATTTCTTGTCCCGGAGAACCTGGGCGCGAACCTGCGCAGCCACCTTGTCGACCGGGGTGTACTCGTTGTCGTCGATCTCGGTCAGCGTAGCGACCACATAGTCGTTGCCGACGGTGAAGATTTCCGAAAGATCGCCTGTCTCGGCACCGTAAGCCCAGCGGGCAACCTCACGCGAATCCTCCAGGCCGCGGATCGTTCGCTCGCCCTGCGCCAGCGAGGCGACACGGGGAGTAACGGCCGCTTCCGAAGCGGCGTTGTTGAACGCCTCGACCGAACCCTTGGCATTCACCGAGAAAGTGCCGGCCAGGTTGTGGGCATTGCGGCGCGTCGCAGCCGAAGCCTCGACGGGATAGGTGATCGTCGCCACCTGCATGTGCTTCGAAGGTTTGTCGGCACGGTACACCTGCATCAGCTGGATGGCATCGCCCGAAGCGACCTTCACCACGTCCCCCCGCTTGGCGTCGGCCAGCGCGGCAACGAATTCGCCCGTGAAAGCCGAGAAGGGCACCACGCCCACTTCGCCGCCGTTGGCTGCCGTAGCTTCGTATACCGAATACTGCGAGGCGAGCTGTGCGAAATCGGCACCACCCTTGATTACCGTCAGCAGGCTGTCGGCCAGCGCCTCCTGCGTATAGGGCAGCACGATATGACGGATACCCAGCGTATCGGGCACCATTTTCGAATCCAGTACGCGGGCCATCGTCCACTGGTTGTTCTTCAGCACGGGGCCGTACGTCTCACCCGCCAGCAGTGCCTTGGCCTCGTCCTCCGAAAGCTGAGCCGCCGAAACATAGGTATCGGCGATCTTGCCGTTGCGGTTGGCACGTACGAACGACTTCAGCTCCTCCGTAGCGGCGAACTGTGCGCCCACCTCGGCAACGCTCTTTTCGAGAGCGAGCATATCGTCGTCCGTGGGGGTAACCTCGAACACGACATACGACAGCGTACGCGAGGGAGTCTGCTTGAACATATCCTTATGGCTGTTGTAGTATGCCTTGATGTCGCCGGACTTCACCTGGATCAGCGAATCGGGGACAGCCGAATATTTCTTGCCGGCCCATTTCCCGGAATAGGTATTGTTGGCCGCATTCACACCGTTCGCGACTTCGAGTGCATTGACATATACACCGCCCTTGATCAGGCCGAGGTACTTGGCGATCTCACGCTCCATGCGGGCCTGCTCGTTGAGCTGCGCCCACGCCTGCTGTGCCTGCGCATTCGTTTCGGCCTGCGCGAGGAACTGTCCGACGGCAGCCACGTTGTACTCGCCCGTGCGGGGATCGGCGAAGGCGTTGTAGAACGCCTGCGACGGATGCTGGCCGCTGACCATCGACAAACGCTCGGGCTCCGTAACGCGCAGCCCCATCTTGTCGAAACCGGGTTCCAGCACATACTTGCCGATCAGGGCCTGCCATGCAGCATTGGCGAGCATGGCGGACTGCTGTTCGTCGCTTTCCTGGGCGCCGCTCTGCGCCTTGATCTGCTCGTACTGGTTGTAGTACTCCGAATAGTTGATTTTTTCACCGTTGATGACACCGACCCGGGGGTCGTTACCCGAGAAGCCCATTTCGGTCTTCAGGGAGAGAATGAAAGCCAAGAGGGCGCCTGCGATGACAATCGACAGCACGATGCCGAACTTGGTGCGAAGAGTGTTTAAACTTGCCATATAAATCGTTAATTATTCGTTTGTTTCGAATTAGCAGTCAAAGGTAGTAAAATTTATTCGGAAAAGACCTTTATTATACTATAAAAATTCCTACAATTTCTTGACCCTCGCCAGCTCGATACGCGAACGCGTCGTACGCAGTATGCGCAACTGCAGGCCGCCGATGAAAACCGTTTCCCCGGCGGTCGGGATCCCGTCGTAATTGAAGATGATGAAGCCCGCCAGCGTATCGTATTCCTTGCTTTCTTCGATCCCCAGCCCGTATTTTTCATTGAGGTATTTCACCTCCAGCCGGCAGGAGAGGACATACTCGTCCTGGCCGACCTGCTTTTCGGTAAGGTCGGGTATGTCGTGTTCGTCCTCTATCTCGCCGAAAATCTGTTCGAGCACGTCCTCGAGCGAAATGACGCCCGCCGTCCCGCCGAACTCGTCGATCACCACGGCGATGTTGCTGCGGTGCTTGATGAAATTCTGCAACATCAGCTGCAGCGGCATGGTCTCGGGCACGAAATTGACCTGCATCATCACGTCGGCGATATTGGCCGGGCGCGTGAACAGGCTCTTCGAATTGACATAACCGACGATGTTGTCGATGCTCTTGCGCCAGACGAAAATACGCGAATATTTCGAATCGACGAACCGCGCCGTGAGCTGCCCGATCGACGTGTCGTCGATATCCACCGCCTCGACATCCACACGCGGCACCATGCAGTCGCGAACCCGCAGGTCGGCGAAATCCAGCGCATTCTGGAAAAGTTTGAACTCGTTGTCCGGCTCGGGACGCGGTTCCGACGTATTGGTATCGAGCAGTGCCGCGAGATCGTCGCGGCCGAAGCTGTGCGACACGGCCCGCTCCTCGACACGGCGCCCCGCCAGGCGCAGGATACCATGCGATATGAGCGTCGTGAGGCGGGCGATCGGATAGAGCAGCAGGTAAAAGAAATAGATCACCGGCGCCAGGGCGCGGTAATAGAAGTTGGGGTTGTTGCGGAAGATCGACTTGGGAAGGAACTCCGCAGCAAAGATGATGATGACGGTCGACACGGCCGTTTCGATGGCGACCGAACCGTTACGGGCGATGCTTTCCCACCCCAGCGCATAGAAGATGCCGCGCAGCAGCAACGACATGTAAAGCGAATAGATGACCAGAGCAATGTTGTTGCCCACCAGTATCGTGGTGATATACTGCCCGGGGTGGCGGGAAAAAATCTCCGCGATATGGTCGAACATGCGGCTCTGTTTGCGGTCGATCTCCAGTTTCAGGCGGTTCTTGCTCGTAAAAGCGATCTCCATGCCCGAAAAGAATGCCGACAACAACAGCATTAAGACAATCAGTATGACCGAAGTAAGCATCGTCCTGTTTATTTTGGGTTACTCCCCCGCCTCGTCCGCATGTACGGCACGCCGCAGCGGCTGTATCTCACCGATCGGTTCGGCCGGGCGAAGCTCATCCTGCCCGTCGGGGCAGACAGCTGGTGCAGCCAAAGGCGGCTCCTCGGAAAGCGGTGCCGCGGGCTGCGCCGCAACCGGAGCGGCAGGCCGGTCTGTCGCAGGGCGGGGCGAATCCGAAGTCCGGCCGGCAGGTTCGGCCACCGCCGTAGAGTCCGATTCGTTAGGTTTGACCTCGACCTCCATGCGCCCCTTCATACGGCGGAAGCGCCAGTCCTTGAACTCCTCGTCCGACTCGAAACCTTCGCCGATGAACACGTCGCGGCCATCGTTCTGCACGATTTTCGAATCGACGTTCGAATAGATTTTCTTGGTTCGCGCGTTCCAGAACAACTGTTGCGTATAGAGTTTCTTGCCGTCCGATTTCTCTACCACGACATTTCCCCGCGCCTCCCACAGGTCGCGGGTCTCGTAATGGATCGCATAGTTGGCCGTCAGCACGGCATCGACCGACGAGAGCGAATCGTTCTTATAGGTCGTCATCTCCACCCCCTTGGGGAACTCGCGGTAAGGCTCGCGCGCCAGCGAATAACCTTCGAGCAGCGGGGTTTTGAAATGATACGAACGGCGGCCGTTCTGCGACATGACAACCGACAGGTTTTCGCTGTATTCGGTCATCATCATCTCTATCCGGGACTCCGATTCGGGTTCTTCTTCACGCTCGCAAGAGAATAGCAAGATAGCACTCCCCACAACGGAGAGTGCTACCATCACGTATCTTGCGATAAATCTGTCCATCAATTAGCGGGGACGCACAGTAGTCGACACACCGGCAGCCGTACCGCAGTTGACGGTATAGCGTGCGCCTTCCTGCAACTCGTTGAAGAAGCACTCCTCCGAAGTCGGGAAACGGCTGCGGAATGCGTTCATCGAGGTTTTGGCAGGTTCGCGGTATTCCGAATCGCTCGGCAGCAGCTCGACGGCCTTGGCCATCGTGTCGTAAGCTGCCCAGAAGGTAGCCGGCCCGGCGAAACCTTCACAATGAGCTGCCGAAATGCCGTAGCACTGAGCCAGTACGAAATACGGCACACCGTCCTCGGGGTTCAGATCGCGGGCCTGACGGGCAGCCGATGCGGCGCCCTGGATGTCGTTGGAAACCAAACCTACCAGCGCCATGCGCACCAGCAGCAGCTGACGCTCAGCGGGATCCGTCTCGACGGCAAGCGCTTCATTGAGGTATTTCATGGCCTTCGTATAGTCGCCCTTGCTCTGGAAGGCCTGCGCAAGGAACATCGCAGTTTCGGACGAAGGTTTCACCGTATAGTATTTCTCGGCAATCGAGAAATAGAAATCGCCGTCGCACTTGGCACGCGACATCAGGGCTACGGCCTGCGCCAGCAACGCCTCATCGTCGGGAGCAGCCTCCAGCTTGCCGCGGAACAGATTTTCGAGGTTCTCGCAGCTGGCCGCGCCGCTCAGGCCGAAAGCCGCGTCGAACTGCGACTTGTAATCGCCGGCCTCGGGGTTCTTCTCGAAGAACGGGGTCAGGCGGTCGTACTCGGCGATGATCTCATCGGGCATCACCTCGTCGGTATTCTTATAATCCTCGCAGAGGTTCGAGAAATAGGCCACCACGGTTTCGGGGTCGGTGCTGTCGCCGCCCTGCGCGATTGCCGCGCGGAATGCCTCGCGGATGCCCTTGCGGTCGTTGGGTTTGTAGCGCAGGAACTCGCGCGCCTTCTGGTCGAGGATAAAGGCCGTCTTGCCGGGCTTGACGTTATCGCCGAAATACTGGGCACGCATATCGTACATCAGCATCAGCGAGTCGATGAACATGTTCTTCTCCGCCACGCTCTTGGCACGGTTGATCTTGTTCTTATACACGACGGCACCGCGCTGGTAGATCGACTCCGCAGCATCGGGTATCTTGTCGATAAGCCCCTTGAGGTAGTGTGCAGCGGCATCGTAGTCACGGTTGTCGCACGATTCTTTCAGGAAATTACTGTTCAGAATGTTCTGTTCACGCTCTTCGGGAGTAGCGCCCCATTTCGCATATTGCGGGGCACTGAAATCCTGAGCCAAAGCCGCCGAAGCCAAAAACACCAAAGCGGCAGAAAGCAGAAATTTTACGTTTTTCATCGGTCAGAGATTAATTTTTGTATTTCTTATACTTATAATTGTTTTCGTCAGTTAAACTACCTCCGTGTCGGGGTCGCAAGTTACTACTAATTCCTCGGACGTGCAATTTTCCGGCTCAAAAACTAATCGTATTTCGGCCTGCGGAACCAGTATTCCCCGTTCTCGGCACCCGCAAAGAGCGAGAATCCGACCGAGAATTTGAAATACTGCTGCCGCACCAGTCCCAGGCGCTCGGAAAGGTTATAGCCGCGACGTCCGTATTCCACGCCCACGTCGATGGTCGAACTGCCGAGGAACTTCACAGGCACCCCTACACCCAACGTAACGGCGTATTCGCCGATTTTATTGCCGTCGTAGGTCTGGTTGTAGGTTCCGTAACGGAAACCCGCCCGGTAGGCCCAGCGTTTCATGAACCTGCGCACGTCGTAATAGTTCGGCGTATACTCCACGCCCATCTTCACCATGCTCGTATTGGTATAGGCCACTTCGTATGCAGATTTGTCCGGCCCGCTGATCCCGGTCATTTCGGTCGCCTTATTGCCGCCGGTCCAGTTCTGATAGACATAGTCAAGCCCGATCGTCCATTTCGAGGTCATATAATAAGCCCCCACCGAAAGCTGACGCGGCAAGGCAAGTGCCAAATGGGTCGTATCGCCCTTCACGGTCGAATTATACAGGTCGCCGATATAGATCCGCTTGGTCACATCGGGATTCAGGTTGCCGCCGAAATCGTACGTAGCGCCGAACGTCAGCATGCGTTTCTGGTTCATGACAGCCTTCCAGAGAACACCGACCTGGCCTTTGATGCTCGAAATACTGTAATTATCGCTGCCGACCGTCGACGAGAAGGTTCCGTCGCCCGTGATCGGCGTCGGGGTCATCACGAAGCTGCGGTCGATGTCGCCCCAGTAATACTGCGCCGCGACACCCAACGAGAAATTCTTGAAAATCTCCCAGCCCAGGCCGACCTTGACCTCCGTCACGTCGCCCTCGCCCTGATAGACGTACTGCACGCGCCCCACATTGCCCCAAACCGGATCGTTCGGGTCGTAGTCCTGGGTATACTTGGTACGGTAGCCCACCGAGCTGTAAGGCGTGAGACTGAACCCGAGCCCGAGTTTCTTGGCGACCGGCATCTGGAACGCGATATCGTGGAAATTGAACGTATTATAGGCCGTGTTTTTGGACACATTGTCCACCTTCTGCGAATTGTAGTAATTCTGTCCCTCGAGGCCGAAACTGAAGAGGAAGCTCTTTTGCGGGATGGTACTGTACGCTGCAGGGTTGAGCAGATTAATTTTACCCGGAGTACCCATGGCCACCCCGACGCCGCCCATCGAGCGCATCTGCGTCGTACCGGGCGTATTGATCTCGCCGACGCCGTACATCGTATAGGGAGAGAATGCGTTAATACTGCTTGTCTGGGCCGATACGGCATAAGGAAGCATCACGGCTGCCGCGACAACCAGCTTAATCAAGGTGTTCTTCACTTGCATTGTGCTCTAAAATTCTATTCAATCCGCAAAAGACCAGATTACAGTTTGCAAATATCGTATTTTTAATTCGTTTAACAAAGAATTTTGCATCCCCGCCGGTA
>ERZ779840.4044-NODE-4044-length-11108-cov-4.703519_pt1 | contig 11108 bp, 9 predicted proteins | sample MGYA00511561_ERZ779840 | MGnify/ENA primary metagenome ERZ779840 (study PRJEB29588, sample SAMEA2162036) | human gut metagenome | biome: human gut; feature: human-associated habitat; material: faeces | place: Denmark | collected 2008/2010 ...
GGGCACGCGCTGTTTGCCTATTCCACCTCGCAGTACCGCGCGGAAAGCGGCGTTCTGACCACCCTGGACGGCGGCGTGCGCATCGAGGGAAGCTGGTGTGCCGAGGAGACCGCGACGCGCGAAAAGACCCAACTGCTCAACGACCGCGCGGACAAGCCGCAGTTCACCGAGCGGGAGCTGCGTGTCAACGGCCATTCCGCACGCAAGTGCTTCTGGCATGACGAAGAAAGCGGAGAATATGTGCTGGAATATCTTATCGACGCAGGCGGCGCGGAGCAGGGCGCTGCGCTGTATCTGCACATCACGCTGCAAAGCGAGACTGACCGATCCCGTGCCGAATCGGTCGTCAGCACGCTGCAATTACGGTAGTTTATACCCGAGCGGTCAATGGCCGCCCGGGGATAAACAAACCCGAGGGATCGGCTTGAACCGATCCCTCGGGCGTTTTTTATTCTCGGTCTGCGTCAGCCGGTTCAGTTCGCGTGCCTTCAACCGTCCAGAGAACCTTCTGGATGGGCTCAGTCTCGGCCACAGGCGTGGACATGGGCGCGGACTGTGCAACAGGCGCTTCGGACACGGCTGCGTACCATTCATAAGGCAGGGAAGCGTATGCGGTACACGCTGCACCTGTTGCTTTGTGTGTGGCATGAATCGCGAAATAATCGTTATCGCCCACATCATCGCCCATGGTGAACAGGCCGGCTTCATCAATCGTGGTCTTTTCAGTGACTTCGCTACCATATTCGCCGGTGACAGTCCAAGTGAAATCGGCAGCGGGCTGTTCCTCGCCGGTTTTCTGATTCTTGACGGCAAGCTGCTTCGTCTTTCCCTTTGCAACTTGGGCGCTTTGGGGGGAAATCACGTACAGCGGTGTGAGACGCACGGTCGTGGAGAACTCGGCGCCGGCCTTGCTTCGTGGCCGTGACCTTGATCTGACGGGTAGATTCCATCGCAGAGACGGTCAGAACGCCGTTTGCATCGATCTTGGTTTCTGGAGAGTTGCTGCCGGAGATGCTCCAAGTGACCTTGTCGGTCTTGCTGAAATTCTTCACGGTTGCGGTGAACTGCGCGGTTGTACCGGCCTGCACGGTGCTGCTCTCGGAGCTGACAGAAACATTCAGGCGGTTATTGACATAGACCTCCTCGGAGGTATTGCCCGCATAGTCTTCAAGCCGGACGTAAACGCCGTCGACTGTGCCGCTGATGGGAGTAAAGACCGCGTGGTCGTTCGTCACGCCAGCACCAACGCCGCGTGTGACTTCAACGGTATCGCCGCGGTTCCCGTCCGTGACGGTCTGATAGCGGATGATGTGCCAGTCGGTGCTCATCGGCTGCGTCAGGCGGCCGTCGGAGCCGTAAACTCTGCCGTCATAGGGCTTGCAGTACTTGTCGGGGAGGGTGGTGTCCACTGCGGTGGTCACGCCGATTTTGGTGATGCGCACGGTGACATGTGCGCCGTCGGCTTCCGCGCCGGTCGGGACGGTCACGGTGCAGCCGTTCGTGCCGGAGGACTTCCAGGTGCGGGCTTCCTTTCCATAGGCGGTGGTGACGGTGACATCTGCTGCGCCGCCTTCCCATGTCAGAACGAGCTGACCGTCGGCGGCGTTGTCCACTTTGACGTTCTTCATGGCCTCACCATAGTTGTAGGTGGCCGTTGTGCCCTTGCTCTCGGTGCCGTCTGCGGAGACAGCCTTGATGACGAGCGTGACCTGACCGGCATCCTCATGATAGCCGTCCACGAGGGCGTGGAAATCGAGCGTGTCGCCTGCGGTCGCTACAGTCCCCTTGGGAGAGACGGAGACGGACTTGATGTAGTTGGCCGCCGCTTCCGCGATGGCTTCCTTCACGTTCTTGATGTAGTAGTTTTCGTCGTAAATGCCGCCGAGGAACATCTCGTGGCCGCCGACAAGGGCATAGAGGTTGTACTGCTTGACCTTGTCATAGGATTCCTTGTTCCAGAAGACGGTCATTTCGCCGTCCTCATAGGCCTTGACGATCCGGAAGCCGAACGTATGCCGGCCGCAGCTACATAGACTACGCGCTGCACATCGGCGCAACCTCTGAAAACCTCGATCGGCTTGCCGAATTGTGGAGTTCTACTGGTGCGGCTGCGGTGAAACTGTTTACCTGCTTTTCTGTAAGCGACTTTCCTTATGTACAGGACGACTGCCTGCTGCGCGCCTTTGAAATTCTTGCGCAGCGCGGTGGTGTGGCAATGGTTCATGCCGAAAATGACGCGATTATTAAATCGCTTGAGAAAAAGCTGCAGGACGAGGGCCGCAACAGCGGTGAGGACTATCTTCTCAGCCATCCGATCATTGGAGAAAACGAAGCAATCCAGCGTGTTTTGTATTTTGCGCAACGCACCGGCGTCGAAACCGTTATTCTTCATGTTAGCAACGCTGAAGCACTGGAAATGATTTATGCAGCACGGCAGCGAGGTGTGAAAGTGCATGCGGAATCCGCACCGCATATGTTTGCTTTCACGCAGGAGGATACGCAGATAGTCTTGAGCAAATTTGGCGTGAATCCGATGTGATCTTGACCGCTTGTCCGCTTTCGGATTCCACACGCGGCATTATCTGTCAAAAAAGCATCGACAAGATGAAAAAGACCGCTATCATTATCAATATTGCACGCGGTGGGATTGTCAATGAAGCTGAGCTTGCCGAGGCATTGAATACCGGCCGCATCTGGGGCTATGGTGCAGATGTTGCCTCGACAGAGCCGATTCGGCACGACAATCCGTTGCTCAGAGCAAAAAACTGCTACTTGACGCCGCATATTGCATGGGTTCCCCGTGAGACGCGTGAGCGGATGCTGAACATCGTTGAGAAGGATCTGCGTTCCTACCTTGCGGGACAGCGCATCAATTGTGTGAATCCATGATTCCGGAAGCCGCTTTACATTGAGTTGCCGTGGATTGTTGTCGGCTGCTTCTCGGTGATTGTTTTTGGTTGCTGATGTGTTCGCTTGTGCGGCAAAATTCTGGAAGTTACCGTGGTGCCACTGGCACTAATATACTTACGTAGCTGATACACACGCGCAAAGTACCGGCAAACGGAATTTGCAAATCTCGCCCGAATATGCTATAATGCCCGCAGCAGGAGGCGAGGACATGAAACTGATGATCGCGTCGGACATTCACGGCTCGGCGTATTTTTGTGAGCGGCTGCTGGAGACGTTTGACCGGGAGACAGCCGACCGGATGTTATTGCTGGGTGATATTTTATACCACGGCCCCAGAAACGACCTGCCGCGCGGTTACGCACCAAAGCAGGCGCTGGAAATGCTGAACGCAGTCAAAACATGTCTGTTCTGTGTGCGCGGAAACTGCGACACCGAGGTCGATCAGATGGTGCTGGAATTTCCGATTCTGGCAGACTACTGCCTGCTGACGGCGGGCGAACGCCTGATCTATGCGACGCACGGGCACAGATACAACCTGAATGCGCTGCCGCCCTTGCAGCCCGGCGACATACTTCTGCACGGGCATACGCATGTTCCGGCGTGGGAGCGCTTTGGCGACGGAAATCTGTATCTGAATCCCGGCTCGGTCTCCATCCCCAAAAACGGCAGCCCGAACGGCTATATGATTTTGGAAAACCGCTGCGTTCAGTGGAAAGCACTGGAGGGCGAGATCTACCATGAGGAAATGATTTAAGGCAAAACCCCCCCGCCTGTACCGATTCCGGTGCAGGCGGGAGATTTTATAATATGTGTTATTTCTTGGCCAGATACTTGCGCATATCCAGCGAGCAGGCGGCGAGAATGATTCCGCCCTTGACGATGTATTGCAGGTTCGGGTCGATGCCCAGCATGGTCAGCGCCACGAAGATGATACGCAGCACGAACACGCCGAGGACGATACCGCTGACTTTGCCGGTGCCGCCGACGAAGGACACGCCGCCGATGACGCAGGCCGCGATGGCGTCGCATTCGTAGTTCAGGCCGGCAGACTGCGTGATGGAGCTGATGCGTGCGCCCTCGATGAAGCCCGTCACGCCGTACATGGCGCCGGCCAGCGTGTGCACCAGGACGGTCGTCCAGAACACGTTGACGCCGGAAACGCGGGCGGCCTCGGCATTCGAGCCGACGGCAAACATGTTCTTACCGAAGGCCGTCTTGTTCCAGATGAACCAGATCAAGGCGACGAAAATTACGGCGTAGAGCACATACCACGGAATCGAGACGTTGCCGAATTGCAGCATGGGGGAGGTGACGACGTTCTTATAGCTGTCGGACAGGCCGGAGACCGGCTGGCCGTTGTTGTCGTTGAGCTTGAAGAACATGAGGATCAGGCCATAGGTAATGAGCTGCGTGGCCAGCGTGACGATGAAGGGGTGCAGGCTGAACTTTGCCACGAAGAAACCGTTGACCAGGCCGATGAGCGCGCCGATGGCCACGACGATGAGAATCGTCAACAGAATCCACCACGGGGAGATGGCCGGAAGATTCGGGAAGAGCTTGCGGGAGATGTCGCGGTTTTGCAGCAGCGCACCGGCAAAGGCGGCGGTCAGACCGACCACACGGCCGCCGGACAGGTCGGTGCCCGTCAGGACGATGCAGCCTGCGATGCCGAGCGCCATGGGAAGTGACGCCGCGACCAGAGAGATGATGTTGACGATGGAACCGGGAGAGACGAAATTCTTATTCTGAATGGCGGTGTAGATGATGAAAATGGCCATCAGAATGTAAAGCGCGTTGTTCAGAACACCGTTCGACCAGAATCTGCGCTTGTCCAGCCGATCCATATGGCGGTATTCTTCTTTTGTGCGCTGAAGCTGTTTTACTGGATTTGTCATAGCGCTGCCTCCTTAAACATACTTTGCCGCCAGACGCATGATCTCCTCCTGCGTCGTCGTTTTTGCATCGACCTCACCGGCAAGACGGCCGCCGGACATGACCAGAATTCGGTCGCAGACGCCCAGAAGCTCGGGCATTTCGGACGAGACCATCAGGACGGTCTTGCCGCGGTTTGCCTGATCGAGAATGAGCTGATAGATCTCATACTTTGCGCCGACGTCGATGCCGCGCGTCGGTTCGTCGAGCAGCAGCACGTCCGGATCGGTCAGAAGCCAGCGGCCTATGATGACCTTCTGCTGGTTGCCGCCGGAAAGACTGCGGATCTTGGTCTCCTGCGAGGGCGTTTTGGTGTGCATGGCGTCAATGGACCACTGCGTGTCCTTCTTCATGGACTTGCTGCTGAGCACGAAGCCGAACTTCTTGTGCTTTTTCAGGCTGGAGATGACCGTGTTGTCGCGGATGCTCCGGATGCCGAAAATGCCGGTGGCGCGTCGCTCCTCGGTCAGAAGGGCAAAGTGATTCTTGATCGACTGGCGCGGCGTGCGGTTTTTGCAGACCTTGCCGTCCAGCGTGATCACACCGGACTTGCGCGTGGCGAAGCCGAACATGGTTTCAAGCGTTTCCGTGCGGCCGCTTCCGTCCAAGCCGGCCAGACCCACGATCTCGCCGCGCCGCGCGGCAAAGGAGATGTCGCGGAGCTGATTGTACATGCCAGAAAGGTTGCGCACCTCGAGGAAGGGCGCGCCGGGCTTGTTGGTTTTCGGCGGGAACTGATTGTTCAGCTCGCGGCCGACCATCAGGCGGATGATGTCGTTCATCTCCAGCTCGCTTGCGGGCTTGGTGGCAACGTGCGTGCCGTCGCGCATGATGGTGATCTCGTCGGAGATGCGTTTGATCTCCGCCATTTTATGGGAAATGTAGATGATGCCCATGCCGCGGTCGCGCAGCATGTTGATAATGCGGAACAGATGCTCCACTTCCTCCTCGGTCAGCGAGGAGGTCGGCTCATCGAATACAATGATCTTCGAGTGATAAGAGACGGCCTTTGCGATCTCGACCATCTGACGCTGCGACACCGGCATGGTGCCCATGACCCGGTGCGGATCGACGTCGATGCCGAGTTCTTCAAAAACGGCCTGCGTGTCGCGGAGCATTTTGCGCTCGTTGACGACGAAGCCGGCGATCTTTGGATAGCGGCCGAGCCACAGATTGTCCATGACCGTCCGCTTGAGAGCCTGATTCAATTCCTGGTGCACCATGGCCACGCCGTTGTTGAGCGCTTCCTTGCTGCTGGAGAAATTGACCTCTTTGCCCTCGAGATAAATATGACCGCTGTCTTTGGTATAAATGCCGAACAGGCATTTCATCAGGGTGGACTTGCCTGCGCCGTTTTCACCCATCAGCGCATGGACCGTACCGGCCTTGACCTCAAGGCTGACATGATCGAGCGCTTTTACGCCGGGGAATGTCTTTGTGATGTCCGTCATGCGGAGCAGAACGGTTTGCTCCATCTGGATCCCTCCTCCTGATTCCGGTCGAAAACGGGGCAGCCGCCGACAGAGCAGCGGCTGCCTCGGTGAAGCGTTGCTTACTTGGTGTAGGGAGCGTAGGCGACGAACAGCTTGTTGGCGATGCCGTCGGCCACGGAGTACATATCGGCGTTCGTTGCGGCGACAGCGGCAACGGCGTCGGCCATGGAGGTGCCTTCACCGGCGGCCTTGACGACATCGGCGATGGCGACGGCCATGCCCTCGGCATCCTGCTTGACGGTACCGGTCATCTTGCCGGCAGCGATCAGCTCCTTGGCAGCGTCGGTAGCGTCAACGCCGAACACGGGGATGGTGGTCGCGCCCTCGGCGCCGGTGTTGTAGCCGGCAGCCTCCAGAGCGGAGATAGCGCCTTCAGCCATGTTGTCGTTGTTGCAGATGATCAGCTCGATCATGTTGCCGTTGGCCTCGTTGTACTGGGACAGGTTGGTGTTCATGTAGTCCAGAGCAGCCTGTGCGCTCCATGCGCCGCCCAGATCCACCTGATACTTGGAGGCGTTGGAAGCGTCGAAGTACTCCAGAGCGGGCTTGCCGGCAGCGGTCAGGACAGCGTCGGCATCCTCAACACCGAACTGGGTGCGGTAGATGGCCTCAACGTTGGCCTCGTCGCCCTTGAACATGGCGTAGGAGATCTTGCCGTCGCCGTTCAGGTCAACGGTATCCCAGTTGGCCAGCAGGTACTCGCCGACCATCTTGCCCTGCAGGTGACCGGCTTCGGGAGCGTCGGTGCCGATGAAGCAGATGTTGCCGTTGGCGTTCAGGACGGTGCCTTCTTCGCCGTCAGCCTCGATGGCGCGGTTGAAGAACACAACGGGCACGCCGCCGGCCAGCTTGATGATCTCGTTGGCAACGTCGGGGGAACCGGAGGTGACCATGTTGACGACCAGCAGGTTGTAGCCGTCGGTGATGGCGGTCTGGATCTGCTCGTTCTGGGTGGTCTGGTTGTTGTTGCCGTCGAAGTTCTGGTAGGTGACGCCGAGGGTGTTCAGCTCATTGTCCAGAGCGGTACGGACGCTGGAGATGTAAGTATCGGCATAGGTGTAGTAGAACACGCCGACCTTCAGAGCGGAGTCGCTGCCGCCGGAGGGCTGGTTCTGGGAAGTGCTGGGGGTGTCATTGTTGCCTGCGCAGGCGGCCAGTGCAAAGACCATGACCAGCGCGAGCAGGAGTGCAAGGAACTTTTTCATTCGTTTTTCCTCCTAATAGAAAATGTTGAGTTTGCCGGAGCGTCCGGAGGGACTGCTCCCCTTGACGCTTTCAGTTTATCAAACGCACGGGGCAAAGTATATGGATTTTTCCACGGCAATTTTCTAGATTTTTTTGAGGACGTAAAAAACAGCCGTCCGGTTTTGTGCAGTCTGCACAAAACCGGACGGCAATATTGGAAATCTGTGGACTTCTGTCCTCAGCCGAAGGAAAATAGCGCCTTCTGACTTTCCATGGTGAACATGTTCTCCTTGGTCACGATGCTCGTGGCGGTGTCCACGACCGTGCGGCTGCCGAATCGTTCGCCCTGCAGCGCCTGCCACGCTTTTTCAATGCCGAGATAGCCCATGGCGTAGGGGTTCTGCACGATCAGCGCGGAGACCGTTCCGGTCTGCAGGTATTCGATGCATTTGATATTGCTGTCGAACACCACACAGCGCACGCGCCCGCTCAGACCCAGCTCGTCCACGGCCATGGCCGTACCGACGGCCAGCGGCTCGTTGAGACCGACAAGCACGTTGATGTCCGGGTGCTTGCTGAGCATCTTGACCGCGGCCTGCTTGGCAAGCCGCTGATCGGTCGGAACGTTGACTGAGTAAATGCCATAGACGCGCGAATCCTTAATGAGCGCCTCGCGGAAGCCCTGCTCGCGCTCCTGACCGTTCTGCGTGCCCTTGTCGCAGTTGACGATGCCGACGACGAGCTTCTGCTCGTCTGTGTCCAGCACGGCTGCGCCGGTCATACGTCCGGCTTCGACATTGTCCGTGCCGATGCGCACGCTCACACCTTCGGAGTCCACGTCGCTGTCGATCACCACGACGGAAATTCCTGCCGCGACGGCCTCGTTGATCGCCTGCGCGTTTTCCGTGTAGCTGATGGCGGAAAAGACGATGGCGTCGGCCTGATCGGCAATGGCCTGCCGGATAAAGGCGTTCTGCTCCTCGTAATTTTCCTCGGTCTCGGCGCCGAGAATGGTCAAATCGACGTTGTATTCGGATTTTGCGGCGCTGGCTCCGGCAAAAACCGATTTCCAGAACTCCGTGGTCGTGGACTTGACGATCAGATAGACCGAATACGGCCCGCCGGTGTTGCGCGCGCCGGTGCAGCCTGCCAGAAGCGCAAGCAGCAGCACGAGCGCGATGCACTTTTTAGCGTTTTTCATACTCGTCCTCCTCGCGCACCTTGGGCATGCGTACCGTGACGCGGGTGCCGCAGTCCGGCTCGCTCTCAATGTGCAGACCGTAGCGCTCACCAAACCAGATTTTCAGTCGGTCGTTGACGTTTTTGATGCCGATACCGGCCTTGCCGTCGGGTTTTCGCGTGAAAATTTCCGTAATCTGCTCCGGCTCCATGCCCACGCCGTTGTCCTCGACGATAAACAGAATGTCCTCGCCCTCGGAGGTTACGCGGATGGTGATCTCGCCCTCGTCCACAAGGCCGTTGATGCCGTGGTAGATGGCATTCTCGATGATGGGCTGGAGCGTAATCTTGTTGCACAGGAAATCCAGGCAGTTCTCGTCCACTTCAAAGCGGTAGGCGAACTGATTGCGGTAACGTACGGACTGAATTTGCAGATAGCTCTGCGCGTGCTGTACCTCGCTGCGGATGGGGATCAGCTCGTGACCCTTGCTGATGCTGATGCGGAACAGCTTGGCCAGTGCGCCGACCATCTCCACGGCCTCGGCATTTTTGCCGCGCTCGCACATCCACGAGATGGAGTCGAGCGTGTTATAAAGAAAATGTGGGTTGATCTGCGCCTGAAGCGCCTTCAGCTCGGTCTTGCGCAGATTGACCTCCTCGCTGCGCACCGTGACCATGAGCTGCTGGATCTTTCTGACCATGTGGCCGAAGGAGGCCGAGAGGTTCTGCACCTCGCGCACACCTGTGACCGGTTCATAGGTGAAATTGTCCGCTGATTTTTCAAAGCTGCGCATTGCAAGAATTAGATCGTGGATGGGCAGCGACAGCGTCCGCGACAGCAGAATGCTCAACACCACCGAGGCTGCGAGAATCACGATCGCTGAAATGCCGACCATGCGCAGCGCCTCGTGCTGGCCGTCGGAGATCAGCTCTTCAAACGAGCTGACGCCTACGACGCGCCATGTGCTGTTTTCCAGCGTCTGCACGGAATAGATCAGATTGCCCGAGAGGCTCACGCCGTCGTCCATGGAGGCAATCAGCTCGGTGTTTTCGTGCTTGAGGTCGGAATAAAGAAGCTGCTGCTGCGGGTGGTAGACGATGTTGCCGGCCGTGTCCTCCAGAAAGCAGTAGCCGCGCTGGCCGATGCCCACGCCGCTGATGTAGGACGAGATATTCGAGCAACTGATGTCCACGGCGAGCCAGCGCTCGCCCAGCGAGGTCTGCACAGGTGCGACGACGGTCACGACCCACGGATAATAGCCCTCAAAAATGGACATGACGTGCGGCGCGGAAACCTCGCCCGCCTGATAGTCCTGCAAGCGGTCGGGGTCGAGCGAGAGATTTTTCAGAATATCCGCGCGCACCGTATGACCGAGGCTGTAACAGTTGCGCATGCCGCCGGAGCCGTCGTAGGTCGTCACGGCGACCACATCCGGCCGGATCTGAAGAAAGGTTTCAAAGCGCTCCTGCCGCTGCGCAGCGGGCGTTTGCAGATAATCCTCGAGCAGATGCAGCGCGTCGTTCATATCCTCGAGGTATTCGTTCATCACACTGCTGACCTGCGCCACGGCCTGACGGCTCGTGGTTTTTGCGTTGCGGATCATGGCGTCGCGGTAAGCCTGCAAAAATACCAGTGTTGCGCAGACCAGCACGCTTACTGCCACAGCCGAGAGCGACAGCACCATGATAACGTTCATGCTCAGACTTTTTTTCTTCATGCGTGCGTGTCCTCCCGGAAGCCCTCCTGCCGCATCCGCGCAGGCGAGACACCGTAGAATTTCTTGAAGCAGTAGCCGAAATAGCTCTGGTCGGAATAGCCGCAACTGCGTGCGACCTCCGCGATGCGTATGCCCTCGTTTTGCAGCAGACTGCGTGCAGCGGTCATGCGTTTTTTAATGAGCAGGTTCGTAAAGCTGTCGCCCGCGACGCGCTTGAGATTCGCACCCAGATAGTTCGGGCTGACGTGCAGACGGTCACCCGCAAGCTGCAGCGACAGCGCCTCGTCCATGTATTCCTTGTCGATCATTTGCAGCGCGTGCGTGCAGAGCCGGTCGATGCTGTCCCAGCCGTCGGAGGCGTGCACGCCTCCGTCCTTCTGCGCAAGCTGCAAGGCCTGCATCGCGTCGATATAGGCGTCGTGACAGGCGGACAGCCCGGCAAATTCCCGGCTGACGCCGACGGACAGCTCCGCGTGCCACGTCCGGCGCACGATCTGGCGCAGCTCGTCCACGGCGGCATAGACCGCCTTCAGGTCGGCCATAAGGGCCTTCAGGTCCTTATAGGACACATACTTGCTGGAATTGCGCAGCTGGTGGATGATGCAGTTCTGGATCTCAGTCTGAGGAAAAACTGCGTGGATCGCTGCGTCAAACCCTGTCAAATTGTCGGTACAGGCGATGAAAATGTCTT
>ERZ779840.4050-NODE-4050-length-11094-cov-6.336444_pt1 | contig 11094 bp, 8 predicted proteins | sample MGYA00511561_ERZ779840 | MGnify/ENA primary metagenome ERZ779840 (study PRJEB29588, sample SAMEA2162036) | human gut metagenome | biome: human gut; feature: human-associated habitat; material: faeces | place: Denmark | collected 2008/2010 ...
CCGCCTCGATGGCGATGGTGCCGCTGCCGCAGAAGGGATCGCAGAACGGGTCGCGCCCGTTGTAATGCGAGAGCTTCACCATCGCGGCGGCCAGCGTCTCCTTGAGCGGAGCCGCCACGCCGACGGCGCGGTAGCCGCGCTTGTAAAGCCCCTCGCCGCTCGCGTCGAGGCAGAGCATCACCTCGTCCTTCATGATCGAGAAACGGATCTGATAGCGCTTGCCGGTCTCCGGCAGCGTTTGCAGCCCGTAGGCCGCCCCGAGCCGCTCGACGACCGCCTTCTTCACGATGGACTGGCAGGCGGGAACGGAGTGCAGCGTGGAGTTGATGGAATAGCCCGTCACGGGGAACTCGCCCTCGCGGGGGATCCAGTCCTCCCAGCGCACGGCGCGGGTGCCCTGAAAGAGCGTTTCAAAATCCGTCGCGCGGAAGCTCGCGAGCACGAGCAGCACGCGCGCACCGCAGCGCAGATTGATGTTCAGCCGCGCGAGGTCGCGCTCCTCGCCGCGGCACAGCACACGCCCGTTTTCCACCTTTACATCGGCAAGGCCGAGCTTTTTCACTTCATCGCCCACCAGACTCTCGAGCCCCAGCAGGCAGGGAATGGCAAATTGCAGCATGGCGTTTCCATCGCTTTCTTCTTTCGTTTTTTCCAGTATAGCGGACGCGGCGCAAAAACGCAATCGTCCGCGCGCAAAAAAAGCATGGTAATTCCCCTCGCCCTATGGTATACTATGGAAAAGCCCCAAACGCCCCTCCGGCGGGCAATGTAACGTTAAAGTTGCGCGTCGGACAGGCAAACACGCAAAACGCAAGCGCAGGTTGGTGGAAAAAACACGGCGCGGGCGGTAGGATAACCGCACAGAGAGAAACGGAGGAACACGGAAATGACCTTTGGCGAAAAGCTGCAGGAGGTCCGAAAGCAAAGCGGCATGACGCAGGAGACCTTTGCCGAGCAGCTGCACGTCTCGCGGCAGGCGGTGTCGCGCTGGGAGTCCGGCCGCGGCTACCCGGAGATCGAAAAGATCCTCTACATCTGCCACCGCTACCACACGACGCTCGACGCGCTCTTCGCTGACGAGCTTCCGCCCGTCGAGGCGGAGGAGGCCGAGGTCGAGCAGCCCATCGCCGGCAAGCCGCTCAAGCGTTCCTTTGTTGACTTTCTCAGCAATCTTTCCCCCTATGACAAGCTCATCGGCGGCACGCTGATCTTCATCGTTCTGCTCTCGCTGATGGCGCTTGCCCACAGCATGAAAGGAGGTTCGGGAAGCAACATGACATTCGTATGGATCGCCGCCATCGTCATTTTCGGCATCGCCGAGGCGGCGACGGCAGGGCTGGTCTCCATCTGGTTCGTGGCGGGCGCGGTGGCCGCGCTGCTCTCGCTGGAGCTCGGCGCGGTGCTCTGGCTGCAGATCGTCGTCTTTCTGGCGGTCTCCATCGCGGCGCTGGTCGCGACGCGCCCGCTGGCGCACAAAATGCTGGATAAGGCCATCGTTCCCACCAACGCCGACCGCGTGCTGCACCACACGGCCAAGGTCACCGAGACCATCGACAACGAAAACACCACCGGCGCCGTCTACATCGACGGCAAAACATGGACCGCCCGCAGCGAGGACGGCGACGTGATCGCCCGCGGCTCCATGGTCACCATCGTCCGCATGGAGGGCGTCAAGCTCTTCGTCAGAAAAGAAAGGGAGGAACCGTAATATGCCTATCGCATCCATTTTCAACTACATCGGCGTCATCGTGCTCGTCGTGCTCGTGCTCATTCTTGTTGTGAGCAACATCCACGTCGTGCAGCAGTCCCGCGCCTACGTCGTCGAGCGTCTCGGCGCGTACAGCGCGACCTGGAACGTCGGCCTGCACCTGAAGATCCCCTTCATTGAGCGCGTGGTCAAGAAGGTCAGCCTCAAGGAGCAGGTCGCCGACTTCGATCCCCAGCCCGTCATCACCAAGGATAACGTCACCATGCAGATCGACACGGTCATCTATTTTCAGATCACCGACCCCAAGCTCTACACCTACGGCGTCGAGCACCCGATGAACGCCATCGAGAACCTGACCGCCACGACGCTCCGCAACATCATCGGCGAAATGGAGCTCGACCAGTCCCTCACCAGCCGCGACGTCATCAACGCCAAGATGCGCTCCATCCTTGACGAAGCGACCGACCCCTGGGGCATCAAGGTCAACCGCGTGGAGCTGAAGAACATTCTGCCGCCGCAGGACATCCAGAACTCCATGGAAAAACAGATGAAGGCCGAGCGTGACCGCCGACAGGCGATTTTGCAGGCCGAGGGCACGAAGCGCAGCCAGATCCTTGTCGCCGAGGGCGAAAAGGAAGCCGCGATTTTGAAGGCGGACGCGGAAAAGCAGGCCGCGATTCTCAAGGCAGAAGCCGAAAAGCAGGCAGCCATTCTCAAAGCTGACGGCGAAGCGCAGGCCATCATGGCCGTGCAGAAGGCCATGGCCGATTCTCTGGCGCTTTTGAATGAAAAGGCCCCGAACGACCAGGTGCTCAAGCTCAAGGCGCTTGAGGCCATGCAGAAGGTCGCGGACGGCAAGGCCACGAAGATCATCATCCCGTCCGAGCTGCAGGGCTTTGCGGGTCTGGCTTCCGGCATTGCCGAGACGGTAAAGGCGACGAAGTAATATGGCGAAGAAGGACGAGCGCTTTATCAAGGTGCTGAACGAGGGCAGTACCTGGACCACGAACCGTGAGATTTGGGCCGACAAAACGACCGGCGTCAACTATCTCTGGGTCGCTTCCGGCAATGCCGGCGGCCTGACTCCGCTGCTCGGCGCCGACGGCAAGCCCGTCGTGACCCGGATCCCATTAGAAGAGGAATGACGCCGCTATTACTCCGGTCTTGACTGCCGTAGGAACATTTTTATAAGGCAAACTTTTTCGGCGCACAAGCATACAGAAAAATGAAGAACTGCCATCCGACCGGATGGCAGTTCCAGCGTGTCGAAAAAGTCTTTTCGCCCCGCTGAAGCAGTTTTTCAAACTTTGAAAAACTGGTTGATTGAACGCGAAGGGGGCTCTTTGCCCCCTTCACTCTTTCCCTGCTGCTCTATCATCCAACTGCTTTTCATGGTTTTTTGACAGACTGAACCGCCATCCGACCAGATGGCAGTTCTTTCAATTTAATTGCAGCTGCGGTAAATCAGCTTTGCGTTTGGATCTTGCAAAGCAGTACGAATTCGCAGAAAGCCTGGTCGTATGGATGGTCACGCCTCCGGATCGAAGCGCTCAAAAATCGGGATGCCTCCGGCAGCTTCGCAGGCCAGCATGTCTTCCTTCGTGCGGATCGTCCAGTCAACCTCCTGCGCACCCCAGACACGAACGCACGAGCGCAGGCAGTAGCTGCTGCGGTCTTCAAATTTGTACGCGATAAAGTCCGGGACCGTCAGGAAGTTCAGCAGCAGATTGCCCGCAATGAACCGCTTATACCACGGCAGGCCCGACTTGTCCTTCTCAAAATTCATGGAAAGCTGCCCGCGGCAGATCGCAGGGCGGAACTTTTTCACGTCGATAAGCGCGAAGGGGTCAAACGACTCGATGCAGAACTCGCCCTGGTAACTGTCCAGCCGCTCGCAGACGGCCTTGGCCAGCGCCTTGTGATTGCCGCGCGCGGTTTTGAGTTCGATAATCAGGGGCGTTGCATGCTCAAACAGGGCGAGAACCTCGTCAAAGGTCGGGATCTGCTCATCCGTGCCCTCAAGACGAAGCTGCTTCAGTTCGTCCAGCGTCAAATCCTCAATCTCGCCCTCGACGTTTGCGCAGCGCCTCAGATCAGAGTCATGGAACACGGCAAGCGTGCCGTCCTTTAAAAGATGCACGTCCAACTCCGCGCCGAAGCCGCGCTCAATCGCCCGGCGGAAAGCGGGCAGAGAGTTTTCGGGAATGACGGGCTTGTCGTGATAGCCTCGGTGGGCATAGCGGTACTTTTTGAGAATTTCCCACTTCTGATGCCCTTTCCGGCACCTCAGCGCCAGCGTGAACAGCAGATCGAGCGCCAAAAGCACGATCAGGATGATGCAGATTGTCAGCATGGTTACAGACTTCTTTCTTGCTATATTTTAGATAGGCTTGAGCAGCACTGAAACCCAAAACACAAACCAGCAAAGCGTTTGTGTTTTGGAAAGGAGGAAACGGGCTCAGAGGATAAGAGACGTCGCACATAGCGGCGGCTCGTTCCGTCGAGGCCGTTTCCGACGCGCCTCCGGCGGCCCATCCTTTTCCGTCTTGCCGGAAAAGAATGGAGAGAAAAGGGGCGCTTGGTTACGGTTTGGTGCATTCTGCGGGTACGATTCAGGCAATCCCTGATTTATAGCTGTTACGAACACACCAAGTCACCCTACGGGAGTTAGACTACACGCCGCCTGTTACGGTACACCAAGTTTAATAACAGCTGCCTTTGAATGGCTGCGGTAAAAACGCTTTGCGTTCAAAATTTGCAAAGCAGCACGGATTTGCCGGAGTTCTGTAGGTTATGCGGACGGGGTCAGTCGTCCATTTCCTCGAACGCCTCCAGCCCCTTCTTGGCCTCGGCCTTGGCATCGCCGTGGTGGACGAAAAGCATCGTCACAAAACTCAGCGCAACGAACAGCGCAGCATACGGGAACAAGACACGGTAGTCGATCTTTCGCATGAGCGTACCGGCGACGATGGGCGTAACGACCTGCGCAGCCATGGAGGCCGTGTAGTAATAGCCTGTGAATTTGCCGATGTCCGATCCCTTGCACATCTCAACGACCATGGGAAGCGAGTTGACGTTGATCGCAGCCCATGCAAGGCCGACGAGGGCGAAGACAACAAACATGATGGCGTTGATGGACGAGAACGTCGTTGTGAGCACATAGCCGCTGGCGAAGCAGACGGCAAGCAGGATAATGCCGCACTGAATCGTGCGCTTGCGGCCGATCTTTGAGGCGATCTGGCCGATGGGGATGTACGAGACGATGGCGCCCGCCGTGGCGATGAGCAGGCAGGTCGATGCGCCGCCGAGGCCCTGCCCCATGACGACATCGACATATGTCGAGAACCACGTTGTCACACCGTTATAGCCGATGAACCAGAGCGCGATGGAGGCCAGCAGGAAGCCGAGGCTCTTTTTGACAGGCTTCGGGAGCGTTTCGTGGCCGCTGCCGTCGTCCTGCGCGAGATTCCATTCGGGGTGCTGCTTTTCAAGCGCCTGGTTTTCCGCCGTGAACTTCGGCTCCCTGATCGTGAGGAAGAGCACGGCGACGGCGACGAACATAATGGCCGACACAACGATAAACAGCGGCTGATAGTTCACATGATCCAAACCGGCAGTTTTGGAGTTGGGATAGAGCACCGCCGCAACGCCGAGATACAGAATGCCGCCGACCGCGCCCATCAGATTGATGATGGCGTTCGCACGCGAGCGCAGCGGCTTTGGCGTCACGTCGGGCATGAGGGCGACGGCGGGAGCGCGGTACGTTCCCATGGCGACGAGCAGCAGGCCGAGGACGATGACAAATGAGGCCGTCTTGAAGCCGGAAGGCTGGGCGGCGTAGCTGTTGTCAAGGAGCGGGAGAATGTTCATAAGGATGATGGCGCAGCCGGTGCCGAAGAGGATGAAGGGCATGCGCTTGCCGATTTTTGTATGGCTCTTATCCGAGACGGAGCCGAAGAACGGCAGCAGAAAGAGCGCCAGAATGTTGTCCGCCGCCATGATCGCGCCGGAGAACGTTTCGTTCATGTGGAAGGTCTTCGTGAGGATCAGCGGCACGATGCTGTCATACATCTGCCAGAACGCGCAGATGGACAAGAACGCAAGGCCGACCAGGATGGTACGTTTGCTGTTGAGTTTCATTTCGGTTCTCCCTTTTCTAGTGTATTGAGGACTTCGCGGATATTCTGCATACAATACGTCGGCTGAACGCCGTATTTTGGGATATCCTCCATCACACCCTCGCCGGACAACACGAAAATCGTATCGACCCCCGCGTTCACACCGCAGGCAATGTCGGTATACACCCGGTCGCCAATGAGGCATGTTTCGCGCGGCGAGAAGCCCGTCTGCTCCATCGCCAGCAGCGCCATCTCAGGCTGCGGTTTGCCGATGACCTTCGGGCGGCGGCCTGTCGCGGTGTGGAGCATTTCAATCACGCTGCCGCAGTCCGGTGCGCTGCCGTACCATGTCGGGCAGACGAGATCGGGGTGCGTGGCGACGTAATCCGCGCCCCGGTTCAGCAGGATGCAGCAATTTTCCAGCTTTTCATACGTCAATTCCGTGTCGTAGCCCAGAAGGACAACGGCGCAATCATCCCGCAGCGTCTCGGCTACTCGCAGCCCTGCCAGACGAAGCTGATTTTTAAGAGATTCCGTTCCGCAGACATAATAGACCGTATCCGGCAGATACCGGCCGCGCAGATAGCGGATGGCCGCATCCGCGCTGGTCAGAAAATCGTCGGGAAAGGCTTCAATGCCGAGCCGGGCCATTTTGGCGATATACGCGTCTGTTCCGCGCGAGGAATTGTTCGTCAGGAACAGGTACCTGCCGCCGATGGCGCGCACATAGCGCAGAAAGTCCAGCGTGCCGTCGAAGAGCGTTTCACTCAAATAGATCGTGCCGTCCATGTCCAGCAGGAACAACCGTTTTTCCGCAAGAGACATTGCATACCTCCATGGTATTGATAAAAAATATTATACAGCGCCGCGCGCCGTTTGACAAGCGCTGCAAGCCGCCATACAATACACATAGGAAATATTGACTGAAAGGAATCCGCGATATGCTGAAAGACCTGCACACGCTCACGCCGTATCTGGACTTTATCCGGACCTGCAATGCCGATCCCGACTACCGCGATCCCATGCTGCTGACGCAGCAGCAGCTGCACCGGAATCTGCTGGATGCGCCGGAGAACCCGAATACGCGCGTGTTCGGGACATTTGAAGGGGAAGCAATCACAGGCGTGTTTGCGCTTTTGGTGCTGGAGGACGAGCGGTATCTGGAACTGCTGGCCGGACTTTCCCGAAGCGCGGCAGCATATGCCGAACTGCTCTCACATCTGAAATCGGCCCACCCCGGTTATCAGGCGGATTTTGTCTATAACCCTCGCAACCGGCTTTTACAGGAGGCGCTTGCGGCGCTGGGCGCGGAGTTTGAACCGGAGCAGCAGAAGCTTGTCCTGTGCCGGGCTGTCCCGTATGTGCCGGATGCGCGCATTGTGCCCTATCGTCCGGAATACCGGGCGCAGTATCTGGCGCTGCACACCGTGGACCGCTATTGGACGGGCGAAAAGGTGCTGGCCGCGCCGGAGGTCTTTCGCGTTCTGCTTGCGCTCGAAGCCGGCGAGGCAGCCGGATATATCGACCTGACCCACAACAGCACGGAAAATGAGCCGTATGACCTGTTCGTCCGCGAAAAGAGCCGCAGGCGCGGCCTTGGCCGCGCACTTCTGGCGGCAGCGGTTCAGGAAAACAGGCCGAACGGCATGACGCTTCTGGTAGACATCGACAACGAAGCCGCGATCGCCCTGTACGAAGCGCAGGGATTTGAACGTGCGGATGGAGAAAACAATATCACGGCACATATCTGCCTGTAACACACAGAACACCCCGTCCGGCATGACCCGGGCGGGGTGTTTGATCGAACTGAACGGAAAAAATGTCCGAAATATCCTGATTTTTCTTGCGTGCAAATCAGCCGTCTGTTATAATTGAATCAGAGCGCAAAATGAAGATTTCAGGAGGATGCAAAGGATGAAGCGTACTGTTTTTTGGAAGCGAATGACCGCGCTGGCGCTGGCGGCGATCCTGCTGCTGGGCCTGCTGCCCGCCACTGCATTCGGCGCAGAGCCGTCGGATGAACCGGTGCAGACCAAGTATGTCTATGAGGAGACAGACGGCGTCTGCCGCGCAGTCCGCGAGGAAGACGCCCTGCCGGAAAAGCCCGCCGCCCAGTCCGCGGGCGCCTCCGCCCAATCCAGCGGAAAGCTTGCCACTCCGACGAACCTGCGCTGGGAAACGGCGTATAAGGAGTATATGGAGGAGCACGACGGGCTCAGTTATTTTGAAAAGGTTTATCCCGGCTGCATCAGCTGGGACGACTCGAAAAATTCTGTAGAGGATTATTGCATTGTCTTTTATGATGCTTCTGGAAACGAGGTCTGTCGTTCATATTGGGTAAAAGATCCGGAGATGGATTCCTACCATGCGGATGACTTTCTAACTCACATTGAAGTCAGCGGAACATACCGTTTCTCTGTTCAGGCAATCGATAAGGACGATCCGAGCCGAAACAGTGAAATCGCGTATTCCGACTGGTGGCCCTATTACCGTCCCAATCAGACACTGGATGTGCCGGTCGGCCTGTATGCCGACGGAACAACGCTGCATTGGCCTGCCGTTGCCAGAGCGGGCGGATATTATGTCCAAAAAGGATACTCCGAAACAGCGGACGATGATATATTCTGGTATGGTGCGACGTGGTGGCGCCGCAGCAATGATACAGAGTATGATATTACTAGAGGCGAACACAACAGAGACATCCTGACGACTGCTGGATACTATTTCTATCACGTCCGCACGCTCAGCAACGACATCACAAAATATAATAACAGCGGCTACGGAGAACTGTACCGGGTCTACAGCGACGGAAAAGGGAATTTGTCGAAAGCCGAAAACAAGACCTATACCGTCAACTTTGAAGACCCGGATCGCGGAATCTGTCTCAAAAGCACATCCGGCCTGCTGTCCGGCAGCCTTATTCCGCAGCCGGATGTGCCAAAACGCACGGGATACCGTTTCGTCGGCTGGTATCCAAACCGCAGCCGTTCCGGAAACGCATGGAATTTCCGAACCAATGTCATTACAGGAAACCTAACGTTGTATGCAAAATGGGAACTGATCGGCTTTTCACAACCGAATGACGTGCTCCCATTTATGAATGATGGAACATATTTCTGTTCAGCAAACTACTATAGCCTGACAGGAAAAGAGCAAGACAAATTTACATACGAAATAACGGATAAAGACTTTTCTCGGCTGCTGAAAAATCTCCCCTGGTATGATCTTATTGGTCGTATCCAAGTGCGCAACACCAAAGACAGTGTCTGGGGTGGCTCCTGCTTCGGTATGTCCAGCGTCGCAGTGCTTGTTTATGGCGGTATAATAAATCCATCAAATTACGGCTGCAACGGAATCGATGGAATGAATATCACAATGAATCAAAAAGGTTCAAAAGACGTTGGTCAAGTTGAAAGTCTGGTCAATTATTATCATCTGATGCAGGTTATCGGCAAAATCGCAAACGCGCGGGGAAGCTTTTCTCCATGGGATGAAAGCAAAAACCTAAAAAATCTGATAGACACCATGCGGGCAGCAGATGGTTCACCGGTTGTAATTGGCCTGAAATTTCCGGGAGGCGGGCATGCAGTTGTTGGATATGACCTGCAGTATGATGCAACTCTGCAAAAATACACGATTCAAATTTATGACTGCTCCCAGTCTAAGTATCGTGCATATCCGCTGAGCATTTATAAGGATGGTGAAACTTATATCAAGGCCTGCCCAGAATGGCAAGCCGCATGGAGCAATGCCGGTGAAATTTTCATTAAGTACACCCTGACCGCCAATACTTTCCTGCAAATGCCCTACCTGAAGCACTCCGCGCAGGAAGCCGGGGCGGAAACTCCTGCTGATTACCGTCTGACGACCAGTTTCGATTCGTTTACCGTTTCCAACGGCACAAACACAACCACCGTGACAGGCGACGAGATCGTTGGGGAGGATGCGCTCGGTCTGACTGTGCTCGGCGGTGAGGGGGAACCGGGCTTTGCCCTGTCCTTCGTGACGCTGCTGCCCGCACTGAAGGCCGGCGCGTATACCATCACGCCGTCCGGCGGAGCGGGTGAGGAATACACGCTCGACCTTCTATATGACGATGATGCAAACGGCTTCTTCCATTCGCTCACGTCTGCCGCTCCGGCTTCCGTCACGCTGAGCAGCACCGGAACGCTGACGACAAAGACCGACGCCTCCGCTGCGCAGACGCTGACCTCCGCGTATAACGGCAGCCAGATCGCGGCCGACGGCGTGACCGTCTCCGGCGAAACGACGGGCTTTACCGCCAGACTGGAAAACGGCGCAGTCAGCGTGACCTCCCAGCAGGAGACGCAGGCCGAACTGACGCTCTCGTCCGGACTCAAGGAGCAGACGCAGACGCTGCCGCTTGGCAGCAGCGCCGTTACGCTGCAGGCAGATGCGTCTGACAAAACCTGCGAGATCACGCGCGGCAGCGAAACGCTTGCCAGCGTGAGCCTTGGGTATGCAGTTGTCTTCGACGCCAGAGGCGGCAGCCAGACGCCGACGCAGTTCGTGCAGTCCGGCCAGACCGCAGTTGTTCCGGACGAGCCGGAATATAACGGCTATCTCTTCCACGGCTGGTTTGCCGACGAAGCCTGCACCGAACCGTGGAGTTTTGACACGGCGATCACAGAAGACCAAATTCTGTACGCAGACTGGCGGCCCAATCCGGCCATGTGGAAAACGGTCGTTTTCCGCGTAAACGGTGTGGACGACCAGCTGATACTGGTGCAAACCGGCGATACATTGACTGCAGCGGATATTCCGGCTGCGGATCTGTACGCAGGCGCAAAAATCGTCTGGGATCAGGAGGAACTGGCCCAGCTTCTGGACACCCCGATCTGGAAAGACCACGTTATCCCCGGTGATGCGGTCCCGCTGGCCGGGCAGTCGGTACTGACGCTGAACGCCGCAAAAAGTGCGGACGGCGTAACAGCGACAGTCAAAAACGACGCAGCAATCAACTTCCAGCTTACTCTGTTTGCCGTTGCCTACGATGCAGACGGGCGGATGCTTGACTGCCTAGCTGTCCCGTTCACGGCAGAAGCAGGCGAAAGCACAACTGTCACAGCTGCGCTCTTTGCCGACGCGGCAGTCGTCCGCTGCTATCTGATAGACAGTCGCTTCATCCCGGTCTGCCCGCGTGTGGAGTTAAACTGAACCGCTCCTGGCAGTCTGTATAATCGCTGGGGATAAAAGACCCGCCCCGCCGGCTATGCCGGCGGGGCGGTTGCGTGTTAAAGAAGCATT